>Ga0182021_10001814_pt1 | contig 24801 bp, 21 predicted proteins | sample 612E3MmetaG_FD_120493 | JGI IMG/M metagenome (GOLD analysis project Ga0182021, IMG submission 120493) | Permafrost microbial communities from Stordalen Mire, Sweden - 612E3M metaG (Illumina Assembly) | ecosystem: Environmental > Terrestrial > Soil > Wetlands > Permafrost | place: Sweden... | reverse complement strand
TGCCGCGAGGGAGCATGCGGCACGAGGGCGAGGCGTGCCTCGCCCCTACAAGGACGCGGTGTAGGGGCCGGGCATGCCCGGCCCGAGGCGTTGAGGAACAAATCAGACGGTCGTGGTACTAGGAGGGCCGACTGTGACCGCGACACATCCGGGTGAGCACCTGGCCGAGGAGCCCCTGTCGAGAAAACCATTCGACAGACATGGCTGCATCCACCTGCCGGGTATGGGCCAAACGCCACGACCCTTTTCCCGACACGGCAAGTCGGCCAGCCTGTACCACGGACTCGGCCAGGCACTTTCGCCGTCTGGAAGAACTCTCTCCCCGGCGACCTGCACGCCCACGGCCGGGACGTTTCCAGCCGTCTCGCCCGCGGATGAACTCTGAGATAATGCGATTGTGCAAAGGGCAACAGCTTCTCCCCGTCACCGATGCACATTGCCACGGAAGACGGTCGAGGTTCTGCCGAGGGACCCGACTGGACCGGCCCGCAAAAGGAATGGCGCTCCAAACTGATCGAGGGGCTGGCTATCTGGCACTCGGCCTTGGAGAAACCGGGTGCGGCCTGAGTCGAAAAGCATGCGAGAAGCCGTAATCATCGGGGCCGGGCCGGCCGGCCTCACGGCCGCGTACTGCCTGTGCGAGGCCGGGTGGAAGGCGACCGTGTTGGAAGCGGATCCGGAATACGTAGGGGGGATCTCGCGCACGGCCGTCTACAAAGGATTTCGCTTCGATATCGGAGGCCACCGGTTCTTTTCCAAGTCCCGGGAGGTGGAGGACTTCTGGAGTAAGATGCTGGGGGACGACCTCATCCAACGCCCCCGCCTCTCGCGAATCTACTACCGGGGGCAGTTGTATTCCTACCCGCTGAAGCCGTTGGAAGCGCTGTGGAAACTCGGCCTGGCGGAATCCACGCTATGCGTGCTCTCGTATATCAAGGCGAGGTTGTTTCCAATTGGCAACCCCAAGTCGTTCGAGGACTGGGTCACGAACCAGTTTGGAGCGCGGCTCTTTCGAATCTTCTTCAAGACCTACACCGAAAAGGTGTGGGGCATGAGTTGCAAGGAGATTTCCGCCGATTGGGCCGCTCAGCGCATCCAGGGTCTGTCGCTGGCAGCGGCGGTAAAGAACGGGCTGCTGCCCAAACGACGCGGGCCGGATAGGTCCAGGGTGGTCAAGACTCTGATCGATTCGTTCCGCTACCCGCGGCTGGGTCCCGGCATGATGTGGGAGGCGTGCGCCGCGCGAATCCGCGAGATGGGGGGCGAAGTCCTGCTGGGCCGCCGGGTGGAGGAGTGCCGCTACAGCGAGGCGGCCGGCCGCTGGGAGGTCCGGGCCCGGACGGCATCCGGCGAAATAGAAACGCGAGCGGCCGATTGCGTGATCTCGACCACCGCCATTCGAGATCTGGCCGGCATGCTCGATCCGCCACTTGCGGAGCCGGCCTTGCAAGCGGCCGAGGCTCTCCGCTATCGCGACTTCCTCACGGTGGCCCTGATCGCCAAAGACCGCAAGCCTCTTCCCGACAACTGGATCTACATCCACGATCCCTCGGTCAAGGTGGGACGGGTTCAGAACTTCAAGTCCTGGTCTCCGGAGTTGATCCCCGATCCCTCGCTGTGCTGCTACGGTCTGGAGTACTTTTGCTTCGAAGGGGACGGCATCTGGTCCATGCCCGACCGGGAGTTGATCGGCCTGGCCACCCACGAACTCGATCGGTTGGGCTTGCTGGACCGCCAGGACGTCGAGGACGGCTGCGTGGTGCGTCAACCGAAGGCGTATCCCGTTTACGACGACGATTACCGGCGGAACGTCGATACTTTCGCCGTGGAGTTGGAGCGGAGCTATCCCGGCCTGCACCTGGCGGGGCGCAACGGCATGCACAAGTACAACAACCAGGACCACGCCATGATGACCGCCATGCTCACCGCCAGAAACATAGTGGCGGGACGCAAGCTCTACGATGTCTGGAAAGTGAACCAGGACGCGGAGTATCACGAGAGCGGCCCTGCCGGCGATACGGTCTCCACGAGCGGCGCACCGATGGTCCCCGCCAGGGTCCACGAAGGGAAACAGGGGAGGACGGCCCCGCGGCAAGACCCTTAGGGCGGCGTTTGCGGAGAGCTTCAACCCGGCGGGGTGGAGCCGGCCGGCTTGACACACCCGAGAATATCGCGTCAGACTCTGAGTGACGGCCCGCGGCAGGCTGCTGCCGGAGGGAAAGGGAGGAAGACTCTTTGCATCTGGGACGAGTGCTCGCAATGGCGGCCTGGGCAGCGCCGGCATTTGCGCAATACGCAGGCCCCGCCATTCTCTCGCGCGGAGAGGCGCCCGCTGCCATGGCGTCGCCACAGATCGACTTCCGTCCGTTCGTCAACATGGGCGGGATCTACGACACCGGACTTGCCGGCGTGGCGGTGGATTCGAAGGGCCAGTTGGGGAATGTGGCGAGTGAAGGCCTGGAGGTCACCGCCGGTATCAGCGGGGTGCATAGCTGGAGGCATACCAAGATCGGCTTGAATTATCGCGGCTCCATGCGGCGTTACCTGCATAGCACAAGTTACGATTCGACCGACCAATCCCTGATGCTGGGAATTGTGCACCAGGTCTCGCGCCATGTGTCCGTGACGCTGAACGAAAGCCTCGGCCTGTTCTCGCGGAATTTCGGCGCTCCGGGGCTGTCGCAGACCGTGCCTTTCGACCCCTCCACGACTTATGTTCCCACCACGGACTTCTTCGATAACCGCACGGAGTATCTCAGCACGCAGGTCAATCTGACTATGCAGAAGACCGCGCGGCTGTCTTTCAGTGTGGGGGGCGACGGTTTTGAGGTCCGCCGCCGGTCGACCGCGCTCTACGGGGTTATCGGCGCCTCGGCTCACGCCGATGTGCAATACCGTTTGACGCGCCGTTCCACGGTCGGCGCCAACTACACTTTCACCCACTACGACTACGTCGGCGTGCTCAGCGGGACGAACATGCATGGAGTGAGCGGGGTGTATTCCGTGCGGGTTAGCCAATGGCTGGAGTTCTCCGGGTCGGCCGGAGTGTTTAGAGCCGAGACGAGGTTTCTTCAAAACGTGCCCATCGATCCGGCCATCGCGGCGCTGATCGGAACGCCGTCGGGAACCGTGGTGCTCGACCGCGTCGACAATGTCATGAGCATGAACGGCCGGCTGTCGCGGACGTTTCCCAAGGGGGTCGCGTACATTTCCGGAGGGCGGGGCGTGACACCCGGCAATGGTCTGTTTCTGACCTCCGTCATGAACACCGCCATGGGGGGATACAACTACACCGGGGTCCGCCGTTGGAGCCTCGGGGCCTCCGTGGGATATAGCAAGGCCGACTCGATTGGGAATGTTCTCGGCAACTACGGCGGCACCAACGGAACATTGTCCGCGAGCCGCCAGATCGTGCGTAACCTCCATGGGATCTTGTCCTTCAGCGTCCGTCAATACAGCAGCGGCACGTTCAGTCTTTACAACCGGCTCATATACAGCGTGCGCGTAGGCTTGGGGTACTCGCCTGGCGACGTCCCTCTTCGCATCTGGTAGAGGCGGCCCATCGCGAGATTATGAGGTGTTCCCGATGTATCCTGTTTCCGCCAGCCAACCTTGTCCGGAGCCGTCGCTGGAAAACGACGCGCGTCGAATGGCGGTCTGGATGGAGAAGCGCCGGTACGCGATTCTGTGCGCATTCACCGTCTTCTTCCTCCTGGGCGCCGCGTTGCAGGCCCGTAGCAAACCCTTTTGGTACGACGAGGTGATCACGGTGGTGGTCGCGGGTTCGCCGGACCTGCCCACAACCTGGAAGGCAGGGCTGGCGTGCGATGGCGCCCCGCCGCTGTCGTACCTCATGGCCCATTTGTGCGCACGGTGGTTCGGCGAAGGAGAGGTTTCCCTCCGCATACCGGCCATCGTAGGTTTCTGGGTGTTCGGTTTGTGCCTGTTTCGGTTCACGTTGAGGCGCGTGGGCATCTACTATGCGTTAACCGCGCTGTTGCTGCCTACCGTCCTCGAGACCTACTACTATTCGCTGGAGGCGCGCCCGTACGGCCCCGAGCTGGCATTTTGTGGTCTGGCGCTGGTGGCGTGGCAAGCCGCGACCGAGCGCTCCCGGCGTTTTCTGGCCTTGCCCGGACTGGCTCTCAGCCTGGCTGCCGCCCTCTTTTGCCATTACTACGCGTTGCTGCTGTACCTGCCCCTGGCCGGGGGAGAAGCGGTTCGGCTCTACCAGAATCGAAGGATCGATTGGGGAGTAGGGGCGGCGCTGGCGGCCGGCGGATTGCCGATCCTCTGGCTGACCTCCAACATAGCCGGTGTCGTGAAAGGAGTTGTGCATACCTGGGCACCCCCGTACCCCGGACAAGTGATCGAGTTCTGGGAGTTCGGCCTCCAGCACGCCTCCGGTTTCCTGGTGCTGCTGCTGGCCTTGCTGGCGCTTTCCATCATTCAGGCCCGCCAGAAAACGGATGCCGCCGAAGGCGCTGTCCCCGCTTTGTTGGACCACGAGCTCGCCGCCGGGGTGCTGTTTCTGGCAATCCCGCTGGCCGCGGTGGTGGGAGCGCTTCTGGTCACCCACATGTTCACGCCGCGCTATGCGCTAATTGCGCTGGCGGGTTTCTCGTTCCTTGCCCCCATGGTCGCCGCCCACATGTTCGGAGGGCGGGCACTGCCCGGATTTCTGCTGACCGTGGCTCTCACCGCTTGCTTCGGGTTTACGTCGATGGCGATCCCTCCGACCCGAAATCCGTTTGACGGCGAACCCGAGTTGCGCGAGGCACTCCAGCAAGGGCCCGTGGCGATATCGGACGCCCAATTGTTCCTGCAAATGTGGCATTACGCGCCCCCGCCGCTGAAATCGCGGCTGCTGTTCCTCGTAGACCACGAGGCGGCGCTCAAGTACATGGGCTTCGCTAACATGGACGATGCGCTCAAGCAGATTCGGCTCTGGTCGTCGGTGCGCGTGGTGGATTACCCGAACTTCGCCAGCCCGGGCCGGGAGTTCCTGGTCTATCAGAACACCCTTCGGCCAGGGTGGCTCATCTCCAAAGTCGTGGATGATGGCGCTACCGTCGAGGTCCGGAAATACGCCGGTGCGCGCGCGCTGATGCGGGTCCGTCTGAAGTCCTGAGTGCGAACGAGGTTTGCGCAGGGGCGGGCAGCTCAACAGTTGGCAGATCGCCGCTCCACGTCAAGCAGCCACATGGAAGGAGTCGGTAAACTCAGAGGCGACCTTCAGAACTTCAGGTAGGGCCTGACGCGGAAAGGCGCAATCGAAAGACTGGTCGATATCATCGACTGACATGCCGCTGGCCAGGCATTCGAGGATGACGGCCAGCCGGGTACCGCGAATTGCCAGCTTCCCACCAAGGAGTTGGGGATCGGCCACGATCCATCGACACCCCTTGTAGGCTTCCGGCTGCCAGGGCGGCATTGCGACCTCTTCCCTTCCAATTGTAGAACAGCCTGGCGGGCGGCATAAGAAAAACGGAGCGCCACGGAACTCGGGATCACGTTGTCTGTGGAGGGCTGCTATGGGAGGGTTTCGCTCCGGCACTTGCGGCCGCAAGGCGAGCGGCGAATCGTTTCTGTGGACGGCGTGTTACGGGAGGAATCGGCGGAGGGAAACGTCACCCACCGTGCACCGTACGCCTGGTTCGGTGACCAGTTGCCCCTAGCGCAGTGCGGCTGAAGTTTTGCCTGTTTTGTGGGGCGGGCAATCCTGCCCGCCGGCGCCTTCTAGGCGGCTTTTTCGCATCGTGCTCAAGTCTTCGCAGCCGGAGTCGCCGGCTGAAAGCCGGCTGCAGCCACGATTGGCTGCCCCACAGCCAAGTGCATACTCGTTACTCCGCTTGCCGCAGACCACTAGCGCACTGGATCCGCAGTGACTAAGCTTATTACTGGACTGATGCGGGTTTTCTTAAGCTCCCATTTCGGGACCTCCCCGAGCTTCCGTGAGCAGACAGCGGAGATCTTCTCCCTGTCCCCGCACCGCTGCTTGGATACCTCCGTCAGTCCGCTTCTTGGGGACTTGTGAAATCCGTGCTGAGCACCATCTCGACAGCCTGAACGACGTCGTGCGCCGTGAAGTCCGGGTGGCAATCCTGCTCCGCTCCGTAGCCTGTCAGGACCAGGATGGTGCGCGTGCCGGCGCGCTGGCCGCATGCGATGTCGGCGCTCTTGTCGCCGATGAAATACGACCGCGCCAGATCGATGTCATAGGCTGCCGCCGCTTCCAGCACCATGCCCGGCTCGGGCTTGCGGCGCGTGGAGGGCACACCCGGCGGATCGGGGCAGAAATAGGTCGCGTCGATCGCGCCTGCTCCGATCTGGCGCAATAACTCCTCCTGAACGGCGTGGTATTGCGCTTCTGTAATCAGGCCGCGGCCGATGCCGCTCTGGTTGGTAATGACGAACGTGCGGAAGCCAGCCTCCTTCAACTGCCGCAACGCCTCTGAAACCCCCGGGAGGACACGGACTCTGGCGGGATCGCCGCAATAATGGACCTCTTCCATGAGGGTGCCGTCGCGGTCGAAGAATACCGCCCTGGCCCGGCTCATACCAGGGAAAAGTCCGCCTGGAGTTCCGCCGCGGTCACGGTAGCCGTACCCAGCTTGCCCACCACGATGCCGCTGGCGCGGTTGGCCAGTTCGGCGGCCTCGGCGGGGGTGGCTCCGGCGGCCAGGCCCAGGGTGAAAACCGCCAGGGCCGTGTCGCCGGCGCCGGAAACGTCGAATACATCCTTGGCGCGCGTGGGAATCGGGTACGGCTGAGAGCCGCTTTGGAACAGCAACATGCCGTGGTCGCCCAGGGTGACCAGGACGCTCCCGGTTTTCCAAAGCCGAAGCAGTTGGTTGCCGGCATCGAGCAGTGGCTGGTCGCAGAGCACCGGCGCCACGGGATCGGAAGGCGGCAGGCCCGCCACCATAAAAGCTTCGGCCCGGTTTGGCTTGATGGCGGTGGCGCCCGGCCAGGAAAGCGAAGTGTGAGGGTGCGGGTCCACGGTCAGGATCTTGCCGTGCGCGTGTGCCGTCCGGCAGATATGATCCGCCAGCGGCTGGGTCAGCAAGCCTTTGCCGTAGTCGGCGACGATGATGGCATCCAGGTTCCCGACGATGCCGTCCAGGAACTTCCTGGCGCGCTCGGTTTGCTCTGGGGGCAGCGGCGTCCGGCGTTCACGGTCCACCCGCACTACCTGCTGGTTGCGGGCGATAATCCTGGTTTTCACGGTGGTGGAAAAAGCGGCGTCCCGCTGAACCCCGGCGGTATCGATGCCGCAACCTTCGAGCAGATCCAGCAACTGCCGCCCGTGCCCGTCCGCCCCCGCGACACCCATGACGGAGACCTTGTCGGTGAACTCCCGGACATTGCGCGCCACATTGGCGGCGCCTCCCGGATAGTACGATTCTCCCGTGACGTCGACCACGGGCACGGGCGCTTCGGGCGAAATCCGCGACACCTTTCCCCAAATGAACTCGTCGAGCATGAGGTCGCCGACCACCAGGATCCGTTTGCCGGCGAACCCCGCCAACAACCGGTTGAAACGAACGATTTCCGGTTCAGCTTGCATTCGTTCCGCCACCCCGTTTGCGGGCCACGACGATGAGAGAGAGACCCGGCCACGGCATCAGCCCGTCCAGCCGCCGCCAGATCCAGACCGTCTTATCGAAAGCCTTCAACACCAGCTTGTTGATGTTTCTGGAACCGAGCAGCCGGCTGTAGGCCCACCAGGGCGGCGCACCGACCTTGTTGAAACTACGGGCGCTTTCCACGGCCAGGCCATGGGATTCGAACAGCCGGCGCGCTTCCCGCGAGCTGTAGCGGCGCTTGTGTCCCAAGCTCCGATCGAGCGTCCCGAACAGACGCGGGCCGCAGGGCACCAGCACCACCAGCGCGCCATTCGTCTTCAGCGTGGAGCGCAGAGAATCCAGCACGCCGCCGGGGTCGTCCAGGTACTCCAGCACATTCAGGCAAAGCACGGTATCGAAGCGGCCTTCCAGGCCCGCCAGGTCCGCCGGAACCTCGGGGTCGATGCGCCGCACGGCCACATTCGGCGTGCGCAGAAAGCGGTTGCGCAACGCGTGCAAATGCAGCGGATCTTTCTCCGCGGCCATGTAGAGCATGCGTCTCGCCATGAGCCTTCCGGCGATATTCCCGATTCCCGCGCCCACCTCCAGGACTTCGTCGCCGATGTGCGGCCGGAGCTTGCGCGCCATCCAGCTCAGATACTGTGGTGTGCCGGTGAGATTGTTGAGAACGCCGCGGCCATAGGGGGCGGCATAGAGGTCGTCGATGAGCCAGAACTTGAAGATGACGGCGAGCGCTCTTAACCCGTCCTTCCAGCCGATCTTCTTGCCTTCTTCATAAGAGCGGCCGTGGTAGCTGATGGGCACTTCGTAGATGCGGAACTTCCGTTTGGCGCTCTTCATGACGATTTCCGGCTCGAAGCCGAACCGGTCGGAGCGGATGGGGATGCTCTTCAGAAGGTCCGTTCGAAAAACCTTGTAGCAGGTTTCCATGTCCGTGAGGTTGAGGTTGCAGAACATGTTGGAAACCGTTGTGAGGCCCTTGTTGATCATGGAATGCCAGAACGGCAGGATGCGGGTTTGCTCGCCGGCCAGGTAGCGCGACCCGAAGACGGCGTCGGCGTGGCCGTCCAGCAGGGGCCGCAGCAGGCGCGGGTATTCGGAGGGATCGTACTCCAGGTCGGCATCCTGAATCAGCGCGAAATCGCCCGACGCTTCCTGGATGGCTGTGCGCACCGCCGCGCCTTTTCCCCGATTCCGCTCATGCTGGAAGAGATGGATTTCCGGGAACTCCGCGGCCAGGCGCTGGAGAATGTCGTGTGTGCCGTCGGTCGAGCAATCGTCGACGATCACCAGTTCCCGCTCCATTTTCTCGGGCAAGGGAGCGTTGAGAACCTGCGAGATACAACGTTCCACAACCGTGCGCTCGTTGTAGACCGGCATCAGGATCGACAGCTTCATGAAACTAAGAAGTTTAGCAGGTAGCGACGGCGTAAGCGCCTTGCCGGTTGCTACACTGGCCTCAAGCTTTATACACTTACGGTTTCACTTCCGGAAGTCTATTTTGACGGGCGGGTGAATTTCGTTTTGCGAATAGCGCTTCTACAAATCAACCCTACCGCGGGCGACCTCAACGGAAACTCCTCGCTGATCGTGAGCGCGGCTCGCGCGGCGCAGGCCCAGGGGGCCGACCTCGTGGTCACGCCCGAACTGGCGTTGATGGGGTACCTCCCGCGCGACCTGTTGATGAGCCAGGGCTTCGTGCGCCGCAGCGGCGAGATGCTCGAGCGCATGGCCGCCGAGTTGGCCGACGCTCCGCCGCTGCTGGTCGGGGTGGCTACGCCCAATCCCTCCGACATGGGCCGCCCCTTGTTCAATAGCGCCGTGCTACTGAGGAACGGCGCGGTGGGGCCGGCGTTCCACAAGACCCTGCTGCCCACCTACGACGTTTTCGACGAGGACCGCTACTTCGAGCCCGCGCACGAGCCGCAGATCCTGCAATTAGGGGGCTGGCGTTTAGGCATCAGCATCTGCGAAGACGTCTGGAACGACCGCGACTTCTGGAAGCGCAGGCGGTATCACCAGGATCCCATCGAGGTGCTGACCCGAGCCGGGGCCCAAGCCATCGTCAACCTTTCGGCTTCGCCTTTCACGGTGGGAAAGCAGCTTCTGCGCGAACAGATGCTCGGCCACCTGGCCCGGAAGCATGGTCTGCCGCTGGTCTTCGTGAACCAGGTGGGCGGCAACGACGATCTCATTTTCGATGGCCGCAGCGGCGCCTTCGACGCGCAGGGCCGCCTGTTCGCGCGGGCCAAAGGTTTCCGCGAAGACGTGTTGGTGGTGGACCTCGCCGCCGGGCCGCCCTTTGGGCCGGGCGGGGTGCCCTCTGGGACCGCGGAGGACGACTTTGAGCCCGAAGCCGAGATCTGGAACGCGCTGGTGCTGGGCGTTCGGGACTACGCGCGCAAGACGCGCTTCAGCAAGGTGCTGCTGGGACTCTCGGGCGGCATCGATTCGGCACTTACGGCCGCCATCGCAGTCGATGCCATGGGTCCGGAAAACGTGCTGGGCGCGATGATGCCCTCCTGCTACTCGAGCCAGGGCAGCGTGGACGATTCGGTCGAGCTTGCGCGCAACCTCGGTATCCGGACCATCGAGCTGCCTATCGCCGGCATCATGCGGACCTACGACACCGTGCTGGAAGAGGCGTTTCGCGGGTTTAAGCCGGACGTGACCGAGGAGAACATTCAATCGCGCATTCGCGGCAACCTGTTAATGGCGCTTTCCAACAAGTACGGTTCGCTGTTGCTCACCACCGGCAACAAGTCCGAGATGTCGGTGGGCTACTGCACGCTGTACGGCGACATGAACGGCGGTCTGGCGGTGATCGCGGATTTGCCGAAGATGATGGTGTACCGGGTTTCGCGATGGCGGAACCGCCGCCGGCCGGACATTCCCGAAGCCATCCTCACCAAGGCGCCTTCGGCCGAATTGCGGCCGGACCAGACCGATCGGGACAGCCTCCCGCCGTACGACCTGCTCGACCAGATTCTGGAATTGCACGTCGAGCAGTGCCAGTCGGCGGAGGAAATCGTCGCCCAGGGCTTCGACGAGCCGACGGTCCGCCGCGTCCTGCGGCTGGTTCGCATCGCGGAGTTCAAACGAAAACAAGCCGCCCCGGTCCTGAAGGTGACCTCGCGCGCCTTCGGCACGGGCTGGCGGATGCCTATTGTACGACAGGAATAGAGCGCGGGACTCCGCCCCCCCGCATCCGGCAACGGTTCGGAGCTACGGCGCCGGCGCGGCTGGCGGCGGGGCCGTTTTCGGTTGTTGTTCTCCGCGATGGCAGGTGTAGCAGGTGACGTGCTCCTTGCCGTCGGGGAACTTCGCGTTGACATCTTGCGCCAGGACGATCATCATGCGCGCGATGTTCTTCTTGGGGTTTTCGTCGCTGGCAAAATCGCCTTTGACGTGACAGAACTCGCACTGCACGCCGAGCCCCAGCCGGTATTGCTGCATGGCGGCCCGCAGGTCGGTGGGCGGAACCTTCAATATCTTCAGATTCTTGGGCGGCTGTGGTACCCGGGCTTGCTTAGGAGCGGCCTCTTGAGCGCAGAGAGGAACAACTAACAGCAATGAGAGTAAGAATCGCATGGAATAATGATACATGACATGCGGCACGCGCTGGCAATTGCGTGGCTCTCCGTGGGACCAATGATGGAAGGGATCTTCGGATGATCGGCGTTTTCGACAGTGGCTTCGGTGGGCTGACGGTGCATCGCGCGCTAATCGAGGCGCTGCCGGAGCGGGATTTCGTCTATCTTGGAGATAACCGAAACGCGCCCTATGGCGCCAGGCCGCCAATTGAGGTTCTGAATCTGACCTGCGCGGGGCTGGACCGCCTGTTCGCCGAGGGTTGCACGCTTGCGATCCTCGCCTGCAACACGGCCTCGGTGGTGGCGCTGCGCTGGATCCAACAGCAATGGCTGCCCGCGCGACGGCACGACGATGGGGTGGCGCGGAACGCGATCGGCATCGTCATACCGACAGTCGAGGCTGTAACCGGCGTCGGCTGGCACGAAGACGCGACTGCGGTGCCAGAAGCGAAGCAGCCCAGCACCATCGCCGTTTTCGCTACCAGCCGCACCGTGGCGACCGGCTGCTACCCGATTGAAATCCGTAAACGCCGTCCCGACATCACTGTCGTGCAGCAGGCCTGCCCTAAACTGGCCGGTTCAATCGAGCGGGGCTTGCCGCGCCGCGATATCCGCGAACTGGTCGACCAATATGTGGACGCCCTGCTGGATAGCATCGGCACCACGCCCGACGGTGCGATTCTAGGCTGCACCCACTATCCGCTAGTGAGCGATCTGTTCGCCGCCGCCCTGCCGTCCGGTGTGCGCATCATCCACCAGCCCGAGGCCTCGGCACGCGCGCTGAAGGCCTATCTGGACCGGCATCCCGAATATGACGCCGGCAATGCTGGACGGCGCATCTTCCTCTCGACCGGGTTTTCCAAAGAAGCCCTGCCGCTGATCGAAAGATTCTGGGGTGGCAAACTCCCTTTCCTGGAGGCGTGACGGTCTTGCGTGCCATTCCGCCTTCCGGGCGCCGCGCGGGGCAACACGATTACAGCACTTCTTCGGACCAGCCCTCCAGCACCTGCTTCACTTTGCTCATGAACTGGTCGGCCAGGGCGCCATCGATCAGGCGGTGGTCGTAGCTCAGCGAAAGTAGACAGATGGAACGGATGGCAATGGCGTCGTCAATTACCACGGGGGTCTTCTCCACCGTCCCTACGCCCAGAATGGCCACTTGCGGCTGATTGATGATGGGGGTGCCCACCAGGCTGCCGTTGCTGCCGAAGTTGGTGATGGAGAAGGTGCCGCCCTGCACTTCGTCGGGCTTAAGCTGGCGGGTGCGCGCGCGGGTGGCGAGGTCGACGATGGCGCGCTGCAAGCCGGCCACGGTCTTCTCGTCGGCGCCGCGGACCACCGGGACGATCAGGCCGTTTTCCAGCGCCACCGCGATTCCGATGTTGACCTCGTTGTGGTGGATGATGTTGTTGCCGTCGAGCGAGGCATTGAGCAGCGGGAAGTGGCGCAGCGCCATGGCGGCCGCGCGCGTGAAGAACGGCAGGTAGGTGAGCGAAAAGCCATAGGCGGCCTGGAAATCGCCCTTCGAGCCCTCGCGCATTCTGGCCACCTTGGTCATGTCGACGCGATGGACGGTGGTGACGTGCGCCGAGGTCCGCTTGGAGAGGAGCATGTGCTCGGCGATCTTGATCCGCATGGGGCTCAGAGGCTCGATGCGGGTGCGGGGGGCGCCGACGGAAGGAAGGGGCGGCGCCGGCGGCATGGCTGGTGGGGTGGGCGGGGGTGGAGGTGGGGGGGGAGGCGGCGCGGCCTGCGCCAGGTGGGCTTCCACGTCCTGCTTGGTGATTCGGCCGCCGGCACCGGTGCCTGGAACCTTGGTGAGATCGAGGTTGTGCTCGCGGGCCAACTTACGGACCAGCGGTGAGAGCGGGCCGGCGGGCTCGGCGGGGGGTGGAGGTGGCTCGGGCTCGGGTGCCGGTGCCGGAGGGGGAGGGGTGTCCTTTGGTCCCGGCTCGGGGGCGGACACCGGTGGCACGGGGGTGCCCACCGGGCCCGGGGCTACGGCGGCGCCGCCACTTTCCTCAATGCGGGCGACTACCGTGTTGATCCCGACGGTCTTGCCTTCTTCCACCAGGATCTCGGAGACCGTTCCGGCGGCGGGCGAAGGGATCTCGGTATCCACCTTGTCGGTGGAGATCTCGAATAGCGGCTCATCGCGCTCGACGCGCTCGCCGGGCTTCTTGAGCCACTTGGTTAGAGTGCCTTCTACAATGCTTTCGCCCATCTGGGGCATCACTACGTCAGTCATGGATCGATTCTCCCATCTCGCAATCGAAAACGCGGCCGAAATGCGTGGCCAGGGTTTGCCCAACCTCGTGCAAGCCGGCTTGGACGCCAAGCGCGGCCATCGAGGTCACGGGCTTGGACAATCCGCAGGGAACGATGTACTGGAAAAAGCTCAAATCGGTGGATACGTTCAGGGCGAAGCCGTGGGAAGTCACCCAGCGGCTGATGTGAACGCCGATGGCGGCGATCTTGCGGTCGTCCACCCACACGCCGGTCAGCTTGGGAATGCGGCCGGCGGAAATGCCGTAATCGGCCAGCGTGTCGATGATCGCCTGCTCCACGCCGCGCACATACGCGCCCACATCGCGCTTCCACTCGCGCAGGTCGACAATCGGGTAGCCGACCAGTTGGCCGGGGCCGTGGTAGGTGATGTCGCCGCCGCGATCGGTGGGGTGGAACGCAACGCCCGCGCGGCTCAGCACTTCGGCGCTGGCCAGCAGGTTGCCGGCGTGGCCGTTGCGGCCCAGCGTGATGACATGCGGGTGTTCGAGCAGCAAGAGCTGGTCGGGAATGATCCCCTCATAGCGCTCGGCGACGAGCTGCCGTTGCAGCTCCAGCGCCGTGGCGTAGTCCGTGCGCCCGAGTTCCCGCAGACAGCATTTACGCATTGATCGAAAGACCGTAAACCGCGTTGAACGCCTCGCCCACCGCCTCGTACAGCGTGGGATGCGCGTGGATGGTGTGCACCATGGTATCCACGGTGGCTTCCGCTTCCATGGCAGCCACCGCCTCGGCGACGAGCTCAAACCCCTCGGGTCCGATGATATGGACGCCGAGAATCTCGCCATACCGCTCGTCCGCAACCACCTTGATGAAGCCTTCGTGATGTCCCAGAATGGTGGCACGGCTGTTGCCGGCGAAGGGGAACCGGCCGACCTTCACCTGGTGGCCCTGCGCGCGCGCCTGCGCCTCGCTCAAACCCACGCTGCCAATTCCCGGCTCGGTGTAGGTGCAGCCGGGGATGCGGTTCTTATCGATGGGGATGGCGGGTTTGCCGGCCATGTGCGCCACCGCGACCATGCCTTCCATGGTAGCCACGTGCGCCAGTTGAGGAGTGCCCGCCACCACGTCGCCGATGGCGTAGACGCCCGGCTCGGCGGTCTGCTGGTAAGGGTTGACCTTGATGAAGCCGCGGTCCAGCTCCACCTTGGTATGTTCGAGCCCGATGTTTTCGGTGTTGGGCTTGCGGCCCACCGCCACCAGCAGCTTTTCGGCTTCGAGTTGTTCCTGCTTGCCGTCCTTGGTGGTGAGCGTGAGGCACACGCCCTGACCGGTTCTTTGGATGTTCTCGGCCCGCGCGCCGGTTTCGACGCGCATCTTCCGCTTGCGGAAGACGCGCTCGAGTTCCTTGGAGATGTCTTCGTCTTCCACCGGGACGATGCGAGGCAGCATCTCGATGAGGGTGACCTCCGTTCCAAAGCGATGGAAGATGGAGGCGAACTCCACGCCCACCGCGCCGGCGCCAATAATGATCAGGCTCTTGGGGACGGCGGCAAGGTTGAGGATCTCGACGTTGCTGAGGATGAAATCGGGGTCGGGCTCGAGGCCGGGCAACATGCGCGCCTCCGAACCTGTGGCGATGATAATGTTCCTGGCCTCCAGCGTCTGTACGCCGGAATCCGATTTGACTTCCACCTTGCCGGTGCCCTGAAGCGTGGCGAAGCCCGAGATGCGCTCGACTTTGGCGCGTTTGAGCAGCATCGCCACTCCATTCGAGTGCTTGTTGACGATGCCGTCCTTGCGCTCCTTCACCTTAGGGTAGTCGAGGCGGGGGGTCTCGCAGTGAATGCCTTCCTGCTCCGAGTTGAGGAAACGCTGCCAGACATCGGCGGTGTGGAGCAGGGCTTTGGTCGGGATGCACCCCACCAGGAGGCAGGTGCCGCCGAGGCGCGCCTGTTTTTCGACGAGCGCCGTCTTGAGACCGTACTGGCCGGCGCGAATGGCCGCGGAGTAGCCGCCCGGGCCGCTCCCGATAACAATCAGATCGTAGGGCACTTTTTTCATTTTACAATTGTCACCGGCAAGGAAGCCGATGCGTCTACCATCAAAGAGATGGAGAAGCTGCTGATTTTTGCGATGCTGGCCGCCGGGTGTGGGTTCGCGCAGCCGCGGCCGGCGGCCAGGAAGAGTGCGCCGCCCGCCAAGTGGCCCATCGAAAGCCTGTCGGTGGAAGGCACTCATAACTACACCCGGGAGCAGGTGATGGCCGTGGCGGGGCTCAAAATCGGACAGGTGGCCGGCAAGCCTGAATTCGACGCGGCGCGCGACAAGCTGGTGGCTTGCGGCGCGTTCGAAACCGTGGGCTACAAGTTCGTGGCCGGGACTACCGCAAAAGGTTATGCCGCCAGCTTTCAGGTAACCGAGGTGGAACAGGTCTACCCGGTGATTTTTGAAGAGCTGAGAGTCTCGCAAAAAGACCTCGAAGCCGTGCTGGCGGCCAAGGACCCGCTGTTTTCCATGGCCAGGATGCCCGCCACTCAACCGGTGCTGGAACGGTACGTCAAGTGGATCCAGGAGTTTCTGGCGTCGAAGGGCGTGCCCGAGAAGATTGCAGGCGGCGTGACGGTGTCGGCTCCTGGCGAGTTTGCGATCGTGTTCCGGCCGGCGCGCAACCTGCCCGCGGTGGCGCAAGTAACCTTCCAGGGCAACCACGTGATTCCGCAGAACGTGCTGCGAGAGGCCGTCGCCGCGGTGGCCATTGGCTCGCCGTACACCGAGGACCGGTTCCGCGAGGTGCTGAACAACGCCATACGGCCGTTGTATGAGACGCGCGGTCGGGTGCGCATATCGTTCCCGGAAATCCGTACGGAGCCCGCCAAGGACGTCCAGGGGCTGCACGTGACGGTCATGGTGGACGAAGGGCAGAGCTACGAATTGGGGAAGGTGAATATCGAGGGCCCCAGCCCGCTCGCGCCGGAGGTGTTGCTGAAAGCCGGCGACTTCAAGACCGGCGACGTTGCCAACTTCGACCGCGTGAGCCAGGGACTGGAGCGCATCCGCCTGGCCATGCGCCACGCCGGATACCTCGAAGCCAAGGTCACGACGGAACGCAAGCTCGATAACGAGAAGAAGGCCGTGGACGTGGCGGTGCACATCGACGCGGGGCCGCAGTTCACCATGGGGAAGCTGACCATTGTGGGGCTCGACCTCAACGGCGAGTTCGAGATCAAGCGGATCTGGTCCATGAAGGAAGGCAAGCCGTTCAACGCGGATTATCCGGAACTATTCCTGACCCGCGTGCGCGAGGAAGGTCTTTTCGAGAGCCTGGGAAAGACCAAATCCGACTTCAAGATCAACGACCGCGACCACACCGCCGATGTGACCCTGACGTTTGCCGGAGAGAATCCGGACCAGAAGCCGGGCAGCCGCGGCCGGGGACGTGGGGGGGAGTAACCGCCCAATAGAATTCCAATGGAATTCCGAGGTAGATAATGCTATAAATAATACTCTTGACTCCGAAAAACCGGAGACTGAATGTCGCTCCTTGCGGATTCGTCCGAGCAGTTGGCCGAGACTTTTCACCGCGCGTGCGCTGGCGCCGATCCAGGCCTGCGCGCCATGGCGCGTAATCTCCTCGGGGAGCACCGGGTGCCGAAGGACCGGCGCGACGCCTTCGTAGGAGGCGCTGGAAGCCTGGCCGACATGGATGGCGTCCGGGACGCGCTAGATCGGTATCAGACGAATGAGGTGCGGCCCAAGAAGGGCGGATTCCCGCCGGTGTACGAGCAGCCGGAAAATGCGGAGAATGCCGTCGGGTTTGCGGCGAAAGCGCATCTTGCCACTGTCTTGGACCTCACCCGGTTGGGGCGCGTGTGGGCGGAAGCGGCCACCGCGTTCCACCTGGAAGCCTTCCGGTTTTTCCGTCCGACCGCCCCTTCCCCCGATCAGGTCAACGAGTTTTTGTCTCGCCACCTGGAGACACCCGCCAAAGCGGAGGCGTTTCTGCCTCATCTGTTCAAGGCCTTGAAACAGTACCGCAACAAGACGGCGAAGTGGATCGACCCCACTTGGGCTGCCGACTGGAAATCGCTCAAACCCTTGCTGGACCCTAGTCGCCCGGAGCGTTGGCTGCAAGCCGTGGGCGTTCCGAAGGACATCGGAGTCTGGGTAGCCGTCGTACGATATCCGGCGGCAAGAGTGGAGCGAATCTACCGCCCCACGCAGTTGGACGCGGGGTGGTATGCGCACCATTTTCCCTCGCCTCCCCACGCCCCCACCGCCGTGGGTGGGCACACCATGTTCCTACACCCTTCCACCGGCGCCGTCGCAACCCATGATGGACTCGTTTCGGAGTACATCCACGCGCAGGTGGATTTCACGATGAGGGATTGGCGGGCGGCCGGCAGTCTGGTGGGCTTCGCCCCCGTGAGCGGCGGCGTTCTGGACGATCAACGAGCCGCCCACTGGAAACTCCTGCAACGCAAGTACGATGAGACGCAAGTCCGGCTCTGGATGCCGGAGTGCCCATAAGAATATAATGCAAACGGTATTTATTTGTGGTAAGCTATGAATCGTGAGATATGGGAGTTCCTGGCCGGCGGTAGCCGCCGGGTGATTCGCACCTGGATCGACAAGGAGCGTATCTCCGCGCGGGAACGGGCGAAGCTGGACGTCAGCCTCGACCGGCTCCGGACCTTGGATTTTGCGCTGGTCAGCAGGAAACTGATGGCAGGGCCGCTGAGGGGCACGAAGGTCTACAAACTCAGGCTTCGCTGCGAAAACCGCGAACTCCGGCCGATGTTATGCCGCGGGCCTGTCGGTTCGCCACTCGACTACACACTGCTGGAGGGCGCCATCGAGGCCGGAGACCAGTTGAAGCCTCCGGATGCGGAGCAGAGGGCCGACGAGAACCGGGTAACCCTGATCGAAAGACCGCAATGGCGGGAGATTTATTGAGATGAGCGAGGAAGATCTGAAGAACAGGCGGGAACGACTTCGGTGCGACGTGCGCGACAATCCCGTATACCGCGAGCAGTACGCCAACAGCGTACTCACCGAAAACGTCTCCACCCAGGTGCAGGCATTGCGCCGCCAGCGCGGCCTGACACAAGAAGACCTCGCGCGAAAAATCGGAACCAGGCAACCCCGCATTTCAAACATCGAGACCCCACCCGAGGGCGACGACCCGCCAAATTGGGAAGTCGCCACACTCAACCGCATCGCGCATGCTTTGGGGACACGGCTGAAGATCACGTTTGAGACGTACGGCTCGCTGGTGGAGGAGCTCGGTTCGGTTAGCTCGGATTCGCTGCGAAGGGCGGAGCCGGAGAACGATCCGGTGCTCTCTCCCCGGCCGGAAGCCCCCGGTCCCGATCACAACGCGCCCGAGCGAACGCAGTGGATGCAGATGTTGATGGTTCCGTGGCTTTGGGAAGAGAAGCTCGACATCGGCAGGCTGACCGCGTGGCTGGACGGCCGGGGACTGCCGCCGGTCGGCCGCGATGAGGAGCCGTATCACTGGCTCCTCCGCGGAATCGCAATTCCCGATGCGAAGGCTCGCGATTTTCTGGAGAGACGCCTCGCCGAGCGCCTGGCTATTGTGCTGGGCGAAGAACCCGACGTGCATCCCTTAGTCGAGGGGGACGCCGAGGAGTTTCTGGTGAACCTGTATTGGACGTGCGCCGGTCTCACCCGCCCCAGTTTTCTAGCGGAACAGCTCTGGCAGGCGTACAAACGGCTGAGGGTCACCCGGCCCTCCGGCGCCGTGAGTGACGCCCTGCAAGCCGCAATGGCTCAGAACCAGTTCGGCGAGACCAAGCCGCTAAAGGAAATCTGGGAGCCGATGATCGAGAAAGGTCGGCACCCATGGCTGCGGGGCAATGAGGTTGTCGGATTCGAAGGTATCCTCGCCCGCCACCGGACGGTGAAGCCCGATATCGAGAAGATCTTCTGGGCGCTGGGACGGATCTCGGAACGGTGGGATGAAAGCCGGCGTGAGGATTTTGAGCTCCTCCTTGCCAGGGTCAATCAGCGCGGCGACGTTCCGGATCTTCGGGGATCGATCGAGCGCTACATAGATGGATGGAGTTCATGGGCGCGGGCGGTGGTTGTGCCAGTGACCGGCGCCGCTATGCAGAGTGAATCGCGCGACAGTTGTTCCGTCCGCACGCGAGTCGATGAGCAGATCATCTTGAATAAGGAACTCACGGACCTTGGACAATTCGCTACGGCGAGTCTCATTAGAGGGATTGCGCACGCGTTGATTCTCCGGAGGATACTGAGGGCCAACAGACCTATTTCCCGGACGTAGCGGGAAGCAGCCCTTTGACGGTATCAATCAGCTCCTGAAAACTAAGTTCTTTTGTGAGCCATATTGCGCCTTCAGGCGGTTGGACATCATCCATGTTCACCCTGTCGAATACCGTGTACAGAATGATCTTGGCGCCGCTGGTGCGGCCGTCGTCATGCACCCGCTGAGCACATCGGAGTCCGGCTCGTTGAGGCTCCCATGGCTCGGCTGGAGGCATAGGGGCATCGCGTGAGGGATTGGCCCACCGAAGCATGACGTCTATGACCGCGATGTCGGGCGGGTTGGAGGCGATGGCCTCGAAATCGCGGAGGAACTCCGACTCCGAAGGTTTCGTATCGACCGCTGCCCCCGCAAAGTTCTGCTCCAGCGCTTTCCGGATGCTATCGCACTGGAGAAAATCATCTTCGACCAAGAGAATTCGTAGCTTCATCGGACAGGGCCTCCAATCCCTTCACTACCGGAAACACCAGTCTAACCTCAGTTACTCCGTTGGCAGTCGGCGTGATGGCCAGCCTGCCACCGTGGGCCTGCATGATTTCGTCCACGATCCAGAGGCCAATACCCGAGCCTTCGCCGGCGGACTGGACGGCCCTGTCAGACCGTCGGCCCCGCTGCTTGAGCTTGTGGGCATCCTCCCGCCCGATTTCGATCCCTTCATTGGCGACTGAGAGGAAGAACTCGGCGCCACCGGATTGCACCCCTCCCCAAATCCTCACCTTCGTATTGTCGAAGCTGTACTTGCCGGCATTGTCCAGGAGGTTGTTGGTGCATTGCTCGATCAACGCCAAATCCACCTCCACCAGCCTGCCCGTCATGTCGAGTCTGCCCGAGGCGTCGTTTCCGGCCAGGCTCTGGAACGACTTTTCGTCGAGCACAAACTCAATGCGCCGTGCGGGCTCCAGAAGAATCTGTTGGTCCTCGCAGGACTCGCGCAGCATCTGGCACAGTTTGTGACTGAGCAACACCGATTTGCGCAGCCTGATCGGTTTGCAATTCGCCAGGTCCGAGAACATACCCATGTTCCGCACCACCGCGGCAACCTTGCTGCAAATACCTCTCAATTGCGAGACCTGAGGTCTGAGGGCGCCGGGCAAGGGCGCATTCTGAAGCAGGTTTTGAGCGATGCGGTAGAGCGAAATGACCGGCGACTTCACCTGGTGCTGCACATCGCCAAGCATCTTGGCCTGTGTTTCGATCATTTCCCGGTTTTCACGCTCCGCTCTTTGCAGGCTCCGGATTTGCAGCGCCAGCGAGTGGTACAGGCCCAACTGCTGTCCCAGCAAACCGGCGATCAGCTTGGCATTACCTGGGAGCGGCGCTGTGGATTCACTGCGGATGCACAGAACCCCGTGAACCGAATCGCCGGCTTCGATAGGCGCAAGGATCAAATGCGCGGTCTGCGGGAATATCTTCTTGAGACGAGGCGCGTCGGCGTTCCGGTCGCAGACCGCGGTCGAGCCTCGCTCCGCAACCAAACGCGCGGCGGTTGTTTCGGGCGGCTGCAGGCGGCAGCGCGCAGTCTGCTCGCCCGGATGACCGGACCAGGCCTGCCCGCAGGTGGCAACGGTGACGAGATCGCGGCCTTCCACGAGAGCAACGTCGCTATTGTCCGTGTGCGGGATCACCTGGTGCGCCAGGGTCATGGCTTGACCAAAGAAGGCGCCCTCGTCCCAGACTTTCCTCCGCAATTGCCTCTGAACGAAACGGTTCATTGCATCGAAGCCCGAAGTGAGAGCCTCCCAGGAACGGAGTTCCTGCTTCTTTCGCCGGAGGTGGAGCGCATTGTGCCACCAGGCGCCGATCCGCACGCCCGCTATCTCGAGGAAGCGGGCCTGCCACCCGTCGAAATAGAACGGATTGCGGGTCGACCCCGCGAACCGGATCGCACCCAGAACCGCTTCTCCAGCGCGAATCGGAGCGCATACGAAGCTGATCGGCGAATGCTCGGTTTCCTGGAAGAAATCGTCCGAGATTTCCTGAAGTCCGGGGGCGCCGTTCCAATGCAGACCCGGATACTCGGCTTGAACCCACTCCTGGTCCTCCTCGTAGTGCTTCAGATCTACGATTCGAACCGTCTTGCCGCTCTTGAGTACGTACCCTGTCGCGCCCTCCCCTAGCCGGTACTCGGTCTTTGCGCTCCGTGGTTGCCCAGCCTGCTTTTGCGCTTTGAGCCGGTAAAGTTCCGGTTCCTCATCGCGGTCTTCGAGAAACATGGACGCCTCCATGCTGGCAAAGACCTCGTTGATGCAGTCCAGAATCGGCTGATGCGCGGCAACATGCGTGTCGTGCAGGTCCGCCTCGCTTAGGATCTCCGATACGCGATCGACCAGCGCAAATCCCACGCGGTCCGTCAGGTTGGCGTAGAGCGCCGGAAAGACCGCCGCCATCTGGTCCAATAGCGAAACCTCGTCATCGGTGAATGGCTTGTCTTCTACGCGGTATACCTCCAGAACGGCGGACGACCCGTCTTGCATGGTCATCGGCGCCAGGCAGAAATGGCGGCTACCCGACTCCACTATCAAACGCGGCAGGGGATTCACTCCCCGAGGATCGGTGACCGGTGCGGCCTCCGCGCGTCCCGTGCGAAGCACGCTACCGGCGAGCGATTCCAGGCTGATTTCGTGCCACACGGGGGACCTCTGGTCCGGCACCCAGTAGGCCAGTACGAAGAGCCTGCCTTTTGAAGTCTGGGGATCGTAACCAGGCGAGGCGCCGAGAATCAGCGTGCACCACCCGTTCATCTCTTCCGTTACGACGCGCAGCATCTCCCGAATGCCTTCGAGAGTCCGCTGTTCGGCAGCTACTTGCACAAGCCGCCTGATCGCGCCGGGCCTGGACGCCTTCATGCTTTATACGTTATACCATTATAAAGCTCGATGCAAGCGGAATAGTGGCCTGAACTAGCCCCCCACCTTCCAAAGCACCTGCCGCAGCATGCCGAGCAGCACCGGCGCATCGCGCGCGGCGATGTTGAGCCGGCGCACCAGGCGGCGCGCTTTTTCCTCCGTGGAGGCGGCGGTCACGGGGTTGACATAGCCGCACTTCTCCAGCGCCTCGATGAGCATGGCGGTGATCTGCTCGGTTTCCGCCGCGGAGGCGGTCCTGATCCTTTCGGGACGAGCCTTGACCGCTTTCGGATCGCGGGCTAATTCGTAGAGGCACAGCGCCACGGCCTGGCCGAGGTTCATGGAAAGATCCGCATCCACCGTGGGGATGCGCATCAGCCAGTGGCAGTGGCTGAGATCGTCGTTGGAGAGGCCGAATTTCTCGCAGCCGAACAGAAGAGCTACGGGCGCTCGCGGGAGCGCGCGAAGGATGAGCCGCCCGCCATATTCGAGGCGGCGGATGGGGTGGTGCAGCTCGCGATGGCCCACCGAGGTGGTGCCCACCACCAGGCGGCAATCGCCGACGGCGTCGGCCAGGGTGGAAAACTCTTCGGCCGCGCGCAGCAGCGGGGCGGCGCCCACGGCCGAGCGGGCTTCGCGGAACGCCACGTCGTAGGGGTTCACCACGCGTAGGCGCGAGAACCCGAAGTTCGCCATGGCGCGGGCGGCAGCTCCGATGTTGAGCGGGTTGCGCGTCTCCACCAGGACCACGCGGAGATGGTCTTTCCAGTTGATTGAGATGCTTAGATCGTAGCGCAGGCGGTCCGCAAGTGGTAAGCTACCACTTCGGAAAGGATCGCAAACTATGCCAGTGAAAACGTCTAAGCCGCCGGTGCGGGGCAGGCGCACCAAGGTGGAGGTGCAGCAGGAGTTCGCCGATATACAGGAGCAGTCGGAGGCGGCTCGCGAATCGGCCGACGCCAAAGCCGACGAGGCGGCGCGGTTGCGCGAAGCCGAGATCCGGCAGTCGGTGGATGGGGTCACGGTGGAAGGCGTGGTGCAGAAGATCTCCGGATTGGGGCTGGAGGTTTCCAAGGCGCTCGCGGACATCTCCGAAAGGCTGACCCGCGAGGTGCAGCTTCTGGCTTCGACGCGCGATGCCGTGGCGCTGGAACAGAAGGACCTGGAGCGGCTGCACAAGATCGACGTGGCGGCGACGGCGCTCGACCAGATGGTGCAGGACTACGCGCGCCAGAAGCAGCAACTGGAAACCGAGATCGCGGCGCAGCGCACAGCATGGGAGGAAGAATCCGCCACGGCGGAGCGCGAGCGCAAGGAGCAGGAAGAGGGCCTCAAGAAGCAGCGGCAGCGCGAGATCGAGGAGTACGAATACAAGAAGGCGCTCGAGCGCAAGAAGGCCCAGGACAAGTACGAAGAAGACGTGCGCCTGGCGGAGAAGAAGAACAAGGAACGCCAGGAGGCGCTCGAAAAGGGCTGGCAGCAGCGCGAGGCGGCGCTCAAGGAACGCGAGGAGGAGCTGGCGCGTCTGCGCAAGGAGGCCGAGGAGTTCCCGGCGCGGCTTCAGAAAGAGGCCAAGGCGGCGGCCGAGCAGTCGCGGCGCGAGACCGAAGCCAAATTCGAGCAGCAACTGCTGGTGCTCAAGAAGGACGCCGAGACCGAGAGGCGGTTGGCCGAGTTGCAGGTGAAGACGCTCGAAGAGGCGGTGGCGCGGCAGCAGGCGCAGATCGCGGCCATCGAGAAGCAACTGGGGGAGGCCAAGCAGCAGGTGCAGGACATCGCGGTGAAGGCCATCGAGGGCGCCAGCGGGGCCAAGGCGCTGTCGCACATCAACCAGATCGCCATGGAGCAGGCCAAGAACCGGCCGCAGGGATAGTCCGTTCCGCCGCGCGCTAGAATCGGTAATCGGGAGACCACTATGGCAAGCCTTCCCAATCCGAAAACCGTCAGCTACGAAGAGTGGCTGCGCATGCCCGAAGTGCATGATGCGATCGAAGAAGTGGTCAAGGGTGAAATACGAATCATGCCGCCAGCCAAACTGAAGGACATGCAAATCATGGCGAGGCTGTACGACGTTATCCGGTCGCAGATCGACCAAGAAACCACGGTTGCGTATCCCGCGGGCGTCGGCGTAATCGTCGCAAAGGCGCCGCTCACTTCGCGGATTCCCGATCTCACCATGTTTGACGCTGCCACAATGGTCGAACATGACGGCTACATCCATTCCGCCCCCCAACTGG
>Ga0182021_10001813_pt1 | contig 24813 bp, 25 predicted proteins | sample 612E3MmetaG_FD_120493 | JGI IMG/M metagenome (GOLD analysis project Ga0182021, IMG submission 120493) | Permafrost microbial communities from Stordalen Mire, Sweden - 612E3M metaG (Illumina Assembly) | ecosystem: Environmental > Terrestrial > Soil > Wetlands > Permafrost | place: Sweden... | reverse complement strand
TACGAGGCATCGTGTAATCAACAAGACGCGCTCCATCGGGAGAAATATCTCAAGACTGCTTGGGGCAAGCGTTATATCAAAACTCGATTGCGAAACTATCTAACGGGGCTCGCCGAACTTTCCACCCGCCAGATTGCCGAGACCACTGCCGCCACCGGTATGACGGAGAACCAGATCGCCGCGAAGACTGGCGGTAAAATTGCAAAACGCGCCCGGTTGGAACTCGAAGCACAGACCGGCAAGAATGTCGTGACCGGCGAAAACTACCTGCCGCCAGGCAGTACTCCAAAGATCGGTCAATAAATCCCTTTCACTCTCACTTTCTCTTCACCATGCCCACTTCTCGCCTGATTGAAACGGTACGTGTCGATCGAACCGTTCTCAGCAAGACGCCGCTCGCTGAGCAAGGGCGTGATGCGGCATATTGGCTGACCCAGACACCGACCAAGCGTTTGGCGGCCTTGGAGTTTTTACGGCAATTGAATTATCGGTATGATCCCGCTACCGCGCGACTGTCGCGACTTCATCGGCCTGTTAAACGCCCGACGCGTTAGATACGTCATCGTGGGCGGTTATCACGGCACTTCGTCACCCTCACTATCACCGGAATACGCTCGTTTTCCGATCTGAGTTGAATATGATTTCACGCATGAAAGGTTTTGTGCTGGATCGCACTGCGCTGTCGGTTGGCTCGTTCGTCGACGAGCCTGACGACTTGGCGTATTGGTTGGCACAAACGCCGGAAACCCGCCTGGCGGGCATCGAGTTTTTACGCCGCCAGTTTTTTAAATATGAACGCGCTCGACAGGAATTTCGTCGATTTCTTGAAGTTACTGAATTCCCACGGGGTTGAGTATTTGGTCATCGGCGGATACGCCGTGGGATATCATGGGTGTGTACGTGCGACGGGCGACCTCGATATCTTCGTGGGTGGATCGCGGAGAAATGCCCAAAAACTGGTGAAAGTCTTCCGCGAATTCGGATTTGCCACTCCGGAATTAACGGAAGGGTTGTTCATGGCCCCCGGCAAAATAGTGAGGATTGGCGTGCCGCCGCTTCGCGTGGAAGTCATGAACCAGATATCGGGGGTCTTCTTTACGAAATGTTACAAGGAACGCCTGGAAGAAATTATCGGTGGAGTGCGGATCTGCTTCATCGACCGGGAAAACTTGCTGAAGAACAAACGAGCTGCGGGGCGGCCCAAGGACTTGGCTGATATCGAAGCTCTCACGAAATCGAAGTGAGCTGTCTGACAGTGCGACGGTCCGATCGCACCTCGTACACTCTGAAAACCTGAAACGCTGAAAATCTGAGACGCTGAAATTAGACTCTGAAATCTCAGCTTTTCAAAATTTCAGCGTCTTCCTCCGCATCGTCCTTCGTCTACCGTCCCCCGTCCGTCGTACTGGTTCAGGGTTTCGAGTTCCGAGTTTCGGGTTCAACGTCTCGCGTTCTCCCCCGTCTTCCCAGTCTCCCCCGTCTTCCGCCCTCCGTCCTCCGTCTGCCGTCCACAGGTTACCGTCTACCCTCCGCCGTCAGTCATCTGCCGTCCGCCTTCAGCCGTCAGTCCTCAATAACCAATAACCAATAACCAATAACCCCGCTTCCGCCCACCGTCTCCCGTCCGCCGTCTACCGTCCACTGTCCTCCGCCCTCCGCCCTCCGCCATCAGTCGTCCGCCGTCCGTACCCTGATAACTGATAACTTTGAACCGATAACTTTCATCCAATAACCAATAACCTCGTTTGCAGCGCCCCGTCCCCGTTCTCTGCGCGCTCCTGTAAAAAGTCTGCAGATTCACGCTATTGACAATACAAATAATTACGCAATAATTACAGGTGCAATGAAAACACTTCAAGTACGCATACCTGAGCGACTGCGCGCCGATGCCGATTCCGTGTTGGCCGACATCGGCCTCGATCTGCCGACCGCAGTAAGGCTATTCCTCAATAAGATCGTCCAAACCCGCAGCATTCCGTTTGCATTGGAGGCAACGTCAACCCATGTCGAACAAATCCCTGTCGATGCCGAGACCCAGGCGCAGATGGACGCCATAGCGACCGCGTGGAAACAACCGCGCGCCTGACATGGCCATCCGAAGCGGTAGACGATGAACAGTAAACGGTAAACGATGGACCCGGTCTCCAAACAATCGGCGAATCGACAGGCAGAAAGCTTCGCGGAGTTGGAGGTTTACCGAGAAACCTGCGAATTAGACCTTGAGATTTTTCGGCAAACGAAATCATGGCCCAAGGAAGAGATGTATTCGCTGACGGATCAGATTCGCCGCTCTTCCCGCTCGGTTGGGGCGAACATTGCAGAGGCATGGGCCAAGCGTCGTTATCCGGCCCATTTCACCAGCAAGTTGACTGATGCGGACGGAGAACTTCAGGAAACCGAGCATTGGCTAATGCGAGCACGTGATTACGACTACATCGACGCTCAGTCCTTCGCTTCTTTGTGGGAACGCTCCAAACGAATTGGTCGTCGGCTTGGCGCCATGATGAAATCTGGCAATTGGTCTTAACAGTCTACCGTCTACCGTCCACGGTCTACGGCCCCGCCGTCCCCCTCGCCTGCGGCCCCGCCGCGGGACGAGCCGCGCCGTAGTGTAGCGAAGGCGGGCGTCCACTCCGCGCCCGATTTCAGCTTTCACAATTTCAGCGTTTTCCGGCTAACGCCGCCGACGGAAAAATGCGACGAATCGCAATTGTTTAAACCTGCCCCTTTTTTGCAGGCGCGCTCGACAGCAGCCTCTTTATGACTTCCTTGGGCCACCTTTCCTTCACCATCAGCTATCCGTTAAGCCGCATGTAACCTGCCTACCGTGCGCTCGTCTTCATGAACGATTTGAACCACCAACTTCTAAATTTAGCGTATGTTGATCCGGGCTCTGGATTGCTTTTGGTGCAATTGATCGTCTCGGGTTTTATCGGGGCGGTCCTGACGCTGAAGAACATTCGGCGGCGCATTTTTGACTGGGTTGGTCGGGACAAGCCGCAGACGCCACCCGCTCAAGAAAAAGAGAACAAGACGGCGGACGCCTCTTAGCCACTTATCCGGGAAATCTCGCGCAAGATGCGCAAGATTTCTAAACTCAAAATCCGAAACTCCCTCTGTGTGCGCTCTGTGTCTCAACTCCGTTGCTTTGGTTGCGGCTCCGGCGCGCTAGGGCCTGTGTGTAAAATCCGGATCGGAAATTTTAACTGCGAAGCGCGCGAAGGAACGCAAAGAAAGTGAAAGTGAGAGTGAGGGTGAAAGTGGGCCGAAGGAGTTGGCCGCAATAGGGCACAACTGCGCCTGATCGGATTAGCGAAAATTAGCGTGAATTAGCGGTTTCCAATGAATCTTCTCGGTGTCCTCCCATTCGTGCTCATTCGCGTGATTTGCGGGCAACCCTTCTAACGAATTTGGATTTCATGGAATCGGCTTTGTCGTTTCGCGATCCGGAGGGTTGCTGCCTGCGGCACGAAAACCGTATTCTGCGTTTCGTTTATCGGCAGGCGGCGGATCGGGTGCGCACGTTTGCCGCATCGAATTTCGCGCGGTCCCTGCTGACAGAAAAGAAACTGCCGGCCACGCGACTATTGCCGTCAAGCGAGGCGGACGCGCTGCTGCAGAGCCCGCAGTTCTCCAATCTTGCCCCGGACGCCAGAGATGGCTTGGTACTCGAACACGAGCTGATTCCGTTTCCCTCGTACCCATACGAATGGAGCCCCGCGATGCTGTTTGCGGCAGGAGAATTGACGCTCGATTTGCAGCTGCAGGCCCTGGATACGGGCTATACGCTCAAGGACGCTACTCCGCTCAATATTCTGTTCCGCGACGCTCAGCCGGTGTTTGTCGACTTTCTTTCTTTCGACCGGTACAAGCCCGGTGCGGTGATCTGGGCCGCCTATTCCCAGTTCGTGTGCACCTTTCTGCTGCCGCTGTTCCTGTACCGCAACCAAGGCACTCCGATCAACGAGCTGTTTCTCGGGCGCCGCGACGGGATCGAGCCGGCGGATGTTTATCATCGCCTCAATCTCGTGGCGAAGCTTCGGCCCCTCGCGCTACAGTTTGTGACACTTCCGACCTGGTTCGGACGTTTCAAGTTCGCCGAGTCCGTCCCTTTGGAGAATAGCAAATCAAAGAACCCCGCTCGTGAATTGCAGGTGGCTCGAGGCATGATTGTACAATTACGTGGCGCATTCCGGCTGCTCAGGCCGCAAGCCCGCAATAGATCCCATTGGCTCGGCTACATGGACGACCTGAGTTACGCGGACGACAGTTTTGTCGCTAAGCGGACGTTTGTTTGCGATGCCCTGCGCGACCTCTCGCCTCGCACCGTTTTGGATATTGGCTGCAATACTGGTTACTTCAGTTGTTTGTGTGCGGCCCAAGGTGCCTCGGTGGTGGCGCTGGACAGCGATTCGGTCGTGATCGACGAAGTCTGGCAACGAAGTCGCAAGGAAGGATTGTCAGTGCTGCCTTTGGTGATGGATTTTGGACGGCCGAGTCCGGGCATGGGCTGGCGAAATTCCGAAAAGACGAGTTTCCTACAGCGGGCTAGGGGGCATTTCGATGCGGGGCTCCTGCTGGCGGTCGTGCATCACCTCACGGTGACGCATGGTATTCCACTGTATCAAATCTTTGAGCTTTTGTCCGAGGTGGTTACCAAGGGATTGATCGTGGAATATGTGCCACCGGAAGACCCAATGTTCCAGAAGATCAGCCGCAACAAGGAGCACCTGATTCCGCGCCTCGGCCAGGCGGAGTTCGAAGCCAGCTACGCTTCTTGGTTTACCCTCGTCCGCCGCCAGCAACTTCCCAATAGTTCGAGATGGATGTACCTCCTGTGCCGCCAGCGCGGAAGCTGGTTTCCTAATATTTGATAAAGCTGATAGCTCTTTGCTTCACTGTGAAAACACGCCAAACGAGTCGGTCGCCGTCTTGGCACCATGATGGCATCGAGTAACTGGGCCTGACCGCCCGCCGTTTACCGTTAACTTTCATGCCTAGCTTCCTTAAGCGATTGGGCCGCCTCCTCCTGACCAAGCAGGCGGCGCGCGATGCTTTGGCAGCTTTTTCATTGGCAAATTTGTGCCTTTTGCGATTTTGGGATATTCTGCTGTTCAACTCGGCAAGCAGATATCTCTTAAAAACCCCCGGCAATCCTGTCGACTATTGGGCGGCGATAATAAATGTACTAATCTTGGGCTCGCTGCTTTGGGGTGTGGTCATTTGGATGCGGCGGAAATTAAAGCCTTGGGCTATGGAACTGGCAACATGCATATTCCTGGCCGTTCTGCTTGTTCCTATCGATTTTATCCGTCGTGCGCTTGGCTGGCATGCCGAAATCATATGGCGCACGGGTGGTATTTGGGTAGGAACCGCAATCGCTGGTCTTATATTCTGGTGGCGAGTTCGACTTAAACAAATATTTTTGTGGATACTCGTCATCCTGTCTCCGTTCTGTTTGCTGACGGTGACTCAAGCGTGTTGGTGCGCAGTGCGTGGTGAAAAACCGATGCTTAAGGCCAGTGCTTTGCCGTTTTCCGGATTTTCTAAGCACATTGATGCGCGCCGTTTGATTTGGGTCATTTTTGACGAATGGGATCAAGGTGTGACCTTTGACCGGCGCCCGCCCGATTTAAAACTTCCCAATATTGACAGTTTTGCAAAAACTGCAGTAATAGCCACTCAAGCATATCCGCCCGCAGGTTATACAATGCTTTCAATTCCTTCACTTCTTACGGGTCGTTATCTGGTGGAAGCCCTACAAGACGGCTATGGGCACCTGATGGTCAGAGAACCAACAGAGGTAACAAAACGTGACTTTCTCGAGATCCCAAACGTTCTTGCTGATTTAGCCAAAGACGGTAAGCGTGTCGCCGTCGTCGGGTGGCTTCATCCCTACTCGCGCATCCTACCCAACGAACCCAATTTTTGGATTCACTGGGAAGAGGCGCCGCAAGGCTTATACTATACGGCGGATGGTTTGAGCAAAACTGTGATCGCGCAACTCCGCATGGTCTTTATCCCGCAAGCTGGACGAGATAGCGCTGTCGAGTCGTTTCTTCGTGTTCAGGAAGCCGCAAGTAGCATTGCCAAGAACCCGGCGGTCGACTTGGCTTTTCTTCATTATCCAATTCCTCATAATCCCAGCATTTATGATAGGGAAAATAACTCTATGTCGAGTCAGTACACGAATTCTGCGCAAGGTTATCTCAACAACCTTGCCCTGGCCGATCGCGTGCTGGGGAACTTGGTGGCAGATATTGCAGCTGCTGGTCTGCATGATCGCACAACGCTTATTTTGTCGTCAGATCATTGGTGGCGAGTTTCTCCTTTGGTCAGCGGGGAACGCGATCATCGGGTTCCGTTAATGATACAACTTCCTGGCGAAAAAAGCGCAGTCATCTACGACACTCCGATCAATACGGTTTCAGTTGCTGGAGTAGTTAATGATATAGTTAGGGGTGCGGTGGAAGATCGAGAAAGTCTTGTCAAACGCCTGTTAGCCGCGACGGAGCCGGGGCCCTTCCGATACGGTAAAGACGGCGTGCTCCTCAATCCGCCGAGCACACGCACCAACGCGATTGCAAAGTAACCTAGTCACCTGATAGTGTTAGAAAGCATTTTTCGTAACGTGCTTCTGTCTTTTGAGCATTATTGCTTGAGCGAAAATCGGGAATGCGACCCATTCGGAGTGCTGCTTAAAAGGACGCATGACCACTGATCGCACTGGCGGAAATTAAATGATATAACACTGTGAAAATTCGAAAAAAGACTGCCGTTGTATGTGGCGCTGGTGGTTTCATCGGCGGCCATCTGGTTAATAGACTTAAGGGCGAAGGGTATTGGGTGCGCGGCATTGATATAAAAAAGCCGGAATTTGGAGATACGATGGCGGATGAATTTATTCTGCTCGACTTGCGAGAAGAGGAAAACTGCAAAACAGCGGTAGCTTTGAGTTCAGGTGCGGTAGATGAGGTATATCAATTGGCCGCAGACATGGGAGGAATGGGTTTTATTCACTCGGCTGAGTGTGAAATTATGCACAATAGTGTTTTGATTAATGTCCATATGACGCATGCCGCAGCGAGTTTCGGCGTCAAGCGGTATTTCTACTCGTCCTCTGTCTGCGTATATCGGGACATGAAACCAGGTGAGCCGGAGATGCACGAGCGTGAGGCAGTGCCGGCAAATCCGGATAATGAGTACGGCTGGGAAAAGTTGTACTCGGAGCGAATCGCGCAAGCGTACGGGAGAAAATATGGTATGGCGATAAGAATAGCCCGGTTCCAGAATTGTTATGGGCCAAAGGGCACATGGCGTGGCGGACGGGAAAAGGCGCCGGCAGCTATCTGCCGAAAAGTCGCCTGCGTTCAGGACGGTGGCATCGTGGAGATTTGGGGTGATGGCACTGCCGTGAGATCCTACACCTATGTGGATGACATGGTCGATGGTATCTATCGTTTGATGCACTCCGATCTCGAAGGAGCGGTCAACATTGGCTGTCCTCAATATGTGACGGTCAAGGAATTGGTAGAGGTTACGGCGGCGGTCGCTGGCAAACGCGTCATCATTAAGAGTGTCCCTGGGCCTGTGGGTGTGCAGTCGCGAAATTTCAGCAACGAGCGGATCTACTCCATTGGGTGGCAGTCGAAATATAGCCTGAAGGAAGGCATCCAAGGGACGTATCCGTGGATTAAGGCGCAGGTTGAAGCAGTGCGTTTGCACCTGTCAACGGGCTGACTGCTCTAACTGCGAAATTCAGCCTATTACAGGTTTTGGAAGTCTAATGGCGAATTTTGCATTTGTGATTCGGAAACATTATACTTGAAAAAGAGAAACCCATGCTAACGCAATCATCCATTCTCGTAACCGGTGGCACAGGTTCGTTCGGACAAAAATTTGTTCAGCTAACGCTAAGCAAATTTAACCCCAAGCGTGTAATCGTATATTCACGCGATGAAATGAAGCAGTGGGACATGGCAGCAAAGTTTAATAATGATCCGCGATTGCGCTTCTTTTTGGGCGATGTACGGGACAAGGACCGTTTGCATCGCGCGCTGAATGGGGTGGACTATGTAGTGCATGCCGCGGCGCTCAAGATTGTGCCGGCGGCCGAATACAACCCATTTGAATGCATCAAGACCGTGATCAACGGTGCGATGAATGTGGTTGATGCCTGCATTGATAACGGCATTAAAACTTGCATAGCACTCAGCACTGACAAAGCGTGTAATCCTATCAACCTCTATGGCGCATCCAAGTTATGCTCAGACAAAGTTTTCGTAGCCGCCGACGCCTATGCTGGTGGACACAAAACCCGGTTTGCGGTTGTGCGCTACGGTAACGTTATGGGTAGCAGGGGCTCTGTGATCCCATTGTTCCGGAAGTTGGCATCCGCCGGAAGGTTGCCGATCACCGATGTACGCATGGCCAGATTTATGATCACTTTGGAGCAAGGCGTGGAATTGGTTTGGCAGGCATTTGCGGACACGTTGGGCGGCGAAATCTATGTGAGGAAAATTCCGTCCATGAAGGTGGTAGACATCGCCCGGACAATCGCACCTGAGGCTCAACACGAAACCGTGGGTATCAGACCTGGAGAGAAGCTGCACGAGATGATGATCAGCGTCGAGGATGCGCGAAATGCGTTCGAATACGACACGTATTTCAAAATTTTGCCGCAAATTCACGAATGGTTTCGCGATCCGTTGCGACAAAGCAACGGCAAACCGTGCCTGGAAGGCTTTGCTTATTCGAGTGACACCAACACAGCATGGATGCGGCCTGACGAGTTGCGCGCGTGGGTGCGAAATGAATATGGCGAATAATCTTGATTGCAAAAAACTCGACAATAGGTGGCTTTTTTGAATACAGAAAATTTAAAACCACGCATCGGCGACTCTGCTGGAAACGTTATCCCCTATGGGAGGCAAAGTTTGGGAGAACTGGAGATCGCTGCGGTTGTTTCCGCGTTACGAACAAATTGGCTGACGGGTGGCCCTGCCGTAGAAAGATTCGAAAGATCATTGGCCACCTATTGTGGGGCAAAGTACGCTATAGCAGTATGCAATGGCACGGCGGCGCTACATATGGCGATGCTCGCTGCAGGCATTCGACCGGGGCAACGTGTTTTGACTTCGCCCAATACGTTTCTGGCCTCTGCCAATTGTGCAGAATACGTCGGGGCGCAGGCTGATTTCGTCGATATCGATTCCGAAACGCTCAACTTGGATCCGCAGGCATTGGCTGACGCATGGACGTCGGATATCAAGGCGGTGGTGGTTGTGGATTTCGCCGGGCGCCCTTGCGAAATGCCGGCAATCCATCGTATCGCCAAGTCTGCTGGTGCATGGGTCATCGAGGATGCAGCCCATTAACTGGGAAGTACCTTCAATTTTTCTGGCCGCCGCTACCGAGTGGGAGGACATCCTTGGGCCGATATGACGACGTTTAGTTTTCATCCTGTAAAAACCATCACAACCGGGGAAGGCGGAGCCGTTCTAACCAATGACGAGACCTTGGCACGGCGTTGCCGTCGCTTTCGATCACATGGAATTGTACGGAGTCCTGAGGACTTTGTGCAACAACCCGCCGGCTTGGATGGAACGCCAATTGCACAGTCAGCAGAAGTGTCCCCTTGGTACTACGAGATGCAGGAACTCGGTTTCAACTACCGCATAACAGATTTTCAATGTGCGCTCGGCGAGGTTCAACTCAGTCGTTTGGAGTCATTCATTCGTCGCCGAGCCGAAATTGTCCTACGGTATGACGATTCCTTTATGTCCCTTGCGACGGGGAAACTTTCACCACACGCGACCTCTGGCCTGGATCTTGACAGACTGAATTATTCGCCAGAAGACATCGCCTGGCATCTTTATGTGCTTCAGCTAGACTTTGTGCGCCTTAGGAAAACACGTTCGAGGGCTATGGCGGAATTGCGTTCTAAAGGAATTGGGAGTCAAGTGCATTACATCCCTGTTCATTTACAGCCATATTATCGTCGGAAATATGGTTACTCACCGGGTAAATGTCCAGTGGCTGAAGCTTACTACGCCCGCGCGTTGAGCTTGGCGCTTTACCCGGCCATGACCGACACCGAAATAGAACGCGTGATCACAGCTGTGCTTGAAATCAGTAAATGAACAATCAGATAACAAAATGACCTACGATGGCAATAGGGACCTACTAGCCATGCTTGATCAAATGATCGCCGATATGGCTGACGTGCCGACGATCTATCAGCCGACTCATTTCTGGCAGAGGGCCACGCGTCTGATCGTGGACGAATTCCACGCAGATATGAAAAGCGGCGATGCGTTTACCAAGTTGAACGTACGTTCCATACGCCCTGGCCATGGGTTGCCGCCCCGTTATATGGATGACGTATTGCAGTGGGTTGCTCGTCGCGAGATAGCGCGGGGAACACCTTTAAGTTGGGAGCTAGTTGGATAATGGCCGACAAAACAGCTCAGAATCCGCCATCAATTGACCGCTCAAAAATCATCAAGGATTCAACCCGGTATTTGTTTGCAACAATTGCCGGCCAGGGATTTGGCGTTGTTCGTTCAGTCATGATGCCAGTGTTTTTGAATCCCGCGCAATTGGGCATCTGGAATCTGATGAACGTTATCATAGGCTATGGTGGCAATGCCCATTTTGGGGTTTTACATGGGATGAACAAACTGGTCCCCATCTTGCGTGGTCAGGGAGAAACTGCCCAGGTAGTCACAGTTCGGGAGAGTGTTTTTTGGGCGAATTTGATTCTAGCTTCATCAATAGCAGCTGGTCTTGCGGTTGGGGCTCTGTTTGCGCCTTTGTCATATTGCCTGCCTCTTCAAGTCGACGCTGTGATTGTCCTGTTACTTCTTATTTTCACATACCTGTTTTCGCTTTTGAGGGCCGATAATCGTTTTGGTCTTCTGAGCATGGGAATGATTGTTCTCGCAGCTTCATCAACAATCCTAATTTTGGCATGCGGGCTCTTAGCCCGCGACCATCTGCTGGGAGCGTTGATCGGGCTTGCCTGCTCTTACGGGTTGACTGTTGCTGTCTTACAAGGATTTAGCCGTTATTCATATAGATTTCGGATCGACAAGATGGCACTACGATCATCCTTCTCCCTTGGAGCCCCACTCCTTTTATTGGGCGTCCTAGATACGGCTTTTCTCAGTGTGGATAGGTGGGTTATTGCGGCTCGCTTGGGGCAAACCCAGTTGGGTTACTATGCATTGGGCATCATGGCGTGTAACTTGGTAAGTTTGATTCCAAACTCGGTAGCGAGCGTCTTGTATTCGCGTATGCTGGAACGTTTTGGAGCAAATAGGGATCCGGCTTGTTTGCAGGGATTGTTACGAAAACCGACGCGGGTCGTAGCGGTGTTAATGGCTGTGATTGTGGGCATGTCCGTTCTGGTTCTTATGCCTGCCGTTCGATTTGTACTGCCTAATTATTCGTCTTCCATATCATTATTGATAGTTTTGATCCCTGGTGCCTATTTTCTAGCAGTGGCCGCCGTTCCGGCCGGCCTCGTTACGGCCATTAACAAACAACATTGGCTGATGGGAGTGCAGGGACTGTGCATTATCTTGAGCCTGATATTAGATGTGCTAGCACTTTCTTTAGGGTGGGGTCTTCTAGGTGTGGCGATGAGTACGTTTGTAGCCTATGCCGTCTATGGGTTAGGTTACACTTTGGTTTCAGCCTACTTCTCGTTCAGCTCCAATCGAGAAATTATGCGATTTCTAGTTCAAGTGTTTGCGCCATTCCTGGCTATGGCGCTGGCCTTGTTGCTCGGGCTAGTGACCATCCCTTTTGGTGTGACTCTAGGCGGCGAAATTCTTCGCACCCTAGGTCGTATCGGATTAATGGCTGGCACCCTGTCGATCGCATTTTGGTGGTGCAATCGCGATGGTGAATTGCTGGATGTGATGCGCGAGGAGTTTCGCAGGCGCTTCGTCGGAGCAAAATAAGTGAGGATGACAAGCGAGAAAAACGTCATGAGTGAAGAATTGGATAAAATTCGACGCGCAGAAGCCAGTTTTTGGGACGCAAAAGCGGAGCACCGTGCCCGCAATGGAATTATCCCAGAGACTGCAGATATTCGGCGAGCTACGAGAATTACTCCGCGCTTCTCGGGAGAAGAAACTGTCGATCGTGAGATGACCGCAATACTGGACGGAAGGCTTCGGAGTCGCTTTATTGATTGTGCTGCGCAAACGCCAAACGGACGCGTATTAGACGTCTGCTGCGGGCCAGGATGGCTTGCTTTGGAACTTGGACGGCGAGGGCAAAGGGTGGACGCTTGGGACATCTCGTCAGAGGCAATCACTATCGGAAACCGGATGTTGGAAGAAAACCCATATCGAAACGGTTTTGGGCAAGTTACCTATCACTTGGGCGACGTGACAAAAGCAGACCTAGGTTTTGAGATTTTTGACGCGGTCACTGGCTGGTCGGGATTCCATCACTTGCCGAACTTGCCGGCATTTATGGATCGCATCTTCCGGGCGCTCAAACCCGGTGGCATCGTCGCTACCTTAGATGATTTGCCCCGCACGAGTGTAGATCGATGGCTCGAGCGGTTCTTCAGAATGCTGTTGCCATCATATGACCGAACATATCGACAAAAGGTGCGCGACTCATTCCAGCGAATTACGGGGGTGACCAGGGAACCGTCCGAAAGCTTTTCGCCTATGGAAGTGGTTGCTGGCAAGCATACGGATGCTGTGCGGGATATGGAAATCATATGGCGGGAACGATTCGAATTGGTTTGGAGCTTTCGATTTAACTCATTTGCCACGAACCCATGCATGTCGCTAAGGGGGCCGGACTGGTTTCGCTACCCAATTGCGGGGGCAATCGTAGGCCTGGACCGAGCGATGTGCAACGCAAGGATCTGTCATGGGCGCCTGCGCATCATGGTTAGTCGAAAGCGCTAGCCATAATATACCATGGAAGAGCTTTCGGAAACACTACAGCGTTCTGCTGACTATGTAAAGACTTGGGGGAGGGAGGGCCTGCCGAACGGGCAAACATTGTCGGAAGCATTTACATTTGATGATCTCCCGCTATGGGACATAGTCAGCCCAGAAATCGCGTTATGGCTTGTGCCTCGCGCACTTTCTCGTGGAGAACAGTCGTGTTCGCTTTTGCAGAGGCTTCGGCCGTACCTAAGCAGGGCCAAACAATCGGCTTTATCGCTAACCGTACGCAAGCCAGACGAGCGAGCACCTATTCGTTGGCAAGCTGAGTCCATATGCCTTATTCTTGGTTTTAGTCCGTATATGTACAGGGATGTTCTCGCGCCAGTAGTTGAGTGTCTGGAAAAAAGACAAACGAGGACTGTATCGTTATATGACCAAGAGCCGCTCAGCAATAAACGGGGGCAGGAGGTGCACTCGATCTGGGAGTACAATACTTCTGAACTTACCCACGATATCCGCAACCAGCACAGGGAATTGAGGAAATGGTCGAAAAGGTGGTTGGCAAATGACATGTTGCCGCGCATAATTCGTGATCGCGCTCGCCCGCTTTGGCCGCAAATCGGCGACTTGTTCCAGGCGTTTTTTTGGGTACGGTTGCCGGGGCTAATTGCGCAGGCTTCGATCGCACGGCGCGTCTTGGAAATTTACCATCCAACGTTGCTGATCTCGGTCGATGTTGCAGATTCGCGGTCGCGCCTCTACACATTACTTGGCAAGAAGTATGGCATTCCGTCGCTCGAGGTTCAGTTTGGTCTTGCTGGTCCTGAGGGTATAGAATGGCAATTCTTCGACGCGTGTCATCTTGCGGTAAGAAGCCAGCGCTGGTATGATGCCTTGTTGCGGCATGGCGTACCGGCTGGCAAAATGACTGTAACGGGCTCTCCTGTTTACGATGACCGTGGAGGGGAAACTGATGGTGCGATCATACGGTCCGGCACCCGGGATCTTGGTGTTCCCCCCGCGCACAGACTGGCACTATTCGCATCTTTCTGGAGCCACACAACGGTCGAGAAGTGGGCGAACTCAGGCCGTTTGGATCGCGCCAAAAGACTGGTATTTGAAGCGGCCAGCCGCGTACGAGGGTTGACGCTGGTCGTAAAACCCCATCCCAGGGAGAACGTGGCAAGAACGAGGGCGTTGGCTGGTGATTTTCGAAATATTGTATTTGTTTCTGCCGAAGAGGATATTCGGAATCTTATCCCGGTTTGCGATGTTTTTGTTTCGTTCGGCTCGACTACCATCCAGAGCGCGCTAATTGCGCATAAACCGGTAATTTACCCATATTTCGAGGGTTTGCTTTGGTGGTCCGACGATGACATGTTCTTGAAAAGTGGGGCGGTGTATAATCCGCGCTCGGTCCAGGAGTTGGAGCACGTTCTTAATTCGGTCGTCGATGGTTCTATTTTGGCTTCGCAGAAAACCCTCGAGCCTGCCCGGAAGCAGTTCTTACAGGATTGGATTCACAGTGATGATGGGCAAGCGGCAAATCGGATCGCGATTTTGGCAGGTCAGATGGCATTACCCTCTCGCTCGTGACGTTTGATACAACCGCGGTGCGCGATAAGTCGCCTCTAAAAGGCGCTTCAAAGATGCTTTTGCGGTCTGGAAAGGAAACGGCCATGCAACGAAGGATCCCAAAGGCCTTCAATAGGAAAGGGCGCGTCACAATCGAGCCAATCCATTGCATCGGCGGACGCGAATTTGGAATATATTCAAAGCCCAATTTATTATACATGTTCTCGCAAAAGCGATCTGTAGAGAACATGACAGATGCGGCGGTGGAAAGAATTGTTAATGCGTTTCTCTTTGAACACAACGTCATAAATAATTGGACATGTTTCTCGGTTCCCCAGCGGAGAAGCAACCGCCAGATGCCCATTTTAATCCGACTCTGTGTTTAGAATGCGGTGATTACCTCCGATAGGGAAAGCTAAAAGCCTAAGTTCTAAAAATGGCAAAACGCCTATTGCTTTATGCCCAAGGAAAGCGGTGATTGGACAAGTTCGATGTTAACAAGGAGGTGACGACGTGCGAATCGCATTTTTTCATAACCTTCCCTCCGGCGGGGCCAAGCGATCAGCATATGAATTACTCAAACGCATGGCATCTTGCCACGAGGTGGATTTGTTTATATATGATTTAGCAGCCGAGGATTTTATGGACCTTCGTCCGTTGGTGCGACAAACAATTGTAATTCCCGGCGGAGAAACGAAAAACAGACGCGGTCTTTTTCGATTGATATCTTATAATAGAGTGTGCCGGGCTTCGCAAAAAATGGCCCGCCTGATAGATGCTGGTGGCTACGATTTGGCTCTCGTCATGCAATGCAGGGTTAGCAATAGTCCAATCGTTCTGAGAAGTCTGAAAACGCGATCTCTGTATTACTGCCAGGAACCGTTGGCAAAAGTTCTCGAACAGCACGCTCGAGGTAGCGACGGCCCCAGTGCATTTCTGAAAAGGGGGTTCCTGCGGTGGCTAATCCACATGGATCGAATCAGCGCCCGCCATGCGACCTTGATTTGCGCCAATTCTCTCTATTCTCGGGAGAGCATTTATCGAGCCTATGGTGTATATCCACGTCTAAACTATCTCGGGGTGGACACCGAGCAGTTCCGGCCGCTAAATCTGAAGCGTGCCCCAGTCATCTTATCAGTGGGTGCGCTTCATCCAGCGAAGGGGCAGGATTTCATCCTTAGAAGTCTGGGCGAAGTCGGGGGTCGACTGTCGGTCAAGTTCATTTTCAATTTCGCCTATGGCCCTGATCATTACCAGAACGCCCTCCAAGAACTGGCAAACCGACTGGGCGTTGTCATTAGCTTCGAGCGACTGGCGAGCGACGAGGCGCTGGTCACGGCGTACAATCAGGCGGCCATGACAGCCTATCCCAGTCGTTTGGAACCTCTCGGATTGGTGCCTTTGGAGTCGATGGCTTGCGGAACCCCGGTGGTCGGGTTTGCCGAGGGGGGGGTTCGAGAAACGGTTCAACATGGCGTAACAGGTTTGTTAACCGAAAACGATGAGAAAGAGTTTGCCGGCGCCATCAAAAGATTGATCGATGATGATAGGCTGCGCGAACAGATGGGCCGTAACGGGCGCGCGTGGGTGGCTCGGGAATGGAACTGGGAAAAGGCTTACAGCAAGTTGGAAGAGAATATGAAAAGGATCTATTACAGCAACTCGTGATTACAAGAAACGATAGTCGCTCAAGACAACCGAACATGGTTGGGGGGCATAAATAACATGAGTTTCGGCAATCCAATAGTATATGCCATTTTTGCAGCATTTGGAGCCGTAGCGCTGGTATCGGGTTTCCGGCGGGAGGAATACCTATTATATTTGCTCGGGTTCGTGGTTTCGTTTGTCGGTTTCAATGTCCATCTAGCCGCCACGATTTACTTATCGAGAGTAATTCTCGCAGTAGTAGTTTTGCTGCTTATCGCTGGGCGAATCAGAACAGATTGTCTATTAAGCCAACACGGTAAATACTTGGCATTCGCCTTTGCGATTCTTCTCTCACAATTGATTTCTTCGGCAATCGCTGATGATACATTCGCATCATGGCGGATCACAGGGGTGTACATGTTCGACCTTTGCGTTTTCCTGGCTGTGCTGTGCCTCGGGAGGGCCGCCCAAAATGTTGTTACGGCCATCAAGATTTATGGAATTACGGTTTTGCTTCAAGCGCTGCTGGGAATATACCAGGTAGTCGGCGGTGCGCGCGATTGGCTTTCTTGGCAGTCGCTCTTTCCTCAGATGCAAACCGTCAATGATCGTACGACAGGGGGCTTCCTGTATAGTGGCGAGTACGCGTTGTTTCGCGCAACCGGCCTATTTACAGCCGATGTAAGTCACTATGCCGGATTTTTGGCTTCGGGTCTGGTGTTGATAATCGTTCTGAAATTGAAGCGGAAAACAGTTCGGGGATCGATCGCGTCAGGCGCCGTGGCTATTGTTGTGCTTTTGGCCCTAATGCTCAGCTTGTCGCGAAGCGGGATCTTGACCGGGTTGGGGGTTGCAGTGCCGTTGCTGGCTTGGGCGTTGCGGCGATTTGGTTTTGGAGCGAGGCGCGCTCTAAAACCTATAGGCATTGGTTTTGTTCTCGCGGGAATTGGCTTTATTGCTTCCGGGGGAAAGACCGCCGATAATGGAATTGACATTGGCAGCCTTTGGGCAACCACGATCACTCGATTCGCTGATCTCATAAATGCGGGCAATGACCCGGGGGAATCGATGAGCGAGCATATAAGAACGCGACAACTGGGGCTCGATGCATTTGTGTCAAGCCCGCTATTTGGACGGGGTATGGGAGTCAATGAAACACCTTGGTATTCAGAACGGTACGACGCATACTGGGCAGGCAGCCATAGTCACCATATCGACATTCTCGGGCAATCGGGCTTGATTGGAGCTGGCATCCAATGGCTGTTTATGTGGTGCGCCATTAGGGAAATGTACGTTTGCGTAAGGAGCAGACGGGGAACTGAGGAAGAACGTTTAGTAATGATTGGGCTAATGGTGAGCGCGTTGAGTATAGTTATTGGGAATTTGTTTTACGCGTATTTTATAAGCGATTTTGTCTGGTTTTTATTCGGATGTGGGGTGGCGATGTCGAACGGTCTTATGAGAGATAGAGTTAGGGCGGGGGACGAAAGAGGTGAAATTCGTAAGGGAGGCATTATGCGCAGGGTGCGGGCAGGCTCCGTGGCGGCAGGACGGCCTGAGATTCGGGAAAATGTGGCGACGGATTCTTGTGCGGAGGGGACTGGTGGTAGTCAGAAGTGTTCCGACGATAGGGCGGCGACAATCAACCCATTTTTCAAAACCTAAAACGCGATGATTAAGAAAAGACAACTCCTAGACGTATTAGATCGAATCGGGCTTAAGTCATTGGCATTGCAAATCTATCATGGAACTTACTTGGGAAATATATGCGCTTTCAGGCTGAACAAGGAAGAGAAGATCAAGTGTCCACCCGCAGCACTGATGCACCATGTGGCAGGAACGACAGAAAAAAATCGGTTTATTTGGTCGGGGCGATTGACGATGGTGCGCATAGTTGACCTGCTCAATACTGCAGGTGTCGATATAGTCGGCAAGGGCGACTTAGATGTTTTGGATTTCGGCTGTGGTTGCGGCCGCCTAACTAGATACCTGGTAAGACTGAATGAAAAGGCGACCGTTTTCGGGACCGACACGGATGCCGTTTCGATCAAGTGGTGCCAGGAAAATTTGCACTCAGGCAATTTTTCGGTGAACTCCAGTCAGCCGCCCCTGATATTCAAAGAAAAAACTTTCGATATAGTTATCAGCTATTCGGTTTTTACCCACATTCAGGAAGGCGATCAAATCAAATGGATGTCAGAGATAGCGCGTGTTTTGAAAACTGGTGGAGTAATGGTGTTCTCGTCGCATCCCTATGTAGATGATCTGGCAGAAGTGGGTTCCACTAAAGAGGAAGCTCAACGGTATAGGGGTGGCCATATTGTGTCTTTAGGCGCGGACATGGGGTATGTCCAGGGTTCAGAATGGGGAACATTTCATCCCACTGATTCCATTGCGCGCCTTGCAAATGCGTCGGGTTTACAGTTGCTAAACACGGTTCTTTCCCAACCAGCGCCTCCAATGGATTCGGCTGGGCATAACCTTCACCTACTCCGCAAAGTTAAAGTGGAGACAACGTAGAGCGCCTAGAACATGGTGACCTCTTCGGCTCAAGGCTGCCCGGCAGTAGTGGCTGTCAGGGTACCGTGCGAAGGCGCGGTGCTCATTTTATCTATCGATGGAGGCCTGATTTGCGGCCGGCGCGAAAAACGGGGTTAAAACGGGCATTGGATTTGTGAGCACAATCGCTGTTATCCTAATAAACTGGAATCGGTCGGAGGATACAATTGGATGTGTGGAATCGATACACCGCTCAACTTACAAAGACCTCGAGGTAATTGTCGTAGACAATGGATCAAGAAGCGAAGAGCTAGAGAAGCTGCGGCGCTTAGGGGCATCTGCCACGATCTTGGAGTTGGCGGAGAATAGAGGATTCACCGGCGGTAACAATTACGGCATCGAATATGCCGAAAGGCACGCGTTTGATTTCGCATTTATCCTAAACAATGACACTATAATACATGAGCAAACAATTGAGAACTTGATTGCAACATTCAACGGCGCAAACGACGATGAATGCCCAATTGGGATCGTCACTCCGAAGATTCTATTCCTGCCTGAGCGGGAAAAGATCTGGTTTGCAGGGGCAACCTTGTCGCGATGGACGTTAACGGCAAAACTGGTTGGATACGGGCAGGTAGACCAAGGAAAGTATGACATTGAAAATGATATCCCTTGGGCGACTGGTTGCGCTATGTTAATGCGGATAGAAACGCTGAAAAAAGCAAGCGGGTTTGACGAGCGGTATTTTGCGGTGAGTGAGGACATCGATTTAAGCCTGCGACTAAGGTCGATGGGCTACAGGATCGTCTATCAGCCGCGGGCCTGGCTGTGGCACAAAGAATCGGCATCGTCAGATGGGCGAGATAACCCGCAGTACGTCTACTACCAAGTCCGGAATTATATGATGTTCCAAAAGATATGGAGTCGCTCCGCGGTGAATCTTTTCCTCGGACGCATCTACCTGTTTGGATATTTAAGCAAACGACTCGCGATTTTTCTTTGGCGCAGGAAGGGGCGGAGCGCGTTGGCTTTGATTGGCGGCATATCGGACGGTTGGCGCATGGTGGGAGGAAAGTCGGTAAAAGCCTATTAGTATACAGTGAGAATTCGTATGGAACGGTGTCAGGCGTTTGATAATACGGGAGAATTCCGCTGGGATTATGCGCATAGCGATTAATTTGTCTATGGTTCGGAGCGAAGGGCTGAGATCCTATTTGTATGGGTTTATCCCAGCCTTGGGCCAAATCGCCCAAAAGGACGAGTTTCTAGTTTTTCTTCCCGGACAAGAACGGCGAGAGCTGCAGGCGCAATTGCCTGAAAATTTCGAATTACGTGGAACCGAATTCGGCGCACGCGTTGGGCGAAGGTTGTTTTGGGAGCAGCTGGTGTTGCCATGGCGGTTACGAATGTGGCGAACGGATGTCTTGTTTTCACCGTTTGATTTAACGCCGCTGCTATTTTCTCCAGCGGTGTTAGGTGTAAGAAATCCGTTGCCTTTGCTGCGTAAGATGGGACGTGTTGAAAAGATAGGCCAAACCGACCAAATCGGAGGCAACAAATTCTCGGCGCGGGTGCATCATGCCCTGTCGTGGCTGTCGTGCCGAAAGGCCCGGGCGGTTTTTTATCCAAGCAATTATGCTGCCAGGAACCTTGGGGATCTGATGGGAGTCAAAACAGAGAAACGCAGCACGATCTATCATGGCGTCGATAGAAAAATTTGGAGCGGGCGAAGAAATACTGAGAGTATATTAAATGCATATCAGGTTCAGGGCCGGCGTTTCTTTCTTTTCGTTTCCACATTATATCGCTACAAGCGTCCGGATTTGTTGGTAGAAGCGTTTTATAAGATTAAGCACCAAAAGGCCGTTGATGGCTTCAGGGTTGTGATCGTCGGAAGGTTTCGCGACGCGGAATTCGAAAGAGAAATGCGGATGAAAGTATCCGCGCTACATCTAGAGGAAGCCGTCAGGTTGGTGGGGAACATCCCTACCCACGATGTGGCGGCGCTCTATCAGGAATGTTTGGCGATGGTTTTGCCGACGACCATGGAGACATTCGGACAGCCTTTTGTGGAAGCAATGGTTGCCGGCGCTCCGATCCTTTGCGCGGATACTGAATTCGCGCGGGAGATTTGCGGAGAGGCAGCTTGGTTTTTTAAAGCGAACGACTGTGAGTCGCTTGCTAGTGGGATGTTACGATCGATCACGGATAGTTCGGGCATTGCTTGGCTTCGCGGAGCCGGCATGGCGCAGTCGCAACGTTTCAGCTGGACTAGAGAGGCGGGTGAAACCTTGGCGCTATTGAAGCGAGTGGGAACCGGATAATGTCCGCATCCTATAGGCCGGGTAACGCAGAGCCGAGTAAGACAATTGGGGTAGGGAGCGAAGACAGTTTGCGGCGAGTGATCGTTTTAAGTGAGATTTTTTACCCGGAAACGACATCTACTGGCTATTACCTCACTGCCATTGCCGCAGGTTTAGCGCGGTCATTTTCGGTGGAGGCAATATGTTCAGCCCCGGCTGGCGGGCAGCGGTTATCCAAGATGGAAAGGTATTGCGGTGTGTTGGTTCGCCGATTTGGGCGCATGAACCCGAAGGACGCTACAATTGGGGCTCGTTTGTTCGGTGCATCGGTAAGAGCTTTGCGCATGGGGTTGTGGCTCACAATTAATCTAAATCGGAGAGATATAGTATTGATAACCACGAATCCGCCTTTGTTGCCGCTTGTGGCTGCAATTGCGTGTCTTTTGAAACGCGCGAGTTTTGTGTTATTGGTACATGACGTTTACCCGATGGCGGCGGTCGTCGCTGGCGTTCTGAAGCCCGATTCAGCTTGCGGCCGTCTTTGGCATGTGGCTCAGCGAAGAGTTCTCCGACAAGCTGCGCATATCATTGTACTTGGTCGTGATATGCGAGGTATGGTTGCCCGGATGGAGCCTGCGGCAGCCTCGAAAACTGTCGTCATTCCGAATTGGGCTGAAACTGATACAGTCCGAGTAATCGCCAAAATCGATTCGCCATTTGCCCGAGAGAATCTCGCTAATGAGCGTTTTGTGGCACTATGCGCAGGCAATCTGGGTAGGACGCATGATCTTGGAATCTTGCTCGAAGCTGCGAGGCTTGCGGAAACTGATCGATATGTTTTGTTTTTGATTGCGGCTACGGGTTCGCAATATAATTGGTTTGTCCGCGAGGTCTCTCGTAATCCATGTCAAAGTTTACGAACTGTGCCATTGCCTCTGGAACGTGGTGCACAGACCGAAACTCTTGCCGCGGCTGATGTTGTAATAATCACATTCAAGCCCGGTATGGCCGGAGTCTCAGTGCCTAGTCGAATGTATAATGCGATGGCGGCGGGCAAGCCGATTGTCGGAGTGACCGACGATGACTCCGAGTTGGCATTGGTTATTCGGGAGGAAGGCATCGGCTGGGTAGTGTCGCCCGGCGACGCCGACGCTTTGTGGCGCGTAATTGCCGAAGCGCGAGCGCAACCGGAGCGATTGCGAGAGATGGGGCTCAAGGCGCGGTGTGTTGCCGAGACCAAGTATTCGCCCGACAAGATTCTCGGGGAATATCGAAAACTCTTCGATTCCATTGCGGCCGCAACACCTTTCTTATGACGGTTGCGGTAACGGGTGCCACAGGATGGATCGGGCGCGAGGTTTGCAGGTGGCTTGGAAGGCAGGGCATTGAGGTCCGCAGGCTGGACCGGCTACAGAGTATCGACGGGGTGGTCCCGCTGGATCTGATAGCAGAGGAAAGCGATCCTTCATGGGGCGTAGCTTTGCGCGGATGTTTGACTGTCGTGCATTGCGCGGGGCATGTGCATCGACCCTTGGAAACCGCCGAGGAGCGGAGACTTTTTCATGCCATCAACGTCGAAGGTACGAGGAAACTGCTCGCGACTTGCAGCCTTGAGAGAGTTCGGCGTGTTGTGTTCGTCAGCACTTCGGCACTCTACGATTGGTCAGATGTCAAACCGAAGACCGAGACGGGTTCGCTCAAACCAATGACAGCTTACGCTGTGTCGAAACTAGAGGCGGAAAATCTGGTCCGCAATTCTAGGTTGAATTGGCGGGTCGCCCGGCTTGGAACCGTATTTGGGGTCGGTGACCGGGCGAATTTTCAACGTCTGGCCCAAGCACTGAAACGTAGGCGCTTTGTCATTCCTGGGCGTGGCGATGCCCGCAAGAGCGTGCTCCCGGTCGGTCGGGCCGGCGAATTGTTGGGGCGGCTAGCAACCGATATGAATCAAGGCGGGATTACTGTAAACCTTGCCGCACCTTCCGCGCCATCCTTGGTGGAGATTTGTCAGGCCTTCAGCCGGCATTGCGGTTTCGCTACAGCAATCCGCGCACCGCTTTCGCTCATGCGTTGCGCAGGACTGGCTGGTAGCCTGCTACAGACCGCGGGTGTAAAGATGCCATTGACGACCGATACCCTCCGCAAGCTCACCACGTCGACCGTTCTCGACGTGACAAAGATGCTCGAGTTGTTTCCGGAGATGGAGTGGTTGGACTTCGAATCCATGCTGGCCGGTGCAGCTAACTATTATGCCGACGCTTGAACTACCTCCGTTCAGCGAAATGGCGGCCGGTTTTGTTGCCAGCCTAGTAGCGAGCTTTCTCTGTGGCTATGTGGTCCTCTGGGGGCTGCAACGCTGGCAGGTGGTGGATTTGCCCAATATGCGTTCTAGTCATGAAAGGCCGACGCCGCGCGGAGGGGGGCTAGGCATCATGGCCGTTGTGCTTCTGGGCGGTGCGTGGGACGCGTGGCGAAGTGGGGGCGCCATGTTATGGGTGGTGTTGGCTGCGGCTGGGATGCTGGGGGCAGTTTCCTTTTTGGACGACCGGAAACCTTTGCCTTGGACCTTTCGGATCTGCGTCCAGGCGGCAGGGGCAATTGTAGTGGCTGCGATGTTGGTCTGGCCGTTGGCTGAAGATCGGGGAGTGCCCCTTGCGGTCATGGCTGTCGCGGTGACCTCATTCGCAATCGTCGGGTATGCCAACGCTTTCAATTTCATGGATGGTATCAATGGGATCGCGGCGAGCCAGGCGGCCGTGACCGGCATTGGCACCATCGCGGTAGCTGTTGCGGCCGGAGTTTCCCTTGTGGATCCAGCCTTGGTGTTGGCAGCGATCATCGCAGGCGCAGCAGCGGGCTTTCTGCCGCACAATTTTCCGCGGGCGCGGATGTTTATGGGCGACGTGGGTGCCGTTTCTCTGGGTTTTGGGTTGGCCGCCATCTCGGTTTGGATTGCTGCGGACTACGGTTGGTGGCTGCTGGTGCCGCTGGGGTGCCTGCACGCAAACTTCGTTCTGGATACCACCATCACGGTTATCCGTCGCATCTTGCGGGGAGAAGTTTTTCACCAGGCACATCGGGAGCACTTCTATCAGCGGCTCGTGCGCGCCGGTTGGTCGCATACGCGGGTGACACTGACGGAGCTGGTATTGCAGATTGTCGTGGCAGCAGTGCTTACGCTTGCAGTGTCGCAGGGGAAATCGGCCGCCTTTGGGGTAGCCATTGCGGTGGTGGCGGTTTGGGCGGGGTTCTTTGCCTTTTGTGAGCGGGAATTTCGGCGCTTCCAATCGGCAACGATGTTCAACCACGGATGAAAGACTCGGACTTTTGCCGCAAAAAGGCGCAGAAGGCGCATACCGGATAGGAAGAAACGGAGCGTTCGTCTTTGCGACTTTTGAGCATTCTTGCGGCCAGCTGAAAGAAGCCGGATTTTTTTGCCGCAAAGAGGCGCATAATGCGCAAAAAATACATCGATGAATACAGATAAAGATATATTCGAACTCTGCGATCACATCCGCGAAACGAGCTTCGCGTTGCATCGGTTTCTCCGCCACGGTCACCTGGAAAAAGTCTACGAGAATGGTCTCGCCCATCGCCTGCGCAAATCAGGGGAATCTGTGTTCCAGCAACACCCATTGCAGGTTCGTGACGAAGATGGCGAAGTATTGGGCGACTTCTTTGCCGATCTTTTCGTGAACGAACGCCTGATTGTTGAGTTGAAAGCCTGCAAGACGCTCGCCGACGAGCATGTGGCCCAATTGCTCGGCTATCTCCGCGCTTCTCGGATCGAGCACGGGCTTCTGGTTCACCACAGTTGCAGATCAGAAAATTTGTACTTTCAGAAACCCATTAGTTTTCCGCAT
>Ga0182021_10001812_pt1 | contig 24825 bp, 19 predicted proteins | sample 612E3MmetaG_FD_120493 | JGI IMG/M metagenome (GOLD analysis project Ga0182021, IMG submission 120493) | Permafrost microbial communities from Stordalen Mire, Sweden - 612E3M metaG (Illumina Assembly) | ecosystem: Environmental > Terrestrial > Soil > Wetlands > Permafrost | place: Sweden... | reverse complement strand
CGCCGCGTCTGCCTCTGCCGCATCGGCGGCGGCGACGCTCTCCTCGTGGCTGACCTCCGCCAGCAGCTTGGCCTCCTCGCGCGACATCGGCCTGTCCTCGAGCAGCTCCGGCCGGCGGCGCCAGGTGCGGCGCAGGGATTCCTTGAGACGCCACTTGCGGACGGCTTCGTGGTGTCCGCTCGTGAGGACCGCCGGCACGGCGAGGTCGCGAAACACAGGCGGTCGCGTGTACTGCGGATATTCCAGCAGCCCGGCGGTGAACGACTCCTCGGCCGTGGATTCGGCGTCGATGGCGCCGGGGAGCAGCCGCAGGATCGTGTCCACCACCACCAGCGCCGGAATCTCGCCGCCTGAGAGCACGTAGTCGCCGATGGACAACTCCACGTCGACGAGGGAGCGAATGCGCTCGTCCACGCCTTCGTAGCGCGGGCATACCAGGATCAGATGCGTGCGCTCGGCCAGGTTGTGGGCACGGGCCTGCCCGAATACCTCACCGCCCGGGTCGAGCAGAATGACCGTGCTGTCGGGTCTGCGCAGCTCGTCCAGTGCCGCTGCCACCGGCTCCGGGCGCAGGACCATGCCCGCTCCCCCGCCGTACGTGTAGTCGTCGACCGACTTGTGGCGGCCGAGGCCCCAGTGGCGCATGTCGTGGATGCGGATCTGGGCCAGGTTTCGAGCCTGGACGCGCCCCGGAATGCTCTCTGCCAGCGGCCCCTGGAGCATCCCCGGGAAGAGCGTCAACAATTCGATCTCGAGAGGCTGCCGTACCGGCTTCGCAGCGAGTTCGACGTCGCCAGCGGTAGCCGAAGGCTCGGTCGTCACGCCTCGGGCTCCCGACCGGCCTCGGCCGATCCGGCGGGGGCCTCGATGTCGTCGCCTTCCCCGCCTTCCCCGCCTTCCCCGCGCAGCCCCAGAGCCTCCCCGTCGATCACGATCTTGCCGCGGGTCGGCGCAAATACACGTACGACCGAGCGGATGAGGGGCACGTCCAACTCTCCGGCGGGCCCCGACACGACCATCACGTCTGCGCCGCCGGCGCGATAGATGTCCACGACTTCCCCGAGCTCACTGCCGTCGACGTCCGCCACGGAGGCGCCGACGACCTGGTGCCAGTAGAACTCGCCGCGCGACAGCTCCTCGCCCGGGGCCACCACCGCTTCGAGGTACGCGTCGAGCAGGCTCTCGGCGGCGGTTCGGTCCATCACCTCGGCGAAGCGCACGCGCCAGCCAAGTGAGTCCGGCTCCGACTCGACCACCGTCAGCGGGGCGTCGCTGCCCTCGAGGAAGAGCGACTTGCCGACGGCAAATCGCTGCTCTGCTCGATCCGTGAGCGACTCCAGTCGCATGGTCCCGCGCAGCCCGTGAAAGCCCCGGACCCGGGCCACCACGAGCCTCTCACCGGCGGTCACGGCCGGAGGCTCAGCTAATCTCCAACGATACGATTTCACCGTCGCGCGCGGACATGACCTTGAGCAGCGTCCGCAGCGCCTTGGCGACGCTGCCGTTGCGGCCGATCACCTTGCCCATGTCGTCTTCGGCGACATGAAGCTCGATGACGGTGCCGTCCGGGCCGGTGTGGACTTCAACCTGCACGGCGTCGGGGTCGTCCACGAGGTTGCGAGCGACGTACTCGACGAGATCCTGGGCTGCCATTGACTACCTCTTGTTGTGGTGCCCTTCCCGCGTCAGCCAGAGCCGGAGCGGCACGGCGCCGCTACCCGGACCCGGCTACTTGGCGGCCGGGGCTGCCTTTCGCTCCGTCTTCGGCAGGACGCCAGCTCCCTGGAGGAGGCGGTTCACCGTGTCAGAAGGCTGGGCGCCCTTCGCCAGCCAGCTCTTGACCTTTTCGACGTCGACGACGAACTCGACCGGGTGCACCCGGGGGTTGTAGTGACCGATCGTCTCGATGGCCCGGCTGTCGCGGGCGCTTCGGCTGTCGGTGACGACGATGCGGTAGGCGGGCTGCTTGGTGGCCCCGACGCGGGTGAGGCGGATTCGAACTGCCATGTGCGGGTGTGCTCCTCCTGAGGTACTGGCAACTCGGGCCCGGCCTACTTGGCCGTGAAGACGAGCCGCAGGGTAACCGTGCTGCCGTCGATCTCGGCAAAGGCGGCGCCTCCGACGTGATCGACATAGGGCTTGTAGTTGAGGTTGTAGTAACCGGGGTTTGCGGGGAATAATGCCTGACCGATCTGATCGGCGACTGCCGAGATGTCGAAGTACCCGTACCCCGCGTTGGACGTGCCCGCCGCGGCCATGACGGTCCTGTAGCCCGACTGGGCAGCCAGCGAATTCGCAGACGTGGTGTCGAGGACCGCTTTGACGAATGCGTCGCCGTACCCGGCCACCAGCAGGTCGCCCTTGGTGGCGATGGCGAAGCTCAAATCGGGAGTGATGTCGCTGGCCGCCACGCTGACGACGCTGATCGTCGCGCCCTTGTAGGTCTCGTCGGCCTGGGTGATGCCGCCGCCGCCGAGGCCGGCGAGACTGATCAGGTTGGTGATCATCGCCTTCTTGGTGGTCGCGGTGGCGCTGTCCGGAGTCTTGACGACGAGTCCGCCGCCATAAGACGAGCCGTCTTTGGTCAGCACCATGTCGGCGTCGCCGATCCAGTCGACGCCGCCGATCTGCGACAGAGCGCCCTGGACCTGTTTCATCGCGTCGGGCGCCGAAGACGCCAAGGCCGAACTCGCAAGTACCTTCAACTCGTCGTTGACGAGCTGGCCGACCGAATGAACCTCGATGACTCCAACGGTCGAGCCGGGCAGGTCAGAAGCCACGACCGACTCCTTGTTGCCCGGGCTGGGGGCTGCCGTCGTCTTGGGCATGGTCATCTCGACCGTCATGTGGTCCGACTCGGCTCGAACCGATCCCGCGATCCACGCCGGGATGTAGTCCTGGCCGAGCATCATGCCGCCGGCCGACATCCCGGCCATTCCGGCGATCGAACTCATGGATGCCATCTCTTGCGCAATGAGCGCCTGAGAATCCATGTAGAAGCGGGCAACGCTATCGCCCGAGAACGAGCTCATTGCCTTCTGGTAACCGGCGCTGTCTGCCAGCGAGCCATTGGACGGGGCATCCAGGCCGGCTTTCACGGCGTCGACGGTGCCGAGCAGCAGAACTTTGTCGGTGAACGCATATGCCGCAGTCAGCCCATCGGTCACCGTCTGCGCGACGTAGAGCTTCGTGCCCGCGTAGTCCTGCGCCGTGAAAGCAGTTCCCGTCCGAGTTATCTCGTCGCTGACCCAGGCCTCGCCCGCGGCGCGGTCCTTGAGGGCGACGATCACGACGCCATTGCCCGACTCCGTGGCAGACGGTGCCGGCGGCACGTTGGACTGGTTCAGCCCGGACGCTATGGCCGCCATCATCTGGTCCACGTCCGCCGAGTTCGCGGAGGCGCTGCCCATGCTCGTCAGCGCGACCGATAGCTCGCCGGTCGTCCAACTCTGGAAGGCCGAGGTGTAGGTCAGATCCGGCGAGATCGAGCTCGTGATCCGGTTGAGGATCTCATCGAACGCGCTGTCGAACTGGGCCCGGTCCGCAAAGCCGGGGAAATGCGTCATGAAGTCGGCCAGCTTCTGGTGCTGGTCGCCGGGCAAGTCCGTGCGCAGGTCTACGAACAGGAGCGTGGATTTGGGTGCGTAGCCTGCGGTGAGCGACTTGGCCGACCCGCCCGCACCCGACAGAACGAACGCCCCGCCCGCGGTCACGAGCGCGACGCACAGGACGACGCCCAGGGCGATGGCCCAGCGGAACCGGCTGGTCCGGGGCCCGACTCGGACCGGGCCTACGCCATCGGCCCAGGTCTCGCCAATCGGCTCGAGGCGAGCCGTCGGCGCACCCTGCGGCGCCACTGTTCCGGTAAATGGCTCCGGCGAGCCCGTGGGGTGCTGCTGCTGGTCCATGAAACCCTCCCTCAAACCTTGCCGGGCATGCCCGGAATGCGCCGCGGAAACCGCCCGCCTGACATCTGCTTCATCATCTTCTGAAGCTCGGAGAATTGCTTGACGATCTGATTAACGTCCTGCAGACGGGTCCCGGACCCATTCGCGATCCGGCGTCTGCGCGAACCGTTGAGGATGCCGTTCGGGTCGCGCCGCTCTTCCGGCGTCATCGATCGAATGATCGCCTGGACGCGCCGCAAATCGCCGCGGTCGATGGCCGCCTGAGCCTGCTTGGCCATCCCGCCCATGCCCGGGATCATCTCCATGAGCTGCCCCATCGGGCCCATCTTCTGGACCTGCTCCATCTGCTCGAGCATGTCTTCGAGAGTGAAGCCGTTCTTGCGAAGCTTCTCGGTCATGCGGGCCGTTTGCTTCTCGTCGTAGGTCTCCTGGGCCCGCTCGATGAGGGTCAGGACGTCCCCCATACCGAGGATTCGGCCGGCCAGGCGGTCGGGGTGGAATGGCTCCAGGGCGTCGGTCTTTTCGCCGGTGCCGAGGAACTTCACCGGCAGGCCGGTCACGGCACTGATGGACAGCGCTGCGCCGCCGCGTGCGTCGCCGTCGATCTTGGTCAGAACGAGGCCGGTGACGGGGACCGCCGCAGCGAACGCCTCGGCCACGTGGACCGCCTCCTGGCCGGTCATCGCGTCGACGACGAGGAGCGTCTCGGCGGGCTTGAGCGCGGCGGTGAGGTCGGCGATCTCCTTCATGAGAGGCTCGTCGACCGTCAGCCGGCCGGCGGTGTCGATGATGACGGTGTCGCGGACCTGTTTGCGAGCGGCGTCCATGCCGGCTTTGGCAATGGCGAGGACCGTGGTGCCGGTCGCGGCCCGGTAGACGGGCACGTCCAGCGACTTGCCGAGGGTTTGGAGCTGGTCGGCGGCGGCGGGCCGGTACGGGTCGGCCGCGACGAGGATCGGCCGGCGGCCCTGCTTGACCATGAGGCGGGCGAGCTTGGCGGCGCTGGTCGTCTTGCCGGAGCCCTGCAGACCCACGAGCACGATGACCGCCGGGTTCCCGGTGAGGTGGAAGTTTCGATCGCCCGCGGAAAGGAGCGCGACGAGCTCCTCGTTGACGATCTTCACGACCTGCTGACCGGCGGTCAGGCTACCGAGGATCTCAGCGCCCGTCGCGCGCTCGCGAACACGCGCCACGAAATCCCTGACGACCTTGAAGTTGACGTCCGCCTCGAGCAGCGCCAGCCGCACCTCGCGCATGGCGGCGTCGACATCCTCCTCGCTGACTCGCCCGCGACCCGTCAGGGCCCCGAGGGTCTTGCGCAGCCGCTCGCTCAGCGCGTCGAACATGGTGGAGTGGACTCCTGATCCGTCCCGCCGATCCGAGGCAGATGGACCGACGTTGGGCCGCGGATTCTGGCGGCACCGAAAGCTCGCGGAGTGTACCGCATCACGCTCGAGGTGGACAGAGGGCGGGCGGGGAGCCCGGATCGGCGAACCGCGCTTGCGGAGTTGCCCAACATTGCCCCAGGCACTGCAAGGTCAACGTGACAGCCCGCAACGCCTTGGAGTCGCACGCGGCCCGCCCGGCCGAGCGTGGATCGCCTCCCGGTTGCGGTCGCCGCGCCCGTTCAGCCCGACGCCGGTCCTCTTGCATCGCCCACGGTGTAGTCCGGCGACGACTGAGGGAGGACGCTCGGCCGAGGTTGCCTCGGGCCGATCTACGCGAACAGCGCGTTGACGAACGCGGCAGGGTCGAACGGGATCAGGTCGCCCAGCTTCTCCCCTACTCCGACGAAACGGACGGGGACGTGGAGCGCGTCCTCGATGGCGAAAACGATGCCGCCCTTGGCGGTCGAGTCGAGCTTGGTCAGGACGATGCCGGTCAGGCCTACTGTCTCGTGGAAGACGCGGGCCTGGGCCAGGCCGTTCTGGCCGGTGGTGGCGTCGAGGACGAAGAGAACCTCGGGCGCGGCGCCGGGCAGGCGGCGGTCGATCACGCGGCGCATCTTGGCCAGCTCGTCCATCAGATTGGACTTGGTGTGGAGGCGGCCTGCCGTGTCGGCGATGACGATGTCCACGTGGCGCGCGACGGCGGCATCGATGGCGTCGAAGATCACGGCTGCGGGATCGGCGCCGGGGGCGTGCGACACGAACTGGCAGCCCGAGCGATCGGACCAGATGCGGAGCTGGTCGATGGCGGCGGCGCGGAACGTGTCGGCGGCGGCCAGCAGGACGCTGCTCCCCTCGGCGCGATAGCGGTGGGCCAGCTTGCCGATGGTCGTCGTCTTGCCCGTTCCGTTGACGCCGACCATCAACAGGACGGCCGGTTGGTCCGGGGCGGCGGGCACAGGGCGCCAGCGGGGGTCGCTCGGGATCAGCAGGGACGCGAGCTCGTCGCGGACGGCGGCTTCGGCGGTCGGGGCATCCTTTCGGGCCCGGGCTCGTTCGACGACCTCGGCGGCAAGGGCACCGCCCACGTCGCCGCCGATCAGCAACTCCTCGACCGAATCCCAGTCGGCCACTGCCGGGCCGCTCTTCAGCAGGCTGCGCAGGCGCGACATGAAGCCGCCGCGAGTCTTCTCCAAGCCCTCGGCCAGGTCGCCGGGAGTCTCGTCGGCCGCAGGTGACGGGGGCGCCGCGACTTCGATCGAGGGCCGGTCTGCCGAATGCTCGACCGCAAGCTCGGCTTCCGGCCCGACCGCCGGCTCGGCTACCGGTTCGCGCGGAGGCCATTGAGGAGTCTCCTCGGCCGCGGGTTCGGCCGCGGGCTGCTTCGGCTTGCGGAAATGGAACATCGTCAGCTCCCCGCGCCGGCAGGCGCCGCGGCCTTCTTGCGCGTCACCTGATCGGCCAATTCGCGGGCCTCCTCCAGGCGCAGGCTGATGACTCGGCTTACGGCGTCGTCACCGACCGTGACGCCGTAGAGGGCATCGGCACTCTCGATCGTACCGCGGTTGTGCGTGATCACGATGAACTGCGTCTGGTCGGCCAGCCCGCGTAGAGCCTCGGCAAACCGGCCGACGTTGGCCTCGTCCAGGGCCGCGTCGACCTCGTCGAGGACGCAGAACGGGACGGGGTGGACTTCGAGCATGGCGAACAGCAGGGCCACGGCCGTCAGAGCGCGCTCGCCGCCCGAGAGCATGCTCAGCGGTTGCATCTTCTTGCCGGGTGGGCGGGCCACGATCTCGATGCCGGTCGCGGTCAGGTCGTCGGGATCGGTCAGGCTGAGGCGGGCAAAGCCGCCGCCGAACAGCTGGCGGAACCGGCCGTCGAAGGCGGTCTCCAGGGCCGTGAACGTCGAGCGGAACTGCGTGGAGATCATCACGTTCAGCTGCTCGATGAGGGCGCGAGTCTTGGCAATCGCATCGGTCAGGTCAGCGCGCTGCGTCTCCAGGCCGTCGAGGCGGCCCTTGACCGTCTGGTACTCCTCGGCGGCGAACGGGTTCGGCGCGCCGAGCTCATGGAAACGACGGCGCAGGCCGGCGAGGCGGCTGGCGACCGGCGGCTCCACAGCCGGGCCTTCGACCCAGCGCTCGGAAGCGGCCGTAAGAGCGGCCTCGAGCGAGTCGGCGGTCGAGTCGTCGACGTCTTCTCCGGCAGCGAGCTGGTCGGCAGGCGGCGCGGCCACATCGATATCCGGTTCGTGATCGCCTTCGACTGCCAGCAGGCGCACACCGAGATCGCCCAGACCGGCCAGCTCCACGCACACCTGCTCTCGAATGGCATCGACGGCGAGACGGGCCTCCAACTCGGCCACCTCGGCGTTGCGGACCCGCTCCTGGCACGCTCGCAGACGCTCACGGGCCTGCGCAGCGGCGTCTTCGGCCTGGGCGAGCTGCCCGCGGGCCACGGCCTCGGCGGTGCGGATCTCGTCCAGTTCGGCCCGCACGCCAGCTTCGCGCCGGCCGGCCGCCGCGAGATCCTCGCCGAGCCCCTCGCGTTCGGTCTTGAGGCCGCGGTCGCGCTCGGTGAGTTCCGCAGTCTGGCGCTCTAGCTGGGTCATGCGGGTCTGGTCGAACTCGGCGGCCGCGGCGGCCCGGGCGCGGCGGCCCTCCGCCCCCCGGCGAGCGGCCTCGAGCGTGGCCTCTTCGGCGGCCAGGTCGTCGCGGCGGGCGCGCAGCGAGGCGGCCCGCGCCTCCCACTCGCGCAGAGCCGTGGCCTGGTCGGCGTTGTCCGTACCGCCGGCCGAGGGAGTGGCGCCGGCCGAGGGAGTGGCGCCGGCCGAGGGAGTGGCGCCGGCCGAGGCCGCGGCCGCGCTGCCGCTCGCTCCCGTGGCCGCCTCCGCCTGCCGGACAGCGTCCGCCAGGCGTTCCCGATCGGCTTCCGCGCGCACCGCCTGGGCCGATCGCCAGGCAGCTTCCCGGGCCACGTTCTCCAGGGCGCGCGTCGCGCGCCTCTCCGCTTCCTCGGCCTCCCGCCGAGCGGCTCCGGCCCGGCGTTCCGCCTCGCGGGCGGCGTCCAGCGCGGCGCGGGCGGCGGCGGCGCTGCGCGTGGCGGTGGCAGCCTCGGCCGCCGCGGCCCGGGCATCGACCTCGAGGCGCGCGACCTCCTCTCCGAGCCTGACCATCTCCGCGCGTCGATCGAGGAGCGACTCGGAGCGACCCACCGTCACGACGCCAGCCGCGGTGGCAACCGCGCCATCGCGGGTTACGGCAATCCAGCCCGCGGCCAGCCGTGGTTGCACAGCCAGCGCCGCGTTCAGGTCCGGCAGCCAGACCGCCCGAGCAAGCAGCCGCGAAGCCGCCCCATTGGGATCCATCCGGATCGCGTCGGCGAGCTTGCCGCCGCCGTAGCTCGAGGCCGCGGCGACGGCCGCCTCACCGGCCTCTGTCAGACGTTCGGCCGCCTTCTTGGCGGCTCGTTCGGCAGCCCTCTCCGCCGCCCACCCGGTCTCGCGCAGGCCGCCCGAAGCTCCACCACTTGCCGAGCCACTCCCCGTCCCGCCGCCACTCTCCAGGACCAGCGTACCGCGCTGCCCGTCGAGGCCCAGCACGCCTTCGCGACCCATGACGTAGCCGCGCATCGCCTCGCCCAGCGCCGCCTCCACGGCGACCCGGAACCCAGCCTCTACCTCCAGGCCCTCCGCCAACGGCTTTCCGCCCAGGCGCTTGGCCGCCTTTGCGATGCCACGCGCCTCCTCCTCGGCCAGTCGCACCTGAACCGCCTCGTGGCGCCCCCGCAGGCTGGCCGCCTTGCTCGCCGTCGAGCCGGCCCGTTCCGCCGTGGCCTGTCGCGTGCCCTCGAGCGAGTCCAACTCCGTGCGGGCTTTCTCACGCGCGGCCACGGCCACTTTCTCCGCCTCGGCCGCGGCCTGGGCCGCCTTCCGTGGACCCGCGCACGCGGCCTCGGCCTCAGCCAGCCGCCGGGCGGCCTCGTCGGCTGCGGCCCGCTCATCCGCCGCCCCCCGCGAAGCCTCGCCCAGCCGCCGGCGCACCGTCTCGAGCTCGGCGGCCCGCGCAGCCTCCACCCGCCTCAACGCCGCCAGACCCTCGCCCGCGGCCTGCTTTGCCGCCCGCATCGCGCCCAACTCTTCGAGCGCCTCGGTGAGTGCCCGCTCCGCCTCCGCGAGCGACCCCGACAGCTCAAGATCGCGCGCCGGCACCGGAGCCGCCGCCTCGCGCCGCTGCAGGGCGAGATCAGCCTCGGCGGCAGCCAGCTCGGCCTCAAGGCGGCCGCGGTCCCGCACAACGCCAGCCGCGTCGGCGGCGGTTCTCGCGTCGCGAAGCTGCAGCTCGGTGAGCACTTCCCGCGCCGATTCGTGCGCGGCCCGTCGTTCGGCCTCCGTCTCGGACCGCGAAGCCAGATCGCGGGCAATCGTCGCGGCCCGGGTCTCGGCTTCGCGCAGCGCCGTCAACGAGGCATCGGCCTCGCCCCGGCCCATGCGCAGCCGCCGCTCGGCGTCCCGGGAACGACCGGCGGCCTCGACCCAGCGCGAGCGGGCCTGGGCAATGATGGCCCGGCCGTACTCCCGCCCCGCCGTCTGCCTGGAGGCCTGCTGCTCAGCCTGGGCCGCCAGGCGCCGGGCCTGGGGCCGCAGCTCGGCCAGGACGTCCTCGACTCGGGCCAGGTTCGCGTCGGCTTCGGTCAGCTGCTCTTCCGCCTTGGCCTTACGTCGCTCGTGGCGCCGCACGCCTGCGACCTCCTCGAACAGCGGCCGCCGCTCTTCGGGCCGCAGTGCGAGCGCCTGGTCGACCATGCCCTGCCCGATGAACAGGAAGGCGTTGTCGGCCAGGTGAGCCGCGTCCAGAAGATCGACCAGATCCTTGAGGCGGACGCGCTGCTTGTTGAGCAGATAGTCGTTTTCGCCGGAACGGAAGAGCCGTCGCCCAAGCTCGACCGTTTCGTAGTCGATCGGGAGCAGCCGGTCGCCGTTGCCTAAGACGAGCGTGACGTCGGCCATGCCAAGAGCGGACCGCTTCTCCGACCCGGCGAAGATGACGTCCTCTGACTTGCGCAGGCGCAGGGCTTTGCCCTGCTCGCCCAGAGCCCAGCGCAGAGCGTCGGCGAGATTGCTCTTGCCCGAGCCGTTGGGGCCCACCACGGCGCTGATGCCGGGACCGAACTCGACGAGGGTCCGCTCTCCGAACGACTTGAAACCCTGCAGGCGTAGAGCCAGCAGGCGCGCGGGAGCGGTCATCGGGCCCGGCCCGCTCGACGACGGACGTCAGCGCCCTGGGCTGGCCGGCGGCCTCGGATCGTCATGACCACCGAGTCTCGCCTCGACCCGCCTCCGAACCGGAACCGGGCGGCACGTCGCCGCCCGCATCGCTCGGGAGCTCGAAGTCGAACTCGATCCACGGCTTGGCCGTGCGGTCCTCGGGTTCGGCGAACGGCTCCCATTCGGTCTCTCCGGCCTCGTCGTCGCCCTGACCGGGCTCAAAGGCGACCAGCTCGGGTGCCCCTTGCGCCTGGGCGGCCAGGTCGCCCGGCGACTCGCGCAGGGCCTCGATGGCGCGCGCGGCTGCCGCGGTCTCGGCCACGCGGCGGGAATGCCCCTCCCCCACGCCGATGACGCGACCGGAAACTGCCACCTCGACGCGGAAGATCTTGTCGTGGTCGGGCCCGACGGCGTCGACCAGGTGGTACTGCGGCCGTTCGCCGGACAGGCGCTGAGTGAACTCCTGTAGCCGGCTCTTCGGGCTCTTCAGAGACCCAAGAGGTCGGTGCGCCGTGAGTTCGGGAGAGGCCAGGGCAACCACGAATCCGCCGGCGGCCTCGTACCCCAGATCCAGGTACAGGGCGCCTACAACGGCCTCGAAAGCCGCCGCCAGCAGAGCCGGCCGCCGCCGCCCGCCACGCTGCGACTCGCCCTCCCCAAGAAGGAGGTACTCGCCGAGCGAGAGGCGCCCTGCCAGACGGGCCAGACCGGCCGTGCTGACGATGGAGGCGCGCCGAGCGGAGAGAACGCCCTCGTCGTCGTCGGGGTGGCGACGATAGAGGGCGTTCGAAATTGCCAGGTTCACCACAGAGTCGCCAAGGAATTCGAGGCGCTCGTTGTGGCCGACGGCCAGGTCCCGATGTTCGTGCAGGTAACTGCTGTGGATCAGGGCCTGCTGCAGGAGTTCGAGGTCGCGGACCGCGAGCCCCAGCCGCTCGGCGAGAGCGGCTGCGGGGCGCATCAGTCGGGAGGCGGGCTAGGCCGCGTGCTCGTCGATGTAATCGACGGCGTCCTGCACGGTCCGGATCTTCTCGGCGTCTTCGTCGGAGATCTCGGTTCCGAACTCTTCCTCGAGGCTCATGATCAGCTCGACGAGGTCGAGCGAATCGGCGTTCAGATCGTCGACGAACGAAGCTTCCGGCTTGACCTCATCCTCGTCGACGCCGAGCTGCTCGACGACGATCTTCTTGAGTCGCTCGTAGGTAGTGGCCACTGACGCCCTCCTCGGGGTTCCTTCGGCTTGCGGTTGACGGTTACTGCGACTCCGGCTCCGGGGCGCGGCGCGCACCGGCGACGGAGTCGCGAGTGATCCTCCCGAGTACACCGTTGACCAGACGCCGGGCCGGTTCGCCACTGTAGGTGCGAGCCAGCTCGACCCATTCGGCAATCGCCACCCGGGACGGCGTGCCGGAGTGTAGCACCTCGCCGATGCCGCTACGCAGCAGAGTCCGGTCCATTCTGGCGAGCTGGACGACCGGATACGCGGGAGCGACCTGCTCGATTAGCGCGTCGATCCGCTCGCGGTTGTCGATGACGTTCGCCACGAGCGCCCGGGCGAACTCCGCCGACGGCACGTCGGCGCCGCCCTCGGCCAGATGACGCTCCAGGATCGAAGCGGCGGTCCTCTGCCCGAACTCGGCCTCGAAGAGGGATGCCAGTGCCAGCCGGCGCCCGAGCCGCGCGGCCATAACCTCGTCGGGTGCCCGCTTGCCCGCTCTTGCAACGGCTCCCGACCCCGCGTCGCGCGCGGAGCGGGTCACGATCCCCAGCCCCCCACTCCGTCGACGACCACAGTCACCTCGCCGAGCTCGAGGCCGAGCAGTCGCACGACCGTAGCGCCGACGGCCTGGCGCACCTGGGCCGCGAGCGGTGCCAGCGGATGGCCCGGTCGCGCTACGATCCAGACCCGCACCGACACACGCCCGTCGCCGAAACGGGCCCGCACGGGCGAGCCCGACAGCCGGGCCAGGCGCCCGCCGCGGCTCACCTTCAGGACCCCTGGAACCTCGAGCGCCGCGACGCGAACCATCTCGACGATGACTTCGTGGCTGACTGTGAGCGGGTCGCCGGGCGACTTGCGCACAGTCGGCGCAGCATTCTTGCCGGCCGTGTCGTGAGTGTGGCCTTCCATCTCGTCTCCGATCAAGCCTTCGGCTTTCGGGTCTGGCCGCGGACCGCGCCCGCGATCAAATCGGGGATGCGGGCCCGCGCGGCGGTCGCGCCCGCCTCGACTGCGAACTCGATCATGCGCCGCTTGGCGCTGCCGTGCGTTATCAGGACCATGCCCTTGACGCCCAGCAGCGGCGAGGCGCCCAGGCGTTCGTAGTCGAAGGTCCGGCGGATGCGATTGGCGCCGGGTCGCATGAACACGTAGCCGATCGGGCCGAGGGGGAGGCGCTTGAACTCACTGGTCCACAGGTCGGCGATAAAGCGGGCGAGACCCTCGAAGAACTTCATGGTGACGTTGCCCACGACGGCGTCGCAGACCACAACGTCGGCCTTGTGCTTGACCAGGTCCCGGCCCTCGACATTGCCCACGAAGTTCAGGCTGCCGTCGTCGTCAAGCAGCTGGGTCGCCTGCTGGATAGCCTGGTCGCCCTTGCCCTTCTCCTCTCCGATCGAAAGGAAGGCGACGCGCGGGTTCCCCACTCCCAGGACTCGCTCGGCATAGATCGAGCCCATGTGAGCGTACTGGTACAGGTTGTGGCCGGTGGCGTCGACGTTGGCCCCGATGTCGAGCAGCACGAACGGTCCGGTCTCGGTGACCATCTGGACTGCCAGCGCCGGCCGGTCCACGCCCGGCAATCGGCCCAGTCGCAAAACCGCGGCAGCCATGCCGGCGCCCGAATGCCCGGCCGTGACCAGGGCGTCGCCCTTGCCCTGTTTGATCAGGTCCATCGCGACCATGATCGAGGAGTCTTTCTTGTTCTTGAGGGCGAGCGCGGGCGACTCGTCCATCTCGACCACCTGACTGGCCGCCACGACCTCCACGTTGGGCGGCAGCGGGCCACCGGCAGCCCGCTCGATTGCCTCCGGCATGCCGACCAACAGGACCGTGTCGCTCGGATGTTTGCGAGCCCATGCCAGGGTCCCACTGACAATCTCTAGGGGCGCGTGGTCGCCGCCCATGGCGTCTACGACGATGCGTACGGCGCCCGTGTCAACCGTTCGAACCGTGGTCAGGTCCACCGGCTCAGGCAGACTGCTGCGGCTTTTCCTGCTTGATCTCGACCGTGGGCCGGCCGGCGTAGTAACCGCAGTTGGGGCAGGCGTGATGGACCTGCTTGGGCTGATGGCAGTGCGGGCACGGCTCCAGGTGAGGCACGGAAATCGCGAGGTGGGCGCGGCGATCGCCCTGGCGAGCGTGTGAGACTCGCCGCTTGGGAACACCCATTGTCTGACTACTCCTTATCCTCCGGCGCGGTGCCACGTGGCTGGCCCGGAGGTGGCGCCGGGGCGCGACGGTCCTGTCCGCTGTCGAGTAACGGAAAGCATACCCTGCATGCAGGGCCGACGGCGGAGTTTACCCGACCCTGACCTCGCCGTCATCGCTGGAATGCGGGACCGCTGTCGGTTCGAGCCCTACCCCAGGTCTCGGGACACCGTGATGATGTCCTTCAGCTGCTCGAGGCGGCTCATGACCCTGGCCAGCTGCGCGACCGACGCTACCTCCAGAGTCGCCTTCACGGTGGCCGTTCGATCAGGTGTGACGACGACATTCGCGGCCATGATGTTGACCTTGTTCTCGGCCATGACCTGGCTAATGTCCGACAGCAGGCCCGTGCGATCGTAGGCCTCGATCCGGATCGAGATCGGGTAGGTTTGCTGGACCTGGCTCTCCCATTCGACCTCGATCATGCGCGCGGTCTCGCGCTCGTTGAGCACGGTCTGGCAATTCTTCAGGTGCACCGTGACGCCCTTGCCGCGAGTGATGAAGCCGGTGATCGGGTCGCCCGGTATAGGGTGACAGCACTTGCCGAAGCGGACCAACAGGTCGCCTACGCCCTTGACGCGGACCCCACCCTGGCGCGATGGGCTCGGTGGCGGCGCCGTGGGCGGCAGGGCCAGCTGCGCATCGTCCACGACTCCGAGTCGCGTGACGATCTGCTGCGCGCCGACGGCCCCGTATCCGATGGCCGCAAAGAAGTCGTCCAGGTTGTCGAACTTGTAGGCCCGCGCGATCTCCAGGATTCGATCCTGGCCGACGGCGCCGAGACTCGTCCGGGCCAGCCGCCGCAGTTCCCGTTCGAGCGACTCGCGCCCGTGGGTGATGTTCTCGTCACGCTCCTGGCGCTTGAACCACTGCCGGATCTTCTCCCGCGCGTGGCTGGTTCTGACCAGGTTCATCCAGTCGCGCGATGGACCGTGCTCGCCCTTGGTGGTGACGATCTCTACGATGTCGCCGTTCTGGAGCTTGTAGTCGAGCGGCACGAGGCGGTTGTTCACCTTGGCGCCTATGCAGCGATGGCCGATGTCGGTGTGGATGCGATAGGCGAAGTCGAGCGGCGTGGCGCCCGCGGGCAGATCCTTCACCTCTCCCTTGGGGGTGAAGACGAAGACCTGGTCCTGGAAGACGTCTAGCTTGACCCCCTCGACGAACTCGGTCGCGTCCGAAACGTCGCGCTGCCAGTCCATGACCTGGCGCAGCCAGGCGAGCTTGGCGTCGTATTCGCGGTCGGCCTTGGAGCCTTCCTTGTACCGCCAGTGGGCGGCGATGCCGACCTCGCTGACCTGGTGCATGGTGTGGGTGCGAATCTGAATCTCGAGCGGCTGGCCGTCGAGCGAGATGACCGCGGTATGCAGGCTCTGGTACAGGTTCGGCTTGGGGACGGCGATGTAGTCGTCGAACTGGCCGGGGATCGGCCGCCAGAGCGAGTGGACGACGCCCAGGGCCGCGTAACAGTCCTTGACCTCTTCAACCAGGAGACGTATCGCGTAGGCGTCGTAGATCTCGCCGATCTCGGAACCCTTGCGCTGCATCTTCTTGCGGATGCTGTAGAGGTGCTTGGGACGGCCCGAAAGCTCGGCCTCGATGCCGGCCCGCGCCAGCTCCACCCGGAGGACTTCGATGGCGCGGTGGATGAACGACTCGCGGCTCTTGCGGCGGGTGTCCAGCATCCGCGCCAGCTCGCGATACGCCTCTGGCTCGAGGGTCTTGAAGGCCAGGTCCTCGAGCTCCCACTTGACGCTCCAGATGCCCAGCCGCTCCGCCAGCGGGGCGTATATCTCGAGGGTCTGGCGGGCGATGCGACTCTGCTTCTCCGAGGGCAGAGCGTAGAGAGTGCGCATGTTGTGCAGGCGGTCGGCCAGCTTGATGAGGACGACGCGAATGTCCTCTGCCATCGCCAGGAACATCTTCCGGATGTTCTCGGCCTGCTGCTCCTCGTGGCTGTGGGTGCTGAACTTGGACAGCTTGGTGACGCCGTCCACGAGTTGCGCCACTTCCGGCCCGAAGCGCTCCTCGATGTCGTTGAGCGTGAAGTCCGTGTCCTCGGGGACGTCGTGGAGAAGCGCGGCCATGATGGCCACGGGGTCGATGCCGATGTCCGCGAGAATCTGCGCGGCGGCCAGCGGATGGGTGACGTAGGGCTCGCCGGTGACACGGGTCTGGTCGCGGTGAGCTTGCTGCGCGAACTCGAAGGCCTCGCGCAGACGAGTCAGATCCGCCTGGGGATAGTGCCGCGCCAGCGAATCCCGGAGGTGCCGGAAGCTCGACTCCGGCGAATGCGATCTGGGGATGCCGGCCCGCAGTCGCTCCGCCACCGACGGCTTCGGCGGCGTCTGGCGCGCGGCGGCGACAGGTCCCGCCGCGGCGGCATTCGCTTCCGGGCCAGATGGGTCTATGGACATCTGCCTGAGTCTACCAGCCAGATCGCGAGATCCCGCCCCGGGCCCGGACAGTCCTAGCTGAGCAGATTCTGGATGTTGATAGTGCCGACCAAGGTCACGTCCGCCACGCCGATAGTCACGGACGTAACCCGCAGCGGATTCGCGGTACCTGGGGCAATGAGGGTGACGGTCGACAGAGTGTCGCCGGCGGGCACGAGCAGCAGCGCACCGTTGCTGGTCACCAGGCGCCCGGCCTGCGCCTTGCCCCCGATAGTGACCGTCACGAGGTCCGGGGCCTTGAGCGTGACTTTGGCCACGATGCCGGTCTGGGCCTTCAGCTGGGACTCGGCGAGCGCCTCTGCCTCCGCAATGGTCAAGGTGGCGGTCGCGGTCGTCGCCGTGGCCGAACCCGCCAGGGTGACCCGGTCGATCGGGACCGGGTCGCCGTTTGGAGCGGCGACGCGCACGCCGTCGAGCGTGCCGGTGACCGTGCCGATGTTCCGGCTCAGCAGCTCCACGGAACCGAGCGTCACGTCCACGCCGGCGGCATGGAGATTGCCCATCCCGGCGTCGCTGGATCGGATCCGGATCGTGTCGGCGTGACCTGTCAGCAGCATGAACGGCGGATTGGCCGAGACCTCGACCTTCGTGTCGGTACCGCTGAACCCGGTGGCATTCAGGGCCGCCGTAGCGAGCGCGCTCACGCCGAACGGGAGGCCGAACCACACCAGGCAGAAGACGACCGCCACCATGATCAGGAGCTGGATCAGGCAGGATCTCATCTGCTCGTGGCCTCCCTGGGCGCCTCGCGGCCCCCGCTACGGCTGGTCGCGCTCGTCGCGCACGTCGCGCACGTGGTTATCGTGGCAGCGGAACCCCATAAGCCCCAGGGCCGCGATGGCCTCGGTTCGCTCGTCCCAGTCTCGGGGTCCGTCGCTCATGATGATCGATTGCTCGTGACCCTTCCCGGCGAGCAGGACGACGTCACCGGGCCCGGCCCGCCCGAAGGCCGCGGCGATGGCATCACGACGGTCCGGGATGCACAGCAGATCCTCGCCGCTGCGCTTGCCCGCGGCCTCGGCCCCGGCCGCGATCTCCTGGAGAATCGCCTCGCGGTCTTCGCCGCGCGGGTCCTCGTCGGTGACGACGACGAGACGACAGCGCTCGCCGGCGATGCGGCCCATCATCGGCCGCTTCCGGACATCGCGCTCTCCGGCCGATCCGAAGACAGCGATCAACCCGCCCCCGGCTGTCGCCAGCGGCGCAAGCTGGTCCAGGACCGTCTCCAGCGAGGCGGGCGAATGGGCGTAGTCGACTATGACGCCGAACCCCTGGCCGCAGTCGACTCGCTCCATGCGTCCGGGCACTCCCCGAACGCCGGCCAGCCCGGCCCGAATTGCGGCGGGTTCCAGCTCCAGCACCTCGCCGAGAGCGATCGCGGCCAGGACGTTGGGGACGTTGAAGCGACCGACGAGCCGCACAGTTACCTCGCCCATCCAGCGTGGCGTCTGGACCTCGATTCTGAGCCCGCGGGCATCCTCCGTGACTGCGAGGGCGCGCACATCCGCCTCGGGCGAGAGGCCGTACGTGATGAGCGCGGCTCCGGTCGACAGCGCCGTCGCCTCGAAGAGGGACGCGGAGGCGTCGTCGTGGTTGACGATCGCCGCGCGCGGCCACTGGCGCGGCAGGCGCTTGCGCGGCTGGTCGGCCCGCAATCGCCGGAAGAGGTTCAGCTTGGCCTCGCGGTACGCTTCGAAGGTGCCGTGGAGCTCGAGGTGCTCGTGGCTCAGGTTGGTGAAGATCGCGATGTCATAGGCGACGCCCCCGACGCGATCGAGAGCCAGCCCGTGAGAGGTGGTTTCGACGATCGCGGCCCGATTACCGGCTTCGACCATGGCCAGCAGAGTCCGCTGGAGGCGCGGCGCCTCCGGCGTCGTGACGTGCTCGGGGTTTGCGCTGCGAACCAGGCCGACCTTCAGCTCGGCTGTGGTAAGCATGCCGGTGGAGATCCCGGCGGCCTCCAGGACCGCCGTGGCCAGGAAAGAGGTCGTGGTCTTGCCGTCGGTGCCGGTGACGCCCACCACTCCGATCTGGCGGCTCGGGTCCCCGTACCACCAGGCCGCGGCGACGGCCAGAGCCGCGCGGCTACGGTCGACCACGATCTGCGGCGCCGGCAATCCGGCGATGGGCCGCTCCACCACGACGGCCGCCGCACCCAGCGCAACGGCCGCCGTCACGTAGTCGTGGCCGTCGACATGCTCGCCCGAAACCGCTACAAAGACAGACCCGGCAGTGACACCCCTGGAGTCGAAGGCGATCCCCCGAATCGGCAGCGCGCCTGAGCCGATGGGTTCGGCCGACGCTTCATTCGCCGGCGCTGCGGCTGCACGAACGGTTCGCAGCCGGCCTTCGGCCTCGAGTCGCTCGATCAGCTCGCCCAGCCGCCGAGTCGTCCCGGGCTCGGCCGCCTCGATCATTTCCGCAAGGGCCCGCTCCTGCGCGGCTTCGGAGGTCAAGCCATGCCCTCCCCGCCCCCGTCGGCGCCCTCCAGGCCCGCCGCTTCTTTGGGGCCGCCTCGAACGTGGCGGATGCCGTGGCGCAGTCGCCCGATGCGATCCTGCCAGTCTTGGGCGCTGTCGAACGCCAGGCGTCCGACCGGGTCCAACACAAGATCCCAGGCGCCCACATAGCGGATCTCACGGCCGCCGAAACCGCTCTTGAAACGCTCGATCCCCTCGTGCGAAAGACCCCACATGTCGTAGCTCACGGCGCCCTGCTCCCGCGACGTCCGGATCGCCTCCCATTTGAGCAGGTAGTTGGCGCGGCTCTCGGCGCCTTGAGCCGTCATGCCGCCGTACGGCTCGATGACCCGGTCGCCGACGCGTAGCACGAAGAGCGTCGCCAGCCCTTGGCCCTCCTGGTTTTCGGCCATCAAGAGGCGCGCCATCCCGAGCTTCGCGAACGCCTGCCAGACGGTCAGATAGGAATCGTAGGTTCGGATGATGAAGCCGGCCCGACGCGCCGTCTCCTGGTAGATCGAATAGAACTCCGGCAGGCGATCGACCGTGGCTTCGACAACCCGTACCTCGCTCTTGCGCGCCTTGTTGACGTACTGGCGCCACTTCTTGCGCAGGTCGCCCCACAGCGCCGTCTCGTCCGCCCGCAGATCGATCTGGCGCGTCCGGGGCGGCTGAACAGGGGTGCCGGGCCGCCAGCCAGAGTGGCGCAGCGAATGGCGCAGCTCGCCATCCACGTCACATGGCCCGTTGAGCTCGATCTCCGGCTCGATGCGAACGTGGGACACGTGCTCCGGAGCGGAAACGAGGGTCTGGCGCAGACCCGCGGTAAACGCGCCGAGCGTCGACGGATCCCAGGCCTCGAGGACGGGACCCCGAGGGGCATATGCGAAGGCCCATGGAAAGAGGCGCGGCCGGCGAAGCAGCATCTGGACTCCGAACGCCGTGTCGCGCTCTTGCTGCGCGTCCGCGCCGGCGTCCTCGCGCTCGGGAGCGTCGGCGTCGGCCGGCGGCCCTACGGCATCCGGACGGCCCCCCATGGTCGAACCCATGAACCGCAGCGGCGTCCAGCCGTTCGGCGCCTTTACCTCGGCCCAGGCCGATGTCTGCAGGTACGAGCCCGGGTTCGAGCGCGAGACGAAGGCGTCCCAGACGGCCGGGTCCGGAGTGAGATCGACGACGGAAGCCCTGGGCGAGGTGCCGCTTTCGGCGCGTCTTGCTTCCTTCGTGACCTGTTTGGGCATCCAGCTTGCCTCCGTGAATCGCATCGTCAATGACTTTACCGCTCAGAGACGAGACGGCACCCCGCCGGGCCAGTCCCGCCGCTAATCCGCTGCGCTGTCCGACGAAGACCCGGCGTCGGATGCGCCGTTCGGGGTCTGGCGCCGCGCCCGCGGATGGGAGGCAGTGTACGCGGCCCGCAGTCGCGCCGGCGAAACGTGCGTGTAGATCTGCGTGGTCGCGAGGCTTTCGTGGCCGAGCAGTTCCTGGACCACTCGCAGGTCCGCGCCGCCGTCGAGCAGGTGAGTGGCGAAGCTGTGCCTGAGCGTGTGGGGCGAGACGCCCTCCGGCAGGCCGGCGGCCACCCTCAGGCGATCCAGGCGCCAGCGAATGCCACGCGCGCCCAGGGCGGCGCCACGGTGGTTGAGGAACATGATCCCGGTGTCCGCTGGGCCGGCGTCGGGCCGCGTCCCGGAGTCGCCGTCCGCGCCACCCGCCCTGTGCTCCGCGCCCGCCGCCCGCCTAGCCAGCACCGGACGGCCTTCGTCGATGTACACCCGCAACGCCGCCCGAGCCGGCCTCCCCAGCAAGGAGATGCGCTCCTTTCGCCCCTTGCCGGTGACTCGCACCTCGCCCCGGCGCAGGTCCACCGAACCGATGCTGAGCGCCGCCAGCTCTCCGATCCGGAGCCCCGCGGCATAGGCCGTCTCCACGATCGCGACGTCGCGTAACGCCAGCGCGCGCTCCATGGCGGCGCGCGCCGTCCCTACAGGGGCCCAGTCCCCTTCTTCTTTCGCGGCGTCGATCAGCCGCTCAGTCTCGGCAATCGACAGAACCGCCGGCAGCCGGCGTGGCTGCCGTGGCGTCGGTAGGGCCGCCAGCGGGTTCCCGGCCACCAGATCCTCCCGCGTGGCATACCGGTAGAACGACCGCAACGCGGCCAATCGCTGCGCCACGGTTCGCCGGCCGCGCCCCTGCGACAGAGACCCGAGGTACGCCCGCACGGCAGCTCGGGATGGAGAGCGCCAGTCGTGGCCGTTGGCCGACAGCCAGCCCGTATAGCCGTCGAGCGCTGTCCGGTACGAGCGGAGCGTATGAACCGACGAACCCCGCGCCCGTAGCGCCTGCAGGAACCGCTCGGCCGCTGCGGCGGCCCCGTTGTCGCGCGGACCAGCGCCCGGACCCGCGCTCGGACCCGCGCCCGAGGTCATCCGTCGCCGCGGGCGCTCGCGGCGCGTGTCCCCGCGGCCTTGCGCGTGGCCGACGCGCGGGACGCTCCGCCAATCCCGGTAGCCCTGGCCCGGGTCCTTCGCGGCGCGCGGCTGGAACTGGGCCGGGCCAATGCCGCGGGATTAGGCTCGCCGCCCGCCAGCCGCTTTCCGACGACGTCCTCGCCGGTGGGTAGTTCCACGGTCGCGCCGCATACCAGGCACAGCGCCGCGTCTCCGGCCCGGGCCACCGGCCCGCCGTCCACATCGTGGACGGCGCCGAGAGGCTCATGAGAGGTCGTGTAGCGGCACTTCGGATAGCGGGCGCAACCCCAGAAGAGGGAGCCGGTGCGGCGGGCGCGCCTGGTCGCCAGCTTGCCCTGGTGGCACGTGGGGCAGGCCACGTCGAAGGCGAGCGGATCCGGTGGCGGCGGACCCTCCTTCTTGATGTAGTCGCACTCGGGGTAGCGCGAGCAGCCCATGAATGGCCCGAAACGGCCACGACGCGCGACCAGCACGCCGCCGTCCGCCTCTCCGCACTTTGGGCAGGCTTCGGCCGGCGGCGGCTCCGCAGGCGTCCCATCCGGGCCGACCGCCGGCGCGCCGGGCGTCCGGCCGTCCGCGCCGGGAAGCTCCCGGGTCTCTTTATGCTCCGGATACTTCGAGCAGGCCAGGAACTCGCCGTACCGCCCCAGCCTGATCACCATGGGGTGGCCCTCGGAGCACACTTCGTCCGACGGCCGCGTCGTGAAGTCCGCCCGGCGCAGCTCCTTGGTCTTTTCCTCGATGCGCGCGCGGAACGGACCGTAGAAATCGCGCACTACCGGGACCCAGGCTCGCTTGCCGCTGGCAACGTCGTCCAGCTCCTCCTCCATGCGAGCTGTGAACTCGAGGTCCACGAACTCGCCGAAGTGGCAGACCAGCAGGTCCGTCACTATCTCGCCCACCGGTTCGGGATGGAGCCGGCGCTCCTTCACCTTGACGTAGCCGCGATCCACGATCGTCGAGATCGTGGCCGCGTACGTCGACGGCCGACCGATGCCGTGCTCCTCGAGAGCCTTGATCAGGGTCGCCTCCGTGTAGCGCGGCGGCGGCTCGGTGAAGTGCTGTTGGGTATCCACGGCCTGCACGGTCGTCACGTCCCGTTCCTTGAGCGGCGGCAGGCTGCACTCCTGCTCATCTTCGGAGTCGTCTTGACCTTCGGTGTAGACGCGCGAGAAACCGTCGAAGGTCGTGCGAGTGGCAGTCGCCCGGAGGTCGTAGCCGTCGGCCGCGAGTTCGGCCGTTGCCGTCTCCTGCGCCTTGGCGGCCATCTGGCTGGCCAGGGCGCGCTGCCAGATCAGCCTGTACAGGCGAGCCTCGTCGCTCTTGAGGAACTTTGCCGCAGCCTCCGGATCGCGCCAGAACGAGGTGGGCCGGATCGCCTCATGAGCCTCCTGGGCGTTGCGCGTCTTGGTCTTGAAGGCACGCCCCTTGGGAGTGGTGTACGTCTCGCCAAAGCGGGCCTCTATCACGCGCGCCGCCTCGGCCATGGCCTGGCTCGAAAGCGCGACCGAATCGGTGCGCATGTACGTGATCAGGCCGACCTGACCCTCGTCGGTTGCCACGCCTTCGTATAGGCGCTGGGCGGCGCTCATCGTTCGCTTCGGCGAGAACCCGAGCTTGCGGCTCGCCTCCTGCTGAAGGCTCGACGTCGTGAAGGGCGGCGCCGGGTTCCTGTTCGTCTGCTTGACCGAGACCTCGGTCACGATCGGATGACTGGCCGCGATCGCCGCGGCGTGGCGCTCTGCCGTCTCGCCGTCGGAGATGTCCGGCTTCTTGCCGCCGACACGAACCAGGTCCGCGTCGAAGGGCAGCCCGGCGGGCGAGAGGAGGGCCGCCTTCAGCGTCCAGTACTCGCGTGCCAGGAAGGCCCGGATCTCGCGCTCCCGATCCACTACCAGCCGGACGGCGACGGACTGGACCCGGCCGGCCGAAAGACCGGCTCGGACCTTGCGCCACAGCAGCGGACTCAGGGTGTAGCCGACCAGGCGGTCGACCACCCGGCGGGCCTGCTGCGCGTCCACCAGGTTGATGTCGATGGCGCGCGGCTCCGCGAAGGCTTTCTTGATCGCCGCCTCGGTGATCTCCGAGAAGGTGACCCGTCGAGTCCTCTCCGGGGCGAGGCCGGCCGCCTCGGCGACGTGCCAGGCGATCGCCTCGCCTTCGCGGTCGAGGTCGGTGGCGAGATAGATGATGTCGGCACGCGACGCTGCCTTCTGGATCGCGGCGAGCTGCTTCTTGCGATCCGCGACGACCTCGTACACGGGCTTGAAGTCGTGCTCCACGTCCACGCCGAGCTGGTTCTTGCCGGGGTTCTCCGGCAGGTCGCGGACGTGCCCGTACGACGCCAGAACCGTGTAGCCCGGGCCCAGATAGCGTTCGATCGTCTTCGCCTTGGCGGGCGATTCGACGATCACCAGGTTGCCACTCATCCGCGGGAGTCTAGCATCAGGCAATCACCCGGCCGTTCCGGGGCGCTGCGCCGCGCGAGAAACGTGCGAGTCGCGACCGTAAACTCGGACGGACTCCACCGCGTCGAGGCATGCGTTCACCCGATGGCCGCTCGGCGAGCGGCTCTCAGGGTGAGTTATCGGCATCGTGGGCCACGCCGGCGAGGTCCGTCGCGGCTCGCCGCCTTCCTAGGGCGACCGGCGGCCGCACGAACCGTCAGCCGTAGAAGTCGATCGTCAGCCTCACGTGACCGTTGGAAACCCATATCCCGACGCCGGCCCTGTCGAAGTACGGGTCCATGATGTTGTAGTAGTGCGCGAACTCGCACCGGCTGTGCTGGCAGCGGTACTCGCTCTGGAAGTAGAGCTCGGTGTGGATCATCCCGGACGCGTATCTCGACGTCGGCGAGGAAAGGTTTTCGCCCCACGCGCCGCTGGTGAAGCCCGCCGCGGACAATCGCGAATGTGGGGTCGTCCCGTTGAGGTAGTGAGTCAGGAGACCTCGGTCTGCCAGGGCCTTCGAGTATGGCCGCGAGACCGCGTTGGCGATGGCCGCGCTATATGCCAGCGGATCCTGGGCCGGCATCACGTGATGGGCGACGGAGCTGCAGGAGCCGCTGGCGGTGACCCAGCTGCCGGTTCGGGTGCAGTTCATCAGGGCCAGGTAGTAGAGCTCCATCGGATGGTATGGCGCGGTTGTCGAGGCCACTCCGCCCGACCAGCTGATCCTGCGCACCGTCGGCCGGACGACCTTGAAGCTGGCGCTGGCGGACCCGGCCAGGCGCTGGCCGGTGATCGAGCGAGCCGTCGTGGCTACGTGCACGGTGACGGTCGAATTGAGCGGCAGCTTGTTGGTCGGGTCGAAGACGAGGACGGTGTTGTTCTCGGCCCAGCTGATCGCGCCGCGAATGCGCTTGCCGTTGACAGTGACTGAGAGGGCGGCAGCGGTCGAGGCGTGGCTCATCGGCACGGTGAAGCGGACGGAGATGACCTG
>Ga0182021_10001811_pt1 | contig 24832 bp, 18 predicted proteins | sample 612E3MmetaG_FD_120493 | JGI IMG/M metagenome (GOLD analysis project Ga0182021, IMG submission 120493) | Permafrost microbial communities from Stordalen Mire, Sweden - 612E3M metaG (Illumina Assembly) | ecosystem: Environmental > Terrestrial > Soil > Wetlands > Permafrost | place: Sweden... | reverse complement strand
TACCTCACCCCGGCCACTTTTTCACGCTTGGCAATGTCTTCGGCCGCTTTTTACGGTTTCTAATCTTGGCTTCTGTAGATTCATAGCATACACCTTATTTTTGTTTACGGAAGATTTTTCCGCCATCATGTATTCTCCAGTAATGTATTCGAAACCTACACCAAGGAATTTAAAAGCATTTTCAGCTTAGGGCGGCGAACGGAACCCAACCTTCAGAATATGAAATAATTTTAAATCCAAGTGGCGAGGAAAGCTTCCAACATAATGGAGATGCGTTAAGCTAAAATCTATTTCATTAGTTTATTTTCTTTTAAGGTTGCTGAGGCAGCTCTACCACGAAACTATGGACCAGTATCGTGAATTCCAACCAGTGCCTACTTAATCCCTATTTTTTTCCTATTAATTTCTAAAACTAAAAAAGGGAAAGAAAGTTTTAGGTTGCCCGTTTTTAGGGTCGTTTTCTAAGCGACAGCATAATCATAGCGCCGACTATAGCTACAACGATTATAACTGCAACACCGATTCCGACGATATACATTTGTGTTGATGCTAGGCTGATTGGTTCAGAAGTGGGTGTTACTGTTGATGTTGGAGCATTGACAGCGAATGCGGTTTCAGCTGCTGAGCCGTAGTACGAGTTTGATCCTGCAAAGCTTGCAGTCACTGTGTAGTTTCCTGAAATGTCTGGTATCCAAGTGAGCGTGTACATGCCACTGGCATCGCTAGTAGTTTTGCCTATTATCCGTGAGTTGCCATTAGAGTCGACAACAGAGACTGTAATTGGGACACCGGTAACGTTTGTTGGGCATGGTTGTTGCATGTATACATATTCCATCCAGCCAGTCATGCTATTGTCAGAAACACATGGTAGACCCGTCGGGAAATTGCCTAATACTGCTCCTTGTTGAGAACCTGCACTTTTGTCAATTATTGTTCCGCTGATTACCATAGATGTGCCGAATTGTTGAGCATTAGCGGTTATAGCACTGGGTCCCTTGCCATATGCGTAGATCTGGTTATCATATGCGTTGAGGGTTGTTGCAATTCCATCTGCTATCGCTGGTGCACTAGTAACATCGAAAGCAAGTATACTCCATGATGGTTGACCGGTTGCAGTGTCTAAAACTAACTCTTGTGCATTGTGGAATAGTGGTGGACTGTACATGTGACCTTCTCCGAGGAATAGTTTTCCGTCAGCTACAGTTCCTACGCTGAAAGTCCATATAGGCCATACACCGTATGGTGTTTCTGTTCCGGCGCTGCCAGTGCTGTAGTACCAATTGACTGTTCCTTTCGCCATGTCAACGGACCAGACATCTCCACCTAAACCCCAAAGATACAGTGTTCCGTTAGCGACTACTTCGTTGATGCCATCTGAGTCATACGCATTAAAGTCACCGTTAGGACCGGTAAGTTTTGTTGACCATAACTGCGATCCTGCGGTCATGCTATATCCGACCGCTGTCATTGTATCTTGATTGACTTCTACGAAGACATTGTTTGAAGCAAGAGTTGAACCCATGACTATTCTGGTAAACGGTGTTTCGGTTCGATTGGTAATCCATAGGAGTGAACCATCGTTTGCACTGTAAGCGGCTTCAATCTGATAACCGGATTGGAAGTATGATCCACCTGCTGAGCCTGCTGCCGTTAATATGACCACACCGCTGTTGACGGCGGAAATCGAAAGAACTGAAGGTAAAGCGCCACTTTGATAAGTTGTGTTTAGGGGAGCTGACCACATTATTCCTTTGCCAAAGTCTATTTGTGCACCTTGGGTAGGTCTCCATTGCCACGCTGCTAAGCCGTTAGTTGCGGTTACTATACATTGTGTTGAGTTCCACATTGATAGCATTGGTTGATTGGGGTTAGTTGTGTTGACGAAGTAGCCTACTAGATTTCCACCTTGGTCTTCTGTCAGCTGCAAAGAAGTTCCATTAACGATGCTTAGTATGTAGTTTCCAGTCATTGCGTCCCACAGATTGTAGGTTAGACTGTTGATTGCAGTTGTCGATAAGACTGTGCTTCCAAGTGGGTTTCCGGTACTCCACAAATATGCGAGGCCTCCGTACTGGTTTGGCGTCACGTAATCAAGGATTTGACCGCATCTTAGTATGGTAGTCGTGTTCACAGTCCAAAGCGTTTTTCCCGTGTATAAGTCAACAGCGACCCAGCCAGCCGGATTAGATGAACTTCCTGGATATTGAGTATAATATAGTATGCCATTCATTATTATAGGTGCAAACTTTGGTTCATATTGCGAGGTTGCGTAATAGTTACTCGTTTCGCTATTGCCAAATTCTCCGCCTAAAACGCCACCGAAAGCTTCAGGCTTGGTCCACATTATGTGTGCGCTGTTTGGAGCCGTGGTGTATGGGTTGTAGTTACCAGTTAAGTTATACATTCCTGTGTTTGCGAATGTCGACAGACCCAAGCCCAACCAGGCGCCGCTTATACTGTACCATTGGTTGACGTTTTGTGCATTTACTGGAGTTTGCCAATAGTTAGACGGTAATGGAGTTATTGGAGCTGATGATACTGGTTGCGCTTGTACTGAAACGGTAATTACTTCGCTTTTGCTAGGTTGGTAGTAGTCACCGATGAATGCTTTTACTGCACTGGTCGCTACTGGACTGAGATTTGCGCCTGCTAATGTTTGTCCACCAAAGAGCATTTGGAAGCTGTAGTTACCGGTTTGGGTGGGTGTGAAGATAGTAAAGGTTCCTCCTGTATCGTCAGAAGTGAATGGCCCTAATGTCTGGGTTGTCCCGTCTGGTTTCGTAACTAGCACACTCATATTAGTCCATCTGTCTCCGTAAATTGTGCCAGCTGTTGGTGGGGGTTCTTGTAGCCAGAAGTTAACAGTTACGGTTTGGCCTACGCCTACTGGGTCTGGTGCAACGTTTATGAATGATTCAGTTGGAATCTGCCAAGCAGGTGTGTGAGCACTTGCGTTTGGTAATAGTATTGTTGAAGCTCCGATTGAAATTATTAACAATGTAGCAATCATAATAGCTGCTGCTTTATTTTTACTAATTTGCATTTTTGTTTTTTCTCCTTAAGATTTATGAGTATCCATCCGTAAAATTTTGTTTATAAGTTTTTGCCAAAATTTGACCCAATTAGATTTACAAAAAAGCGATCAGTGGATTTGAAAGAAGACAAAATTGAACGCAATTTTCGCCCAAGTATTAAGAAAAAGAAGTTCAACGAAAACATTTGAAGAAGATGGAACCCTGAACTCGCTAGAAACTCGGTTTTGTTTCCGAAATAGTTTCTTAATGGACAAAAGTTAACACTCTTCAAATCATGCTTCATAACTCTATCTCGTATGAAAGGTATTTCAAATCAGACAATGAAAGCAATCTGCAAGTACCTTTAATTTCAGGTTTTTTTGTTATTTATGCGTTGAAGGCTGTTTGGTTTGACTGATGCTTGGCGTGAACCCTATCATGTCGTAATTGAATTAGAGAATAAGGATTGTAAAATGGTTAAGAAACTCGCTTCTTTGGGGTTTAGCCATTTGAAAGTTGTTGATGTACGCAGTTCAAGCAGTGGATCAGTTAGGCACCTTATGGATGTGGGTGAAGATCAGGCGCATAATGTCCCACGAGAACTTGCAGCTAAAGGTCATGTCGAAGGTAAATCGTCAGTTTGGGTTGAAAGTGAAGGTTGCCAAGTCTGCAATACCATTTTGTCGCATAACGCTTTTTTGGTATCTGGTAAAAGCATCCAAGGCAACATGTTGACTTACAGTTTCATGGTGCCAACCTTCGAGGCCTACAGAGGCATATTAAGCGACTTGGAAAAAGCAGGCTACAACGTTAACGTGCGCAAGCTTGGCAAGTTTGAGCAGCAAATCGGCGTTTTAACCGAAAACCAAGAGAGGATCTTTTGGCTTGCATTAAAAAGTGGGTTTTTTGATTATCCAAGACAAATAGGCATGGCGGAGCTTGCTGCTAAATTGGGAATCAGCGCAGCCACTCTTTCAGAGATTGTTCGTAGAGGAACCAGAAGACTGCTTGAGCACTACTTCAAACGTGAATTGTAGAAAGAAGAAATTAGATTCTAAGCTGAATGTTTTCGGTGTATTGACGTATTATTTCCGCATATTCTTTGATTGTTTCTGGTGCGTAAGGTTTGAGCGTTTGAAATTTCTTATCCAACGTGTCCTCTGGGATGAATTGTTGAAGTGCATGGGTTTTTGAGCCTTTCACCATTTCACCTATGCATGTTGCGTCTTGAGCTGTAACGAGTTCTGGAACAACAGTTGTCCTAAATTCATAGAGTACCTTGCCCGTTTTCAGAATTTCCATAGTCCGCAAAAATCCACTGGTATCTTGTGCACCGAGCAGCTTGTATTTTTCCTTACAGGTTTTCACGTCCATGGCTACGTAGTCCACGCTTGCCAAGCATTCCTCAAGCACGTCTGGGAAAAACCCGTTTGTATCCAACTTCACTGAAAAACCTCGTTCTTTGAGCTTAGCGAGGAATTTAGGCAGTTCCTTATGCATGCATGGCTCCCCACCAGTGATGACAACTGCATCAACGTATTTTTTACGACTTTCCAGGATTTCCAGTGCGGCGGCTTCTTGTAGAAACGGCGGTTGCGGGTTTGTGGCTATTCGCCAATTGTGGCAGAAGGGACAGCGTAGATTACAGCCTGGAGTAAATAGCACACTGGCTACTTTGTCGGGGTAATCTAGTAAACTTGTTTTTTGTATTCCGCTAAACTTCATGTAGTAATTTTCCTCTCAGGTTGTTATGGGCGCCGTAGGCATAACTGTTGAGCGATCAAATGTTTTGCGTATTGCAAATTCTGCTTGTTTTCCATCGTTCCATTGGTCAACTGGTCTTAGGTACCCAACTACTCGTGAGTAGATTTCGCAGTTTACTCCGCAGACGGGGCATTGTTTGTGTTCACCGCTTGTGTAACCGTGGGTTGGGCAAATACTGAATGTCGGCGTTAATGTGAAGTAAGGTAGTTTTGAGTTCATCGATACTTTCTTTATCAGTTCAGCAGCTGCTTTCCATGAGTGTAAGCGCTCGCCCATGAAAATGTGAAACACTGTGCCGCCTGTATAGAGTGACTGCAACGTTTCCTGATGTTCTAAGGCTTCGAAGAGGTCGCCGGCAAAATCAACGGGAAGCTGGGAAGAGTTAGTATAGAATGGTTCTGCATGACTTGCATTAATCTGTTTTTGGTTGGCGAATATTATGTCTTTATAGCGTTTTTTGTCTATGCGAGCAAGTCTATAAGATGTGCCTTCGGCAGGGGTGGCTTCAAGGTTGTATATGCAGTCTGTTTCTTCTTGGTAATCGGCTAAACGGTTGCGCATGAAAGTCAACATTTTTAGAGCGAATGCTTGTCCGTCAGGTGATGCAATATTTTGTCCTAGTAGGTTTATGATTGCTTCGTTGACGCCTACGATTCCTATCGTGGAAAAATGGTTCTTCCAGAATTTGTCGTAGCCTTCCTTTACATGACGTAAGTAACGTCGTGAATAGGGGTACAAACCGTTATCGGTGAATTCCTCAAGTACTTTGCGTTTTATCTCTAAGCTTGCTTTTGCAGTTTCCATTAAGGCTTCTAAGCGCTCAAAGAACTCGTCTTCATCTTTTGACAGATAACCGATTCTGGGGAGATTGAGAGTTACAACGCCTATGCTACCAGTTAATGGGTTAGCGCCAAAGAATCCACCGCCTCGTTTGCGTAACTCACGATTATCTATTCTCAGGCGGCAGCACATACTTCGAACATCTTCAGGTTTCATGTCAGTGTTAACAAAGTTTGAGAAGTACGGTACACCATATTTGGCGGTTACTTCAAAAATAGCTTGTGATACCTTTGAATCCCAATCGAAATCTTTGGTTATATTGTAGGTAGGAATTGGGAAGGTGAAAACTCTGCCCTTTGAGTCGCCTTGTTGCATGACCTGGGCGAAGGCTAAATTGAACATTTCCATTTCCTTGGTCATGCTTCCGTATGTGTCTTGGGTTAATTTTCCGTTGAAGAGAACTGCTTCGTCCTTCATGAAATCTGGTACAGTTAAATCTAAAGTTAAATTGGTAAATGGTGTTTGGAAGCCTACGCGGGTCGGCACGTTCATGTTGAAGAAGAATTCTTGTAGCGCTTGTTCAACATCTTTCTGTTGAAGGTGGTCGTATTTTATGAATGGCGCAAGGTAAGTGTCAAAGTTGCTAAATGCCTGTGCTCCTGCCGCTTCGCCTTGTAAGGTGTAGAAAAAGTTTACGACTTGACCTAATGCTGTGCGGAAATGTTTTGCAGGTTTGCTTTCGATTTTTCCATGTACTCCGCCGAATCCGGAGAGCAGTAAGTCACTTATGTCCCAGCCGACGCAGTAAGGTCCTAAGACGCCTAAGTCGTGAATGTGTATGTCGCCTGAAAAGTGGGCGTCAGCGATGTTTGTTGGGTAAATTCTGGAAATCCAATATTTAGCGATCACAGTTGATGATAAATAATTGTTTAATCCTTGCAGGGAATAGCTCATGTTGCTGTTTTCTTTTACTCGCCAATCTTCAACCTCAAGATACTGGTCCACCATGTCTGAGGAGCTTAACAGCGCAGCTAATTCGCGCATGTCGGTATGCTGTTTCCTGTAGAGGATGTAGGCTTTAGCTGTCTGGGCATGTCCATTTTCAATTAAACGTTTTTCAACGACATCTTGAACTTCCTCAACGGTCGGCACCCCATCGTCGCCGTAATTTTTTTGCAGTTCAGCCACTACTTCATCGCTCAAGCGTTTTGCTTGATCTTTGTTTGTTCCGCCTACTGCTTTTACCGCTTTCCAAATGGCGGTTGTTATTCGTTCCTGATCAAAGGGTTCTAACTTACTATCACGTTTTAATACAAACCTCATTTTTTCACCTCAAGGAGTAACCGCCTGAAATCTTCAGGCTCTTCAAACTGTTTATAAACTGAAGCAAATCGAATGTATGCGATGCGGTCTAAGTTTTTTAGATGCTTCATGATTAAATCCCCGATTTCTTGGGATGCAACTTCTTCCGCATCTTTTAGCATAAGATCCTGCCTTACTTTGCCTGCCAACTCGTTGATTTGGCTCATAGTTACAGGTCTTTTCTCACATGCTTTCTGTAAGCCACGTATAATCTTGTTTACGTCGAAGCGTTGGAGCTCACCGTCTTTTTTCCTAACCATAAGCTCTACTGTTTCCAGATACTCGTAGGTAGTGTAGCGTTTTGAGCAGTTAATGCATTCTCTGCGTCTACGCGTAGTGTTCTCTGGAGAGTCGCGTGTTTCCAATGTTTTGGAGTTTTCCGAATTACAGTAGGGGCATCTCATAATATTCAACATACTCATGCTTTGCTATATATGTAGTGTAACAATCTTAATCTAACCACTATAGTTAGCGTATATATAAGGTCTTTTTACATTAAAACGCAAATATCACGTATTAAGACAAAAACCACTCCATAAAAAATAAACAAAAAACATAAAATAAAAAATTGAAAAACAGACCTTTTTCAGCAAAAAGCCCCTTTTTCACGTAAATAATAGTTAGGTTAAAGCTTGCGCAAAAAATATAATTAAATGGAATAACAGGATTACTTACCTTTATCTTGATAAAATAAGAGAATATGAATAAGGTTCAGATATGAAGCAAAAAATTGTAAAAGCTAGCGACTTAAAAGAATACTCAACTCCAGAAGGGTGTTTTTTATATGAAAATTATAGCGATGATAACGTTTCAATTGCAAGAGCGCGAGTTAAACCCGGAGTTACAACCGCTGCACATCATCTCAAAGGAGCAACAGAAATATACATTATTTCCCGTGGACGAGGCAAAGTGAAGGTTGGAGATCTGCAATCGACCGAAGTATCTGCTGGTGACGTAGTAGTTATTCCAGCTGGCGTTTCTCAAAAAATAACTAACATCGGAAAGACTGATTTAATATTCCATTGCGTCTGCACACCAAGATTCACTGCAGACTGTTACTTTACTGAATAGGAGACAGAAAAAAAGTCGCCACAAAAAATAGACATATATCCATTTTGATAATACCGCTTTATATGTTTTAGACACCAATTAGAGAAATGAGAAGAAAGGAGAAAAAGAGGAGAAAGGGAAGGCTTCTGACGCCTCTTTATGAGGCATTCCTTCTTAACTTGTTCTCAAATCATCCATAAAGTCACTTAAGTCAGCTGTGGATACGTTGTTTTCGTCTTTAAGCTGCTGCTTTGCGGGCGGATTTTGCATGTAAAAAGGTATTCGTTCAGTCAAGCGGTCCTGGAAAGCTGGTTCCAACCCGTTTTGGTAGAAGATTCCAACCGGGATTTTGTCTTCGAATTCCTGTGCTTTCTCCATTCCTGCTACTTTCTTTTTGAATTCCTCGCTACATTGATGAACTACTGGGTCAAAGCCGATGTCTTCAAGTTTGTAGAGACGAGGTTGCGGTTTGCCCGTCTGTGGATCTATTCTGTCTTCTCCTGCATACCATTCTTTGGTGTTAATGTCGTTGTATGTTGGACATGGCTGCAAACATTCAACTAACGCTAGCCCTTTGTGCTGAATTCCCTGCTTAATCATGTTTTTGAGGTGCATTACATCAAAAGCATAGGCTCTAGCAACAAATGTATAGCCTACGGTGATGGCGAGTGCAACGGGGTTAATAGCTTGATTAATGTTGGGTTTAGAAAGCGATTTTGTTTTCATTCCGAGAGCAAGAGTTGGTGAAGCCTGCCCTTTAGTTAACCCGTAAACACCATTGTTGTAGAGCAGGTAGGTCATGTCAATGTTTCTTCGTCCTGCATTAACAAAGTGACCTGCACCGATCCCGAGACCATCACCGTCTCCGCCTACACCGATTACCTCTAAATTAGGGTTTGCAATCTTTATTCCCATCGCAAACGGCAGGAGCCTTCCATGAAGAGTATGAACCCCGTTAGCATTTACGAAATGGGGGGTTTTAGACGCATTACCCACGCCTGAAACCACAACAACTTGATGAGGTTCAAGTCCAAGCTCCGCCAGCGCCATCTGGAGCGCGCTTGTAATTCCAAAATCTCCACACCCTGGACACCAGTCCATGTAAACGTTGGTCTTAAAATCTGCTGGTTTATGCGCCAAGCATCAACACCTGCCTTTCCGGCGCTTTATCAGTTAACACAGCCTTAATTGCTTGGTACACTTCGGTTGTCATCACGGGTCTACCAGTGTACTTGAGGATATAGTAGTTAGGCTTGATTGTTGTGTACTGAGTTATTACTCCACCAAGTTGAGCTGTGATGTTTTCTTCTATATCTATTACACGTTTTTTTCCTTGGAGCATCTGTTTTAGATAGGCCGAGGGAAATGGATGTACCATTCGAATTTGGACATATCCGATGCGGAATCCTTCGTCTTTTAATTGGTTAATTGATTCGATTATCGCGCCTTTAGGTGAACCCCAGCTGACTATTATGTTTTCTGAATCTTTATCTCCGAAGAATTTGACTTTCATGTCCAATGGCACTTCTTTGTCTACTAATTCCAGCTTTTTCATTCGTTTTTCCATCATTTTTCGTCTAATAATCGGTTCCTCATTTATGTTGCCACTTTCATTATGCTCGTCGCCACTATACCAATGCACAGCGTTTTTTGTGCCTAAAAACGCTCGGGGAGAAATACCTGTTTCCGTGAACCTAAAACGTTTATACTCTTTGCCTTCAAGCTCTTTCTCGGTGGCAATTTCACCTCGATCTATTTTGATGTTAGCGTAGTCAAAAATTGGGTAAGTTTGTGAGCAGTTAGCCATGCCTTTGTCAAGTAAATGAATGACAGGCATCTGATATTTCTCTGCCAAATTGAATACTTCAGCAGCATCATAGAAACATTCTTCGATGTCGCCTGAAGCAAGAATTATTCTTGCAAATTCTCCATGAGCAGCGTGCATTGCAAAGCGTAAATCTTGTTGACTATTTCGAGTCGGTTGGCCAGTTGCTGGACCACCACGTTGATAATAGGTTATTACTAGAGGGACTTCATTGTTTCCAGCCCAGCCTAAGCCTTCAGCCATAAGAGAAAATCCTGGTCCTGAGGTGCTTGTTGCTGCCCGTGTGCCAGTTAAGCAAGCGCCTGAAGCAGAATTTACTGCTGCAATTTCATCTTCTGTTTGCAAGACAACTATGGCATTTTCTTCTTTTCTGGTTTTTAGAATTTCATGGGATTCTAAATATTCACTTTCGTCTGCCGCTGGAGTTATGGGGTAATATGTTTGTATTCTGCAGCCACCTAGGACTTTGCCCATTGCAACGGCTTGGTTTCCAGTTAGAGAAATCCTTGGCTCGTTGATATCTTGTTTTTCAAGTTTGTATTTTAAACTGTTGACGTTAAAGTTTTTTTCAGCGTAATCGTAAGCTTGGTCTACTGCGGTTATGTTCATATCAGCGATTTTTTCGTGGAAAGTGGCTTTTATAGCGTTTTCTACGAGTTTTTTGTCGTATTTTAAAAGGGCAAATGATATGCCGATTGTGAGGACATTTATCATTTTGGTGAGTGAGCTTACTTTTTCTATTTTCAGGGCTTCGCCAATTTGCTTAAGCAAGTCTAAGTACGGGACAGAATAGACCTGAATGTTTTTCTTTTTGGCGTAATCTAAAAAGTCACTAATTGTTTCTCCAACATTATTTTCCTTTAGAAAATCGCGAATTTGATTTTTGTAATCTTCAGAGAAGGTAGATATCCCTGTTAAGACGTTGACTTCTAAGTCCCGTGAATCGACTATTATGCCGCCTTCATTCACCACTTCGCCGATATGCCGTACAATAGTTTCAGCATCAAAAGAAGCCAATAAATCAACATCGCTTATGTTTGCTAAGGTTGGCTGTTTGGACACGCGTTGGTGGAAGTAGCTATGCATTGTTTTGATGTTTGAATGATATTCTCTTCTGCCAAAAACCCATAACCCGCCATAGCCACAAGCTTTGCCGAATATGGTGGCTGCTGAGTCAACGCCACTTCCTTGGGGGCCACCTGCCATCCAGTTTACACTTTCAACTACCGTTTGTTTCACTTCCTATAATTATTTTCAATTTTCTGACTGGTATCCGCCGCCAGATGCCTTATCGATTCCTATGCAACAAGCGCATTTTGCGGTTTCTCCACAATATGGAAAACACAGTTACCATCATCGATGAATTCTCCGCAGTTTAAGCAACGAGGCAAATCTTTTTCGCACGTTATCACGTCGCCTCTACCATATTTATTGGTGCATAATCTTCGGAATTAAGTTTTCGAATCGGGTTTTCCTATTGTTAATAAAAGAGGGGAAGGATGTTTTTTATTTTACAAAGTCATCGAATGTCCAGTAATGATCTTCTTCTTGGAGTATTATGTCTTCGAACAAGCGTCTTGTTGTTGTGTCGCCGCGTTTGAGTGCTTCTGCGATAATTTGTCGGTATAGAGATATTGTGGTGCTTTCTAATGCATGATCCAATGTTAAGAAGTCCTGAGCTATGTCACCGACTACTGGGAGTGGATCTGGTTTGTATGTTGCTTCACCTTCAAGTAGAAAAATGCGTTCGCTGATTTTTTCCAGATGGTCCATTTCTGCCATAAAGACGGTTTTCAATATTTTGCTTACAACTGCAGCTTTGTTGGTTTCGCTGACAGTTTCCAATGGAGTGTTTTTCATTCGGAGTTCAAGGAAAGCCATTTTTTCATGCTGATTTGTGTATTGGATTATTGCGGTTATTTCTCCTGAGACAGCCTTGTTTAGAAGCGTAAAGTAATCGTCCGTGTATATTTTGCGCCACTCTGCCAACGGTACTTTGCTTGGCGTGTCTTTCTCGTCTTGGAATTTTGTATATTCTTGAAATTTGAATAAGTGACTTTCTTCTTCACCGTAGATTTTTTCGAACACTTCGCGTGTTTCCCAATCGCCTATTTTTCCAGCTGTCTCGATTATTTGTCGGTAAAGTGTTAAGGCTTCTTCTTCAGCCTTTACGCCTAGCTTGGCAAATTCGCTTAAACTATCACCAACGGTAATTTTGCTAGATTTGGTCGTTGCTTTTCCACCAAGATAGTAAATGCGTTCCATAATAGTTGCAGCATGCTTCATTTCTTGAATTGCAATTTCGCGTAGGAACTTTCCAACAGCATCATAAGTGGTTTTATCTAGAAGAATGTTTTCAGGGATAGTTTTCCGTACAAGTTTTTCCATTTTTGCATGTTGGAGCATGTATTGGAGCGAAACTTGAAATTCACGTTCAACTGCTTTGTTGAGTAAATCTACGTAATCTGGGGTTGTTTTAACTGCCATTAAAATCACAACTTATGTCAATGAGGAGCAATGTCTAGGATATAAGATTTTTGTGCTAAACAAATTCAGGGAAAAATTTATGCGAAAAAGGCAAAAAGCAAAAAACCGAAAGGTCACAAGATTAAGCTAATTTTGCAATTAAATTAAAGATTAATTTTCGAACCTGTTTTCTTTTTCTTTTCTCGCCGTAAATCCTCTAAACTAAATTTATGCTAATTAAGAACAGCCAAACCAGCCAATTACTAGGATGAAACGGCTAAATAAGAATAAATAAGGTCTGTTTTCTTGTTTTGGGGTTTGATAGCTATTCGTTTGATTTTAGTTTAAACTAAGAACTTAAACAAGGAGAAGAGAACATATCTTGCTCATATTAAGAAATAGGAGGTTTGAAAACCTAACGAACCAGCTTTTTCTTGGATTTGTTTCTCATTGCTTTAATACCAATGGCAACAGTTTTGATTTTTCCAGTTAGTCCTCCTTTGAAGCTGGCATTAGTCATTTCTCTATAGTCGTTTTTAGATATTGGGACATCACTAATAGTTCGCATTGTTTCAGGAGATATTGTTCCTTTAACCAGCTCAGCACCAGCTTGCTTAACCGCGTCAATATTGTTATCGATTAAATGAGGTACATTTGCTGCTCCAGCTGAGGGTATTAGAATTTCGCCAGCCCAAGTTAAGCCCATGTGCATCATAATTTTCTTAAAATGTTCACTCATTAAGGCAAAATTCTCCATGTCTGGAAAACCACAAGTTGAAACTAAGACACCTTTTGCCTTAGGGGCATACCGCTGGGGGTGATTTGTTAGTCCATTATCCATTAAAATCTGGGAAGAGTCCAAGTTTACAAAGAATCTATCTATCACATTTTTTACAGTTGCGGGAAAACCAAAAACATACACTGGTGCAGCGATGATAAGGTAATCACACTTCTTGTAAACATCGTATATTGATTGAAAATCGTCTTTCTGAACACATTCACCTTTATTTCTTCCCTGCCAACAGCGCCAACAGCTTGTACAGGGTCCAATCTTCATCTTGTGTGGATAAAACTTGTGAATTTCCACTTCACCCATTCCTTGAAGCAAAATGTCTAATACTTTATCAGTGAAAGAAGGGCTTCTTAGAGAACCCGATATAGCTAAAATTATCGGCGCCTTTCTGTCAGATATCATCAAGCAGCACTCCCAATTGGTTATAGCTATTATTCACTAATCTTTAGATATTAATTAAAAGACTTTTCTCGGGTGAGCTGAATTGAAATTGGTCGACTGGATTAATTTCTAATGCAAGTCAAAAAATAGTACCCCAGTTCCTCAATGATGCCACTTATTCTACGTCAGTAGTTCCGCTGAGAAAAGCTAGCTGTGTAATTCCCTCGGACTGAGAAAGTAATTTACTGCGAAGAGCGAAAATACGACGCAGGTTCCAAAGTTAATTTAGCGCGTTTCAATTGAAGAGTTTTTACTGTAATTGTTTACCGCATGCTCGGCAGTAGATTGCATCAAGGTTGTTTTCTGTTCCACAGTAAGTACAATACCTCTTTTGAGTTACGCCTGTCAATTGGGGCTGTATTGCGGGGGGCTGCACAGTGGAATAAGTCGGTGTGGTTGGAGTTGGAAAGGGTTTAAGCGAGTTGAATCCTAAGGCAGCAAGAATCCAAGCTACCCAAATTAGCAAAATTCCAACTCCTACAATTGTTAGAACGGCGCCGATTAAGTATAGTAGCCCGGCAGTCTTAAAAGTGTCCACCCTGGATTTTTCGCCCAGTATACTGAAGACACGCATGTAAAGTATGGCGCTAACTATTCCCAAAACAAGAGCCACTGCCGCTAAAACTAAAAAACCGACGATTAACTGCACAAAAATGTTCGTTATTGGCGGGACCGTGGGAATTGGCGTAACAGCAGTTGTCTGAGTGTTTGTTGGAGTTATACTTCGGGTCAGGTTTCCTATGAGAGCTGTCTCGATCGCGATGGCAGTTACAGTTCCTACGATGTTGATGATGAAAGCATATAGTGTGTTTTTGAAAATGCTTGGCTCGTTGTAATATTGTGATAGACGGTGCATTGATATGACAAATAAAATGAGTCCTGCTAATGCTATTGCGCCGACAAGCGAAAAAAGAATTATTGTGGATAAAGGAAATGGAGAGATACCTGAGCTAGATGGATTTGATCCAGAAAAACTTCGGGTTATAGACGAAAGAATCAGAAGTACATATACAATGCCAATAATAACTGGCATAAGAACAGCTATCAAACTAGCTGTTAAGCCTAATTTCCTGCCTGATTCAAACGACATATTTACCAAAGCGGTATATGTAGCGTTTTTGGGATAAGCTTTTTGCAAACGAACCCGCAGAGTTGACTTTAGGCGTGACTGCTTGTTTTTTCAAAGTCCTTTCTTATCTGCCTAACAGCATACCAAGCTACTGTTACCGAAAGAACAGCCAAAGCAAATATCACTCCTTCAAGAAGATCGACATTACTTGGTACTATGAAAGGAACAAGAAAATCCACAAACCCCATGGGCAGAGCAATCAAGAACAAGCGTTTCTTATTGTAAACTACTGCCATAACACAAAGGTATCCCCAAGCGAAATGAAATAGGATTGAAGAAATTCGTTCAACAGTACCTACTGCAACAGATCCTAGAGCTTGGGAAACAGGAGCAAAAAGACCTGGTTGATTCGTTATCAATTGGTTATAGACTGTTTGTGCAGCTGGCGTGTTTGTTGACAGAACCGCATAAATTCCAATGATGCTGACTAGAGAAAGTGCACCTAAATAGATGGCGTTTTCATAGAAAGCCAATCCTGAACCGAAAGCTTCAGCATCTTTTTCCTCAAGTTTTCTATGTGAAATCGCATACCAAACAACCAAATATGCCAACCCTACCTCGAAAGCCACTGTTTGAAACCCATAATAGACTCCTATCATTACGCTGTGTGCGCCAAAATCGGCAATTACTATGTTTATAGTTGGAAGTTGAACCGCATATTTTAACGCGATAGCAACGAAGTAAGCTATGGCGGAATAAGCCCAAACGCTCGCATGAAAGTGCTTCTTAAAATACCAGCAAACCATCAGCGTTGAACAGATCACAATAACAATTATCGGTTGAAGAGCATACAAAAGGTCGATGTTTTGCATAGCAACCGTTTAACTATTTTAAACTTAAATAAGTTTGGCGACAAACAATTCAAAGAACAACATTTTTGCTATTTGCCATTGTTATACCGCAATTCCTCAAAAGTTCACAAATAAAACGTTTACACCACTAACAAAATTAAGAGCAAAGCACTTAATCCTCCATGTCTAAAGGGCTGAAGCGGCGAAGCATGAATACTAAAACAAAGTTGTTAGCTCTTGGAGTTGCCATAATAATTATCTCGTTATCCCTAACACCAGCTATCTTACAAACTGTTGGATATCCAGATCAACCTAGCCGAATTCACGTTGCATGCGTCGGCGATAGCATTACCGCAGGAACAGAATACACAATTGACCTTTGGACATTGCTCGGCAGAAATTATGCTGTGGGTAACTTTGGTGATCCTGGAACCGGCGTTTCGTCTCTTTCAGATAAACCGTACATGAATCAATCGGCATTTCTGCTTGCGCTGCAATTTGAACCTAAAATCGTAATTATTATGCTAGGCACCAATGATGCACATACAACACTTAACGAAACTAACGCAGATTTTGTTAACAATTATGTTAAGCTTGTGAATGAATTCCAGAAATTGGCAAGCAAACCTAAAATTTGGATTGTAACGCCCCCTCCAATTTTCAAAAATGACGCAAACCTAAGCACTCAATTTATTCCTCAAAACGTAATCCCAAACATTGAACAAGTGGCAAACAATGTCAATGTCTCAGTAATAGATGTCTATACTCCTTTGATTAATCATAGCGAGTATTTCCCTGATGGCGTTCATCCGGACAGTGATGGTTCAAAAGCAATCGCAAAGATAGTTTATGATGCCTTAGATTCGTAAAATAATCCTTGGTGAACGAATTAATCAGCAATTTCTGGTTGATCAGCGAAAATAGCCTTTGCGTTTATCCCTTATCTCGTTTTTGGATTTGTGAAAAACGTTATGGGCCAAATCAAGCGAATGCCCGAGACATAAGCGAAAAAATTGTCTTCAAGATAAGATAAATCCGAGAATTGACCGTTTTTCTAATTAGTTTGGCATTTTGAATCAATTTAATCATGATGACTTATGAAACCTGCTTGACAAATCTTTAGTTGCTATACTTACGTCTAAACAAAAGACCTCTTCTTGATTTGGTCGAGCATTGAGACTTAAATAGCGGCAATTATTGAAAAAACTGCCGGTAAGGAGAAAAAACAAAGAAAATAGGCTAAATGCGGTTTAGGAAAATATTATATTATTCAAAGGTCAAAATGACCTTTATGTCAGAGGAAAGTTTAGCAAAGAAAACATTAGCGATACTTAGCCAAAAAAGCGAAAAAGCACATGTAATTATGAGACAAAAGATTCTCGAAGAAAAAATAGGCTTAAAAAAACCTGACAAAGCCATTGAACAATATTTGTCCAAATGGAATGACACCATTAGACCTGGAACACTCGCAATCGCCTGCGAAGCAGTGGGGGGAAAATTGGGTGATATAGTGCCTTTGCAGGTGGCGTTATCTTTTATTGACGTCACCATGGACATTCATGATGACATAATAGATAATTCGATTTCAAAGAAAAACGCAAAAACGATTTATGGCAAATTGGGAAACGAATCAACATTGCTCTTGGGAGATGCATTTATGGTTAAAGGTTTCTGCAATCTTCATGGCTCGATTGAAAACCTTCCAAAGGACCAGCAAATGTTGATAATCGAGGAGGTAAACAACTTTCTGACTGAAGTAGTCTACGCTCATATTTCTGAGGCTCAATTAAAGTCAAGAAAATGGAGCGTGACCCCCGAGGCATACCTTCAAATTTTAAATGGAAAAGCAGCAGATATTGAAGGAAGAATGAAAATAGGTGCAATCTATGGCGGTGGTTCCAAAAAAGAAATTGACGCATTAGGCGAATATGGAAGACGCTTGGGGTTGTTGTTGGCTATTAGGGCTGAATATATAGATATTTTTGAACCGAGTGAACTTTCAAATAGAATAAAACACGAATGTCTACCCCTCCAAATTCTGTATGCTCTTCAAAAAAGCGAATACAAGAATGAAATACATTCGCTCCTTTCCAAGGAGACCATCGAAAAGAAAGATACCTACAAGCTTTTGGAGTTGATTCAGGAAACAAAAACATTGTCTTCTCTTAACACTTTCTTAAAGAATTTAGCAAAAGAAGCAATGCTAGACCTCTCAAAACTTGATAATAATAAAGAAAAGAGTTCATTAGAACTCTTTGTTTCTTCAATGTTGGAAGATCTTTAAATTTACCAAGTTATACTAACTGGTTTTTTCCTTACTGTTTTTGAAGCCTTCATCCTTCTCACCAACTGTATATGTGTAGAACAAATGGATTTAAGCTTTGTGTTGAACAGTTGTACAACTCAGATCTTTCAAGATAGAATTACAAATACTTATCTGATATCAGCAAAGTTAGTATTTAGCTTAATCGCAACATAATTGGAAACATAATGTGGAAAACAAAGCTCCGTGCTGTTCCGCCTTTATTCTTAGTAGCGAACAGCTTATCGTGGTTTATACTGTCATTGACCATAATAACGCAGCTCGCTAGTGCAACCACGTTCGATAGAATTCTGGCCGTTTCAGTTCCTTATTTTGGAGCGCTAATATTATCCGCCATCATCGGATCTACTTTGTTAAGTCAAAAGCTCAGAGAAAAAAAATATCTATTATTATGGAATTTGATGGGAGTATTTTCAAGCTTACTCTTCTATGTCTTTATTTCTCAAGCTAATTTGTCAACCATTGCGGTTCTATCATTAGTTCTTGGCAGTTCAATTGGCTTGGGAATCCCATCCTGTCTTCGTCTATTCGCGAACCAAACGAGAAGCGAAAAACGAGGGCGATTGGGCGGAGTAATATTCTTTCTTATTCAGATCGTAACTGCATTAATTCTTCTACCCCTCGATGGAGTCGGGACAAAATATCAGTTTCTAATTCTCGCCATCTGGAGACTACTGGGTATAGGAAGTATACTTCTTTTAACAAATAGTGAAAAATTTGTTGAAGAGCGAAAGACTTCCCTCTTAACAGTTATGAAAGAAAGAAAATTTATTCTCTATTTTCTGCCATGGTTCATGTTCACTTTGATTAACTTCATAGAAACGCCAATAATCGAGTTTCACATGGGACCACAAATGTACAATATCTCCGTTTTAGTGACATTTGTGATTTCAAGCTTCTCGGCCATAGCAGGAGGGATTCTTTGCGACATAAAAGGACGTAAGACCACCGGAATTTTGGGGTTTGTTCTTTTGGGCATAGGCTATGCGTTCCTGAGTTTTCTCTCAGACTTTTCAGGCCAGCAGCTTGCTCAATATATCTATATGTTTTTTGATGGAGCCGCTTGGGGGATCCTTTATGTAACTTTCATATTTGTAGTGTGGGGTGACCTTTCTGAAGGAAATAACCGTGAAAAATACTATCTCTTAGGCGGAATGCCTTTTCTCTTTTCAGGCTTGATCGAAATATTGGTTCAGCCTTTTGCGGGAACTATCCCAATAACCGCGGCATTTACACTCGCAAGCTTCTTCCTATTTATTGCTATCTTGCCCTTACTTTATGCTTCTGAGTCATTATCTGAAAAAACAATGAAGGATCGAGAACTCAAGACTTACCTTGAAAAAGCTCAGAAATTCGTGAAGAAGGAAACTGAAAAAAATCGGCCTAAAGAAACAAAGGCAAAGCAAGAAGAAAACGCAAAATCTGAGGAAAATAAAGAAGAAAATCAACAAGAAACAGCCAAATCATCTGAATATGAACAAGCGCGCAAGTTAGCTGAAAAATACTATTAAGCAGGTCTCTTTCTTTAAGCTAAACATGTTCTTCCATGTGATACTGACCTCGAACTGCAATTTACAATGCAAGTATTGCTTCGGGGAATCTGTTGATGATTTTGACGAGGACTTCGGCGACAATATTGAAATAGATTATCATTTGCCAAGACAAATCAACTATGATATCAAATTACTGAGTAAGTTTTGTGAGAAAGACCCCGAGTGTATATTAACCTTTTATGGTGGCGAACCCTTACTCGCTGTCGAGATACTAAGGCAGATAATGGACAATATTACGCCTAAACATTTTATGATTCAGACAAACGGCTTACTGCTTGACGAGTTGGAACCAGAATACATCAACCGTTTTCACACCATACTTGTTTCCATTGACGGTGAAGAAGCCTTAACTGATTATTACCGTGGAAACGGCACTTTCCGCAAAGTCATCAACAACTTAAACCTGATTAAGAAGAACGGTTTTGCAGGCGAATTAATCGCAAGAGTCACTGTTATGGAGCAAACTGACATCTATAAGCAAGTTAGATGGCTCTTAGATAACAATGAATTTTCTTTTTCCTCAGTGCATTGGCAATTGAACGCTGGTTTTTGGGGTAACGACTACAAAAGGCGTAACTTTGAACAATGGACAACAACAAGCTACATTCCAGGTGTTAAGGAGCTTGCAAAATTCTGGGTAGATCAGATGGAGGAGAGAGGCGTTGTCTTAAAGCTTTACCCTTTGCTGGGTATTGCTGATTCACTTTTGCATCAAGAGAAAAATTGCCTTATGCGATGTGGGGGAGGCTGGATAAACTACGCTATCCAAACGGATGGCAACATTATTCCTTGTCCAACTATGTGGGGGATGAAAAAGTACTACATAGGCAACATATGCGATTCTGATCCGCTCAAACTAAATAAGATCTTTATTGACCAGCCTCCATGTGTGAACTGCTCAATTCTCAATGTTTGTGGAGGGAGATGCTTGTACGCAAATATTACCAAGCGCTGGAGTGATGAAGCTTACGGAAAAGTTTGTCACACTGTTGTTGAACTTGTGAAGGCAGTAGAGCTTGAAGTTCCAAGAATTCAGAAATTGATTGAGAACAATAAGATAGCCTTGAAAGATTTCGATTTTATAAAGTACAACGGCTGCGAAATAATCCCGTAATTTGCTTTATATAGTATTTTGTAATCCATTAACTATTTCCTCTTTCTGAACAGCTTATTACCGTCGATCTCAATGTGAAATTCGTAGCCGACTTCCATGAGTTTAATTGCTTCTTCAAGCGTGTTTGCCACTCTAACGGTAAAGTTGTCGTTTTGGTTTAGGTACATCATTTCTTCAATGTGAATGTAGGTTTCAGTTGAGCTTATGCTCTTGTGGCCTAAGATTGTTTTGACATGCCAGGGATCTTTAGTTTTATGTTGTTCAAAGGTTGCTTTCCAATGACGGAATGTGTGGAAATGTATTTGCAGTATTCTCGGATCAGCTAGTTTTTTAGCTACTCTTCGCCTTTGCAAGAAAAGGTTTGTGCGCATGTCATCAGCGTTAGCAAATATATTTTGTTGGTTGTCATGGCTGCTTTTTGAAATGTTACTTAGCATCTCTAGGACCTTAAGGGATAATGGTAATATTCTGGGGTTGCTGCCTTTTTCGGGTTTAATTCTAACTAAATGTTGCTGAAAGTCTATGCTTGACCATGTTAAGTTTGAAGCTTCGCCGGCTCTGCATCCTGTTTCTTTCAAGATTTGGCAGTAAGTAGCCATCTTCTTACCCAATGAAGCTATGAACACATCTAATAGTTCTTCAGTTGGTATGAACGGGATTTCGTGTTCGGCTGAATATTTTGGTGTTTTACAGCTTATGCCAATGTAGTCAAACCATACGGCTAAGATTGCTGCGATCGTCTTTTTCGTGCTGTCTCTCAATTTTGCTTTGGCTAGGGTTGCTTTTGCTGATTCTGGATTATAGAGGTCTGCTCCTTCCTTTAGCAATCTTGAAAATGCTTTGCGGTAATTTTTTATTGTGCCTGGCTTTTTGCCATCATTTGCAAGTTGTTCCAGTAGACTTGTAAGTTGAGGTGTCGCTTTGATCTCATTTTCGGTTGGTAAATGTTTCCTTTTCTCCGCGCAAGTCTGTATTTCTTGCGTAGATGTCAAATTTTTCGCCTTCGCGCCTATTTGACTGTCTTTCTTGTAATTGTCCTTGACTTTTAAGTCTATGTGTGCACTCCAGCGGTGACCGTAATCGGCGCATCTAAATCTTTGAATGGGCTCATTTGAAATCGCGTTTGAAGGTGCTTTTCTGAAACCATCCTTGAAGACTCTTTTAGTGCCACAATCAGGACATTGAGGGGGTATGGTCGTTATATCGTTTGGTTGGGGTTGGTTAAGGGATAATGCAACGCTTGCTTGCTCTGCCATAACGTCAAGATTGCCAATTATGCCATTAGAAAAGGCTTGCGTCTGTCCCTCAACCTCAACCATACCTTTCAGGGCGCCTCCTTATCGTCAAAACTGGGCATTTCTTGATAAGCGGGTTTCCAGATGGCGTGAGGAAAACTTAGTTTCAGTTTCTCGTAGCATTTTGTACAGCGTTTTATGACTTCGTGGCTTGGCTGGGTTAGCTCCACCGTTACGTTTAGTGCTCCGCATTCGCATTTTGCGCCCTGAAGAATAGTTTTAACATACCAGGTAGGCTTTGCATTCTCGTTTTCCTCTAATGGCAATTTTTGTTTCTGTGTTTCAAGTTTTGAAGCATCGATTTTGATTTGCCTCGGTGTGCCAGGATAATTTGTAATTTCGCAACCAAACGCTTTCAGCGCTGGTGACACGTCGTTTATGCGTCTTGTTAGAGCGTTAGGTGTTTTCGGCCAACCTTTAGCTTTAATATCTATTCCTATTTGCTGAGCATATTGGGAAAGTTGAGCGAACAATTCTGAGGGCTGCCCTTTCCAGCAGTCAATCTCAGTGCTGCCTTGAAGAGAAACTAAGGATTTGCCTATAACTTCTTTTTCGCAGAACTTAAGAAGAGCTAACGCCACAGGGTCAGCGTTCAGTGCTTCTTCATTTTGTTGCTTGACTTTATCAGCGTAAGCATTAACAAATTCTTCCTTGGTTCGCCCTAAGGCCAGAGCAATGGCTGTGCCATAACGGCTAAAATCGGCTAATCTTTGATATCCTTCGAGTTTAACGATTGGGTATAACTTTAAAGCGTTTGACAGAATGTTTAAGAATCCAGCCAATATTTTGGGCAAGTCCTTTTCAAACGCTTGGATCAGCTCTTCTTCTGTTCTTCTTTTTTCTGGAGCCATTGCAGTTAATGCTATCAATGTGCTTCTATCTAGCAAGTCTCCTCTTTGTGCTGCAACGTTAATGCCGTTAAGAAGAATGCACCGTTTAAACTGTAAAATGGTATCTTCATCGTCACTGTAAAGCTTCCTAACAGCAATACCGCCTCCAGTGACTGCTCGGCAAAGCATGTCACTAGCCCAATCTTGCAAATACGTCAAGTTATCATATGGAACAATCCAGTGATGTTCCAATTGCTGGGCCAACTCTCGATCATTTCTTGGCAAAGAGAGAAGCTCGATGCTTGAAGGATCAATTAACCGCTTAATCCATCTAAAGAGCCATGATTTTGTTGAACCTTGCGGACCACTAGCCACTATCGCAGGATGCGGTATCAGTGGAATCAAATAGCTTGCGCAAGTACAAAGAAAAGCAATCTTTGTCTTATCATCCTCTTTGGGAATGGTTGTGTAATCCAAAAGTTTCCATAAATCTCCTTCTAATGCAGGTGCTGGCTGCGTCAAGGGTTGTTGATGACTATATCGCTTGAATAATATAGGAGGGGTATCAATGATTTTCCAACCGTCAGCGGTAATTTTGATAGCTCGCCATTTAGCATCAGTCATGTCTAGCCAAATGCCATCTGGAGCAGGCGCCACTCTGTTGTAGAGTGTGTATTGTTTTCCTTCCTGCTGAGCCTTGCCCTTAAGCACGTTTATGGCACTGTTAAGGCTGTCATTTCCAGGCGCTTTCTCTTCTTGAAGCCACATTAAGTGAGCTAACCAAGCCTTAAACTGTGAACCACCTATGGACATTATAACTTGCTTAGATTGCGGTATCTTGCGCAATTGCGATGTTTGCGATGTTTCCGTAACTTCAGGAGGAACAGTACATGTTTTTGAAGTCTCTTTTGTAGCTGCATTGATTGAGATTTCTTTTTCTGTTTCCCCTAAACTTACGGAAGTATCGCATATATCGCAAGTATCGCAAGCCATTTTCACTCTGGCGTATTGGGTATTGTGTTGATCAAAAAATAATTCTACATCTTGGTTTAGGCAGAGTTTTACTAAACGGTCTGCCTGGCTTTCTCGTTCCTTTTCTTCGATTTCAGGGTTAGCCTTCAAAGCCTCTTCTTGTACAAATTTAGCTGCTTTGGTTATTGTATGGTCTTTGTACTGCTGCTCGGTCTTGGGATTGTTCCATTTCCCTACCTGGCTTCGCTTCATTGATTCCCTAACTTTAGCTGGATTGTAGCCATAGCGCATGAGCTCAATACATAAGTATTGTTCCGCTTCACTTCTGCTTTTAAAATTGTATGTTTGCCATTTTTCGGGAATTGAGAAAACTTCTTTGAAGGTGATATTTTTTTCTAATATTCTTTCAAAGTCTGCGACGACTTTAAGGTCTTCCGATAATTCGGTTGGCATAGTTGCTGTTGCTGTGGTTTGCCCTTCGGGTGAAGTGTTAAGTATTGCTTCTAGCAGTTCCTTGTTTTGTTCTCTTCCGATTTGAACGTAAGATAAGGCTTTTTCCAACCCTTCCTCAATTATCATGCTGTCCCAAGTTGTGTTTAATGGAGCGTTTTGAATCTTGAGGTTTTGCGATCCAATTAGAGTTGTTTTGCGGTTAATATCATAGGTTGAATCTATTTCTTTGCTGATTGTTTGGGCTACTTTTTTTGCAAATGCTCTTACTCGAAGATTAATTGTTGCGCATTGTTTAGGGTCGATAGGTGTGATGGGTAAGGGAAAATGTAGATGGTAGCCATTTCCTGAATAAGCTAAGAATCCAATAGCATTATACTCTTTCTCTATGTGCTGTTCAAGCGTTCGGGCGCGTTCTAAAGCTTCTTGCAATTCTTCTTTTGTTGCTGGTTTGTCGCTGTCTTTTGTTTCTTTAGGTCGATCTATATCTAACCAAAAATCCGCAAGAGCCGAAACACCGCTTGTGCCATCGTAAATTTTGGGATTTAGGCTAACCCAAACGCAAAAACCTTTACCGTTTAATTCTTCTGCTTTTTTGAAGATTTCCTCTTTGGAAAAATTGTAGTTTAATACCTGGTTTAGTTCATGGTTTTTTGCTGTTACCTGGTATTGTTGTCGTTCACCTAGAATTGCAAGGTGCACTTGGGCATGTGCGTAATTTGGTTTAAGCTTCAAGTGTTCTGTCAAATGAATAGGCCCTCTCCGCACTTTTGGCATGTGACTCTATACTTACTATTCCAAGTTCCGCAAATGCATTGAATGCAATCAGCAGTTACTGCTTTAACACCTGAATAGTGGTTGATTTTGTCAGTATTTGCTT
>Ga0182021_10001810_pt1 | contig 24833 bp, 20 predicted proteins | sample 612E3MmetaG_FD_120493 | JGI IMG/M metagenome (GOLD analysis project Ga0182021, IMG submission 120493) | Permafrost microbial communities from Stordalen Mire, Sweden - 612E3M metaG (Illumina Assembly) | ecosystem: Environmental > Terrestrial > Soil > Wetlands > Permafrost | place: Sweden... | reverse complement strand
GGCGCGTCGTGGAGCAGGGCCGCGAGCCGGAACTTGGCGCTGAGCTGGGGCTTGAGCGCGCCCGCGATGCCCTCCACCGCGAGGCAATGCTGCGCCACAGAGAAGGCGTGCGCGCCCTTGGTCTGGCCGTTCCACCGGGCCAGCCGCGCGAGCCCCTGCGCGATGTCGGCGATCTCGATGTCGAGCGGCGACGGGTCGAGCAGGTCGAGCCGCCGGCCCGAGAGCATGCGCTGCCAGGCCCGGGCGGGAAGGGCGGGGGCGTCCTGGGCTTTGAGTTTGTGCTGCATGGCGCGCTCCGACTCGATTTTCGCCTTTATAGCAAATCCGGGCGCGCGCATCGACCCGGCGTGCGGGCTTGAAATAGGTGGCCGAAGATGACCGCGCGGTGGAAATACTTAACGCTCATTCATTTCCTCGCGCGATCTTCCTGCCCATGGCAATCTTACCTCTGAGATTTTTCATGGTCTCACGGTGACACATGAGAAGGCTTTGGCGTGGCTCCTCCGTGCCAGCGCGATCTTCCTGCCCATGGCGGATTCTCCGCCCGGCCTCTCCATTAGCCATGGTGCCTCAATTCAGCTCAAGGGTGCCGAGCCTCACGGCAAGCTCCGGCGCGAACGCCGGCACAAGTTCCGCATCCGGCCCGAAATCCCCGATATCGAGGTAGCCCTGGGGCGAGGGCTTTCTGTGGATGCGTGTCTCAAGCCGCACCGCGTGGATTACCCACAGCTCCGGGATGCCGAAGCTCGCATACAGCGCGGCCTTGCGGCCGATGTCGTAGGCGTAGCTCGAATCCGCGATCTCCACGGCGAAATGCGCCGTGTCCGCTTTCAGGCCCCTAATACCCACCGCCTTGTCGTAAAAAATGAAGTCCGGCTCGATATAGGTGTCGGGCGACAGCCGGAATGTGGTTTCCGGAACCAGCCTGAAGCGCTCGGGAAGCCGCTTCACCCAATGGGTATTCAAAGCCGCTTTCAAAATCTCATGATCGATGCCCTTTGCCGGCATAGGCACAACCTCCCCGCCGATCAGCTCGATGCGCTCGTCCTCGTCGAGGATGCCCGCGGCAACCATGGCCTCAAGCTCGGCCACGGTGAAGCGCCGGCGCGGCAGGCCCTCAGCCGCTCGTGTTATGGGGTCCAAGTTCCTGTCGCGCAGTTGCATGTGCGTCATTCATCCACTCTACTGCATCCGGACCGTCGCGGAAAGCCCTCCGCCGCGGAGTTCTGGAACGGGCGAAGTTACCGGATCGAACCAGCCGCCGCCAAACAGGCTCCGCCTGAGCCGCCAGCTATCCGCGTGCTCCGCATGCGCGATCCATGCACGCACCTTGGTTTCGATCACGGGGCGCTCGACGGCGCCTCGGCGCCAGCCGTCCCTCAGAATCCCAAGCCGGCCGCGAAAGCGCGCGAGATTGTCCGCCGGCAGGCGCCTGCCGCCGCCAGGCAGCAGCACAAGCCCGAGAAACGGTGCGGGCGAGCCGGCCGGCACTATGACGGTCTTGCGCGGGTGCAGCTTGAGGCGCCGCCCTTCCAGAAAGCGTTCGATTTGCGCGCGCCAGCGTGCAAGCGCCGCCGGATCGTCGCTGAATAGGGCGAAATCGTCCACATAACGCACATAAGGCGCGCCCAGCACCCCGGTTACGAAATGGTCGAGCGGATCGAGGTAAAGATTGGCGAAAGACTGGCTGGTCAAATTGCCAATTGGAAGCCCCCGGCGTCTTTCGTAAGGCGCGAACAGATCGTCGCCGGGAAAATGAAGCTCCACTGGCTCCTGCGCGTTCGAGCGGTCCACGATCAGGTCCATCAGCGCCAGCGTCCTTTCGCAGGCGATGCGCCTCCGGAACTGCCGTTTCAGGATTTCATGATCGATGGCCGGAAAATACCGGAATATGTCGCAGCGCAAAACATGCGTGTGGCGGTCCCGGTAACGCTCGTAGGCCGCAATCGCCCGGTGCGTGCCCTTTCCCGCCCGGTTGGCGTAGGAATTGGCGATGAAGCCCGCCTCGAATATCGGGGCCACAACGGCGCAAAGCGCGTGATGAACCACCCGGTCCCGGAACGGCGCCGCCGAAACCAGCCGCTCCTTGGGCTCGCGTATCTTGATTTCAACGTAGCGGCCGGGCCGGTAGCTGCCGTCGAGCAGCGAGCGTTCGAGCCGCAAAAGCTCGCGCTCCAGATTGGCGTAAAAGCCGGCCGCGCCGGGCTTCTTGCGCTTGCCGCGCACGGCCTTGCGCGCCGCTTCCCACAGCGCCTGGAAGCTGGCGATACGCCCGAACAGCCCGTCAAGCGGCTTGCGTGTGCGCGGCATCGGCCTTCGCCCAGCCGCCGATAAGCCTGCCGGTCTCGTCGATCGAGCGGGCGGCGTGCTCGTACCGGCGCTTATCGAGATACTCCATCTCCACGGCGATCCGGAAGAAGTAGCGCAGCTTTTCGAGGCCCAGATTGGCGCGGGCAAGATGCGTGCGCCGCTCGCGCGTGTAGGTCGCCTCGATCAGCGCCTCCAGCACGTCGAGCGCCGTGTTTTGCATGCGGTCGCCAAGGATGAACTTCTGGTCGCGCGGGAAGTTCCCGGCCGTGGGGCCAAGCCACAGCAGGAAGCGGAAATGCGCCTCCATGGCGGGACCGTTCTGACGCGATTGGCTTTGCATGGGTGCTCCACCGGGAAAAATCGTCCATCTCCCCTGGCGGAGAGGTGGAAAAATAAGCCCGCGGCCCCTGTCGCCCGAAGGCCAGGACAGGCGCCGCGGCGGTAACGGGCGCAAACCACTTGCCCCGGCCATGATCTGCGTGAACGGCCCTGGACGAAAAGTGCACGCTCTCCAGAGCCGTGACCCTGGAAATTCTGGCGAAGATCGTACTGCCAACCCGCCGCCAACCCGGAACCCGATATTGTTGTTACGGTTGTGAGGGTTGTTGTTGTTGTTGCGGCGCGCCGCGCGGAGATTCCTTGGATTGTTGTTCCAGGAGCCGCCGCGAAGGACGCCACGGGCCGTCCAAGTCGCTTAGGCCCAAGACGGCCAAGCGCGCGGAGAACATGCGCCGATTCCCCCCAACGGATCGCCCCGCACGGAACTTATCCCCCGAAAGTTTCCGCAGCGTCTGTGGCCAAAAAAATCGACTCGCCTTCGGCGAGACTCCCTTCGCTCGCAGCGCATGGCTGCCGGTCTTGTATAAGTGGTAAGGTGGTAAAGATTAACGATTTAACGTCCTGCCAACCCGCCGCCAACCCGGAACCCGATATCGTTGTTACGGTTGTGAGGGTTGTAGTTGAGGTAGCGGCGCGCCGCGCGGAGAAGCCCCGGATTGCTGCACCAGGAGCCGCCGCGAAGGACGCGTGAAGCACAACCTACGGAGATCCATGCCGAACCATCGCTGGGTGCGTTATGGTAATCGCCGTGCCAGCAATCCTCCACCCAGTCCCAGACATTGCCGTGAACCTGATAGAGGCCCCAGGGGTTCGCATCGAAGGATTCCACTGGCAGGGTCTTCTGTCGCCAATCGCCTTTCGGACCGCCGTTATAGGTATAATTGCTGTCGTAATTCGCTTGATCGGGAGTAACCGAGTTGCCCCACCAGAACGCGAATTTTGTCCCGGCGCGGGCCGCATATTCGCGCTCGGCCTCCGAAAGCAGCCGGTATGGCTTGGCCGTCTTCTTCGAAAGCCATGCGGCGTAAGCCTTGGCGTCGTCCCAATTCACGCAAACGACCGGGTGTGAGCCCGTCTGCGTGAAGCCCGGCGAACGCCAGGATTTCGCGCTGTCGAACTTCCATTCGGCGCCTGTCCGGCCGTAGCAGCCGCCATCCGCCTTATGGCCGCTATCTTTCACGAAAGCCTCGAACTCGTCGCGGGTTACGGCAAACCGGCCTACGGCAAACGGCTTTTCGAACGTCACTGGGTGTTGCGGGCTTTCGCTGCTATCGCGCTCCTTCTCGTTATCCGGCGAACCCATGGTGAAGCTGCCCGCCGGCGCCACCACCATCTCCGGGCAATTCTCGCAATCCTTGAAGGTCTGCCCCGATCCCGGCTTGATGCAGCGCTTGCCGCCCGCCGCCGCGTCAATCAGCACGCCGTCGCACGTCTCCCCGCGCGGCGGCACAACGGGAGCCGGCGCTGGTTTAAACGGCTGCGCCAAGGCAGGGTTCGGCACAAGGCCGTGCTCAGGCGGGCGGGACCAGCGATATACCTGGATGCCCCCGCCTATCGTGGCGAGAACCGCCAGCACAATGGCGAAGGACTTCCAGCGCGAGCCCTCCGCGTCCCCCCGCGCGCCGTTCGCCAGCCGCCGCGCTTCGGCCTCCGCCTGCCGCTTCTCCTGCGCCAGCCGCGCGGCTTCCGCCGCCTCCCGCTCGCGCGCAAGCCGGGCCGCCTCCCTCGCCGCCCGCTCCTTCCCGGCCGCAAGCCGCGCTGTCTCCTCGCGCGCCTGCCTTTCCGCGTCCGCCGCCCGCCGCGCCGCCTCTTCGGCCTGTTGCGCCCGCGTGCGCCGGTGCACCTCGATGGCGTCGATCAGCGCGGCCACGTCGCGGCCGAAGCTTTCGTAGGCGATGCCGTGCGCGTGGTAGAGAACCAGCTCGCGGATGTCCCCGGGCAGGCCCGGCGCCTTCGGCAGGGGCGCGCGGTCCATCAGCACGGGGATGACGGGCACGCCGGCGGCAAGCGCCGCGGCGATCTCCTCGCGCACATAGTCGCGCTCGCCGCTTTCCATGCGCGCTTCGAGCAGCTCCATCCAGCGCGGGCCGATGACGGCGAGGAATATCTCCGTGCCGGCCAGGGCTTCCTTGAGCTTGAGGTCGAAGCGCTCGCCGGCCAGGAGGTTGTCCACATCCATGAACACGGCGCTGTCGCCAAGGGAGGCGGCCAGCTTGTCGCGCAGGCGCGCGGCGGCGTCCCTCACGTCGCCCCGCCGGTAGTTGACGAAGATCTTGCCGCCCATGCCGCTTCCCCCGGCTTCGCTTACCGCGGATATATCTAAAACTGCGCCCTATGTCACGGGGCAAGCGCGGCGCGCGAGCGGATGCGGATGGGGAGAGGGAGTCCGGGCGTGCCCGTGGAGTGGGCGTTCCCCTCTCCCCTCGCGGGAGAGGGGACAGGGGTGAGGGGGAGCAAAGCGCTCCCACGCCCGGTTAAGGCAAAGTAAATCCCCGTAGACGGCGCGGAATGGTTAATACAGGTTAGGTTAACGCTGGCGTGCAATGCGTTCCTTACCCGCATTTCTCGTGATTTTTACGTGTTTTCGCGCGATTTTCACGTTTCAAAAGTCCCGTTAAATATGCGCACAAGTTTGATCTTAACCATAAAACGGCGCATGCGGTGCCCGAAATCGTAGGAATTGTCCTGTAATATCAACGTGTAACCTTTTCTAAAGGCGCATTGCCTAAAATATCGCCTTAAGTGGATAGGCCGCATTTTCGCAAAATCGGCCGGAACCCGGAAAGGATAGGGTTAGCAATGAGTTAACGCACGCCGGTGCGGCGCTACCCCGCGATGCCCGGCCGGGCCATGGCGGCGCACGCCTCGTGGCGATGGCAGGAGACGAGGTGGTCGTTGACGAGGCCGCAGGCCTGCATGAGCGAGTAGGTTGTGGTGGGGCCGGTGAAGCGGAAGCCGCGCTTCTTGAGTTCCTTGGCGATTTTCTTGCTGAGCGGCGTTTGCGGCGGCACCTGGGCGATGAAGGCGAAGCGGTTCTGGATGGCCTCTCCGTCCACGAAGCCCCAGAAGAAGGCGGCAAGCGACTGATGGGCGGAAAGGGCGAGGTAGGCGCGGGCGTTGGCGACGGTGGCTTCGATCTTGCCGCGATGGCGGACGATGCCGGGATTGGCCAGAAGCTCCGCGACTTTGGCGTCGCCGTAGCTCGCGACCTTGTCCGCGTCGAAGCCGTCGAAGGCCGCGCGGAATGCCTCGCGCTTGCGCAGGATGGTGATCCAGGAGAGCCCCGCTTGGAAGCCTTCGAGGATCAACTTCTCGAACAGCTCGATATCGCGGGTTTTGGGCACGCCCCATTCCTCGTCGTGATAGCGGAGGTAGAGCGGATCGGCGCCCACCCAGGGGCAGCGGCAAAGGTCCGTTGCGGCGGCCATCAGCGTGCCACCTCGCCGCCGGCGCTGTCGAGCGTGTAGCTGGCCCAGGCCGGAACGGCGAGCGTCACGGCAATGCCGCCTGCACTCAGCGGCGCGCCCTTGGCCAGCGCCTCGGCGGCGCGGTCGAGGCGGACGAGTGCGATGCCGCGCGTGCCGGCAACGGAGCCGAGCCGCCCCACCGCGAAGCCTTCCGCGAGGATATCCGCGCCCCCCACGGGCAGCGGCGCGTCCGCCGATACCGCCAGCACGCGCGTTCGCGCCGTGCCCCGGTGCTGCATGCGCGAGACCACCTCCTGGCCCACATAGCAACCCTTGGTGAAGCTCACGCCGTGGAGCAGGTCGAAGCACGCCTCGTGCGGGAACGCATCGCCATAGGCGTAGTCCTTGCCGCCTTCCGGCACGGCCGACGCGATGCGCATGACGTCGTAACCTGCGGAATCCGCGCCGAATTTCCCCACTTCGCCCGCCGGGACAAGGCCGCGATATCCCAGTTCGGGGAGGCGAGGATCTTGGAATGCGATGCTGGCGCAGGCTTTCAGCGCTTGCCCAGCCCCCTCGCCCCAGGCCGCCGCCACGCGCCATTTGTCCGGAACGCCGGCGAGCGTAACCTTCGCGCGCAGCTTATAGAAGCCGAGCCGCTTCAAGAGGTCCGCCGCAGCCGCCGCCGGGCAGTCGAGAAGGATCGCCTCGCCGGTGTTTATCGCGAAAAAGTCGAACAGGATCTTCCCCTGCGGCGAGAGCAGCCCCGCGAAGCACGCCTCGCCCGCGGCAAGCCCCGCCACGTCGTTCGTGACAAGCCCCTGAAGGAAATTCGCCCGCTCCTCGCCCGCTACTTCAAGCAGGCCCCTATCGGGAAGGATTGCCGCCTCTATCGTCATTCCATGACCTTTGCGAATGAGCCGCTGGCGGAGGCGCACAGTCCCAATGCCTCGGAGTTGAAACCTGAGGCGTTAGAAAGAAGTCCTAAGCCGGACAGGCCGGGACCAAACAGGCGACTCGCGCACCGGACAGCTTTCCGTTTCGTAGAAAGGGCACAAGCCTCCCTTGGCCGCGCGGGCTTTTGGGGACGATCCGCCGATCCACATCCACCCGGATGTTCCCGCCACTGCGGGGGCAAAAAAAGAACCCTTGAAGTTCAAGCCAATAAGGCAAGACCATAATCGCATGCCAAGCATGTTCCCGCCATCGTATTCCGTGCGCAAAGTGACAAGATTTGACTGCGCTGGTAAGAGACTAAAGGCCGCTGGGCTCGTCCTCGTGGCCGTCGACGGCGGCGATGCGGTTGACGGCGATCACCGCTTGCGTGCGGCTGTCCACGCCGAGCTTTTGCAGGATGGCCGAGACATGCGCCTTCACGGTAGCCTCCGAGACGGAAAGCTCGAACGCGATCTGCTTGTTCAGGAGCCCCTGGCCCAGCATAGACAGCACCCGGACCTGTTGCGGGGTGAGCGTTGCAAGCCGCGCCGAAAGCCCGGCCAGTTCGTCGGTGGTGGAATCGCCCTGGACCTCGCCGGGGAACCAAACCCCGCCATCGAGGACGGTCTTGACCGCGGCGCGGATCTGATCGACCGGCAGCGATTTCGGAATGAAGCCGGAGGCGCCGAGATTGAGGCAGCGGCGGATCATGCTGGGATTGTCGCTCGCCGACACGATCACCACCGGAATGCCCGGATGCTGGCTGCGCAAATACATGAGGCCGGTGAGCCCGGAGAGGGAGGCGGCCCCTTTTTCCCCAGGCATCTTGAGATCGAGCAGCACCAGATCGGTGCCGGCACTCTGGGTGAGGGTTTCGAGCAGCTTCTCGACAGACCCCACTTCGGCAATGGCGGCGCCTGGCAAGGCGGAGCCCAGCGTTTGCTTCAACGCATCGCGGAAAAGCGGATGGTCGTCCGCAATGATGACATGATGAGCGGTCATCGGTTCTGCACCCATTTCGAACCAGGATGCGGGAGCCTAGCCATGCCCGAATCCTTCTTGCACCGTGGCGGCTTGTCCGGGACGAATCGGTTCCATCCTGCTACTCTTGTCTCACACTTAAGTTAGGATAGGATAATCCAATTCGCGCCTAATCCGCTAAAACACGCGAAATTTCGCCCAGGATCGTGAAGGTATGTCTTACGAGGACGCTAAGCAAGCCTATTGGCGGCAAATCCGCCGGCTTACGATGTTGATGACTCTGGCCGTTGCGGGTTCGATGCTGCTCGTGCCTCTTTTCATGCCGGCATTAAACTCCTACCGTTTCTTGCGATTCCCGCTTGGCTACTTCCTGACGGGCACCGCCTCGCTTATCGCCCTGGCCGCGCTTCTCTATGCCTTCTTCAACGGGCAGCAAAAGAACGATCGTGCCTACAACGTGACGCTCCAGTTCTGAAATGACGCTCAATTACAGCACGCCGGTTGTCAATCCAAGGCTCGGATCGGGCTTCGCGATCTTCGCGAGCACCTACACCTGCCTGGTACTCTTGCTTATTATCCTTGAGCAGCTTGGCCTGGCCGTGCAGACGGTCGACCTGCTCATCGTGACGGTGCCCGCCCTTTTCTACATCGCCATCGGCTTCATGACGCGGACAACCGGCGCGGACGATTTCTTCCTGGCCGGCCAGCGCGTACCGCCCTTCTATAACGCGCTGGCACTTTGCGCCACGGTGTTCGGCGGCAGCATACTTCTGGGCAGCATCGGCGCCTTCTTTTTCGATGGGATCGACGCGATTGCGATCCTGCTCGGCTGTTTTGCCGGGCTGATCCTGACCGGGGTGCTGTTCGTCCCTCATCTAAGGAAGGCCGGCGCCAATACCTTGCCGGGGTTTCTGCATTTGAGGCTTGGCAGCACCCGCGCCAGGGTCGTGGCCGCACTGCTCATGATCGTGCCCGCCGCCATCGTTCTGGCGGCCGAGGTGGCGCTTGGCGGCAAAATCCTGGGATTTCTTCTGCCGCTGCCTCAGATGCTGGGGATCGGGCTGGCTCCAGCCGCGTTCTATGCGGCGCTCGTCTGCGTTTGCCTGTTTCTGACCGTGGCGCTTGGCGGAATGCGCTCGGCGACCTGGACGCAAGCCGCGCAATTCGTCGTCATGCTGAGCATCCTGGCGCCTCTGATCTCGGTTTCGGTGATGCGGACGAACTTGCCGCTTCCGCAGCTCACCTATGGCGCCGAGCTGGAAGAACTGAAGACGCTTGAAGCCGTCAGGGGGCTCGTTGCGATCTCGCAGCCTTCCACCTTGAGCGAGACCCTGCCGGGGACGGCGCCTTCGGCGATCATGCGGCCCTCCGAGCGCGCGTTCAGCGCCTATAGCCCCATGAGCTTCCTGCTGCTGATCGTCTGCCTGGCGGCGGGGATCGCCGCAAACCCAGCCTTCGTGCCACGGCTCAGCACGACGCCCACGATCCTGTCCATGCGCAGATCCTTTGGCTGGGTGGCCGCAATTGCCGCGTTGGTGGTTCTAACCATTCCGGCCTATGCCTTTTTCAACAAGGCGATGGCGGTGGAGGCGCTGGTTGGCGTGCCCATGCCAAGCCTTCCGGCCTGGAGCCGCCTGCTGCAGCACCTGGGGCTCGTATCGCTTCCCGGCAACCAGTTCGATCCGATGAATGCCGCGCACAGCGTGACCTTTCAGCGCGACAGCCTGGCGCTCATCCTCCCCATAGCCGGGGGGCTTCCCAGGGTATTCTTCGGGCTGACCGCGGCATCCGCGCTGGCGGCCATCGCGGCCTCTGCCTCGGCCCAGCTCCTCGCGATCGCCAACTCCGTGGCCGACGATCTTTACGGCGGTTTTTTGAGCAAAAGCGCCACGCCGGGGCGCCGCCTGCTGATCGCCCGCTTCACCATGCTGGTTCTTTGTGCAGCCGTCTTTGTAGCCAGCCAGAGCCGGAACGTCGATTCTCTGCGGTGGGTTATCGCTGCATTCTCCCTGAGCGCCGGAACCTTCTTTGCCGTCCTTGTGCTGAGCGTCTGGTGGAGGAGGCTTACAGCGATTGGGGCGATTGCCGGCATGGTGGCCGGGTTTGCGGTCACCGCGCTCTACCTGAATGCCAGCGGCAGGCCATTTATGGGCGTGGACCCGCTGACTGCCGCAGCCCTTGGCATTCCAGCTAGCTTCGGTGCGGCGATCCTTATAAGCCTCATTCTGGGCAGGCCCAGCGAGCAGGTCCTGGAGGCGGCGGATGAACTTCGCATTCCCGCTGGGGAGACGTTACAATCGCGCGTACTGCGCCTCGCCACACGGGCGAAAGCGCAGCGTTGATGTTAGCGGGCCTTAAGCCCGCAAGTTTGTGGGGCCTTTCATGCGCCAGCCCGGATTGTCGCAGGCTAGCATTGCCGGAACCGCGCGGCGCCAGTTCTATCCGGAGCTGGAGCCGTATAATTCCGGCTGGCTCAACGTGTCAGGCGGCCATAACATCTACTATGAAGAATGCGGCTCGCCCGCGGGCAAGCCCGCGCTGATCGTGCATGGCGGCCCTGGCGGGGGCTGCAACCCGGCGATGCGCCGCTTCCACGATCCCGCGCGCTACCGCATTGTGCTTTTCGACCAGCGCGGATGCGGGCGCTCGGCCCCGTACGCCAGCCTCGACGCCAATACGACATGGGATCTCGTGGCGGATATGGAGCGTCTGCGCAAGCATTTGGGGATCGAGACTTGGCAGCTTTGCGGCGGCTCCTGGGGATCGACACTGTCCCTGGCCTATGCAGAGACGCACCCGGAGCGCGTCACCGAGCTTGTGCTGCGCGGCATCTTCCTGCTGCGGAAGGCGGAACTCGACTGGTTCTACCAGGAGGGGTGCGGCTGGATCTTTCCCGACGCCTTCGAGAGTTATCACGCGGCTATTCCCGCCGCGGAGCGCGGCAACATGATCGAGGCCTATTACAAGCGGCTGACCGCGGCTGACCGCGAGACGCAGCTCGCGGCCGCGCGTGCCTGGAGCGTATGGGAGGGCACCACGCTCTCCCTGTTCCACGACCCGGACCGGGTCCACAGGTTCGCCAACGAACGCTATGCGCTAGCCTTCGCCCGTATCGAATGCCACTACTTCATCAACAAGGGCTTCTTCAGGTGCGATAACCAGCTCATCGAGGATGCGGGCCGGATTGCGCACATCCCTGGAACCATCGTTCACGGCCGCTACGATGTGGTGACACCGTTCAAGAATGCCTGGGATCTGGCGAAGGCATGGCCAAGGGCCGAGCTGCGCGTCGTGCCCGATGCTGGGCACGCAATGACCGAGCCCGGCATCATGCACGAAATGGTGGCCGCGACGGACAAGCACGCAAACGCGCCGAAGGATTGAGCGGACTGCGTGCACAAAGACAAGGTGTGCAAGCTGGAGCGTACCGGCCTCGGCTCTCTGTCCAGCTGCCGCGCCGCTTGATAGCTTGAAGCGGCGAAACCGATTCGCGGCGGGCCTCCAGAAAGGAGCATGGAATGGGCAAGGGGATGGCGTCGAAGGACGCGGAAGATTTTCTGGACGATTTGGAAGACCTTGCCGATGAAGAGCTTGATGCCGAGGAATGGAGCAGCCTGTCGGCGGCGAATGGCTTCATAACGGCGGTGATTTTAAGCCCCAAGTTGATCGAACCGGCCGAATGGCTGCCGCTTCTCGCGGGCGATTCCCCCGAAGATCCGGCGGATGGAGAGGTGGCCGCCGCCCGCGAGCTGCTGACGATCGAGCACAGCCGCGTTCTCGACTGCCTCGCGGCGCGCGATGGCAGCTATTCGCCCAGCTTTTGGGAGGATGAGAACGGGCGCCTTATAACGAAGGATTGGGCGGAAGGTTTCATTGCAGGCATGCAATTAAGCGAGGCCGCCTGGGATCGGCTCCTCGATGACGAGGATAGCCGCGCCGGACTTTTCCCGGTGTTCGTTCTTCTGGAGGACGAGGAGTTGCTGGCGAGCATTGTGGAGGAAGGTGGCCCCAGCCCGGAGGAATGCCTTCTGGCTGCTCAAGCCGAGCTTCCGCTGGTGGTTCAGGACTTCTTCGAGCTGTCGCCGCACGGGACGAGCAGGATGGAAGGCGCCAAGGAGCCGCAAAATAAGGTTGGCCGCAACGATCCCTGCCCCTGCGGCTCGGGCAAGAAATACAAAAAGTGCTGCCTGAATTGAACGCGCTGTCTTTAAGAGGCCGTGCTGGAAATGGAGCCGCCGTAGCAGCGCAACTTCCCCGTTGGGCGGACGAAGGCGTCCCGGCGTCGAGCGCTAGACTTCCGGCACGCTTCGCCGCTAAGTTACGCGCGGCAACTGGCGGCGCCATGGCTTGGTGTTGCGGGAGAAGTTGCACGTGGGAGCTTTTGAACGCTTGGGGGCAGGCCGATGTTGTTTCAGTGGGTACGCGCAGTCCTTTTGCTTGCCGCTTTTTCAATCGTGCCAAGCTTCGCCGCGCGCGCGGACGGGGCACGGAGCGCGCTGGTTATCGGCAATTCCAACTACGTTTTCGCACCGCTCGCCAATCCATCGCATGACGCGAACGATATCGCGCAGACGCTTCGCAAGGCCGGCTTCAGCGTCGACACCGTTCTGGACGCGGACAAGCGCAAAATGCAGGAGGCCATCGCTCAATTCGGTACGGCGCTTGGGCAGCACAAGGGCGTAGGATTTTTCTACTATGCGGGCCACGGCGTCCAGATCGCCGGAGAGAACTATCTGGTTCCGACCGATGCCGCGATCGACAGCGAGGCCAGCATCAAGGAAAGCACCGTCAACGCGAGCAGCGCTGTGGATGCGATGGCTGCGACCGGCGTCAGCTTGAACATTGTCGTTCTCGATGCCTGCCGCAACAACCCGCTGACGCCTACTGGCTTCCGCGGATTGTCGCGCATGGATTCGAGCGACCGGCTGTTCGTATCCTTCTCGACGAGGCCTGGCGCGGTGGCCCTGGATGGCGATGGCCGCAACAGCCCCTATGCCAAGCATCTGGCGCAGGCAATGGCAACGCCCAGTCTCAATCTGGAGAATGTCTTCAAGCACACCTTGAAAGGTGTGTACCAGGATACCCAGGGGCAGCAGTCTCCCTGGATCTCGTCATCCTATTTCGACGAGTTCGTTTTCCTGCCTGCCCCGGCAGTTCCCGCGCTTGCGTCCGACAATCCCGTTCAGCCGAAACTGCCGCGGAATCTAACAGGTGTGTACCGTGCCGATGGCGCCAATCCCGATGGCTCGCGCTACAGGGGGATAACGGCCGTAAACCAGAATGCTGGGCGCATCCAATTCAAGTGGTGGATTGGCAAGCAGGTTTTCAGCGGAACCGGAGAATTCGCGGGCAAGATGCTGGTCGTGCAGTGGGGGCAAAAGCATCCCGTGATCTATATGCCCGACAAGCATGGCTTCCTGAACGGCGAATGGGCGGACGGCAAGGCGAGCGAGCGGCTTGAGCTTTTCGCAAGCGCGGCTCCAGCGGCGCGCTCGCTGACGGAGGGCCGCTATTCCGTCACAGGGCGCAATCCCGCCGGAAGCAGCTATGACGGCAAGGTTACGATCGGCAAGAACCCCACAGGCGGCTACCGCTTCGATTGGAAGGTTGGAGCCACGGAATATCATGGCGACGGCGAGCTTGAGGATGGCATTGTGACCGTCCATTGGGGCGACGCCGAGCCCGTTGTCTACGCCCTGATGGGGGACAATGAATTGAAGGGCTTGTGGTCGAATGGCGGCGGTGAAGAGACGCTTTCGCTGGAGGAATAGCGCCAAGCCTCATTATGCCCCCGCCGTGGCCGCGCGCGGGGGGAGAGTGCCGCAAAATCCAGAAAGCAGCGAGCGCGCTGTACAGGTAGCTGTATCGCCACCCTGACCGATGACTGCCTCGCGACAGATGGCACCGGCGCATGGGAGGCAGCTCCGCCAACAAAAAAGGCCGCCCGGAGGCGGCCTTTTTCATGACAGGTGCCTGCCTTAGCAGGAATAATACATGTCGAACTCGATCGGGTGCGGCATCATGCGGAAGCGGTCGATCTCCTCAACCTTGAGGTCGATATAGGCATCGATCGCGTCCTTGGTGAAGACGTTGCCCTGCGTGAGGAACGCATGGTCGGCCTTCAGCTCGTCCATGGCCTCTTGCAGCGAGCCGCAAACGGTCGGGATTTCCCGCAGTTCGGCCTCGGGCAAATCGTACAGGTTCTTGTCCATCGGATCGCCGGGGTGGATGCGGTTCTTGATGCCGTCGAGGCCGGCCATCAGCATCGCCGCGAAGGCGAGGTACGGGTTGGCTGCCGGATCGGGGAAGCGGACTTCGACGCGCTTGGCCTTCGGGTTCGACGTGACCGGGATGCGGCAGGAAGCCGAGCGGTTACGCGAGGAGTAAGCGCGCAGCACCGGAGCCTCGTAGCCAGGAACCAGCCGCTTATAGGAGTTCGTGCTGGGGTTCGTGAAGGCGTTGAGAGCCTTGGAGTGCTTCAGGATGCCGCCGATGTAGAACAGGCAGGCCTCGGAGAGGTCGGCATAGAGGTTGCCAGCCATCACCGGCTCGGAGCCCTTCCAGATCGACTGGTGCACGTGCATGCCTGAACCGTTGTCGCCGAACACGGGCTTCGGCATGAAGGTTGCCGTTTTGCCGTAGGACTGCGCAACGTTGTGGACGACGTACTTATAGATCTGCATGGCGTCGCCCATGCGGGTCAGCGTGCCGAACTTTACGCCAAGCTCGTGCTGAGCGGAAGCCACCTCGTGGTGATGCTTCTCGGTGGCGACGCCCATGGCCGCCATCGTGGAGAGCATCTCGGAGCGGATGTCCTGGGCGCTGTCGACCGGCGGAACCGGGAAGTAGCCGCCCTTGGTGCGCGGACGGTGTCCGAGGTTGCCCATCTCGTACTCGGTCGGCATGTTGGTGGGCAGTTCGGTCGAGTCGAGGCGGTAGCCGCAATTGTACGGATCGGACGAGAAGCGCACGTCGTCGAAAATGAAGAACTCGGCTTCCGGGCCGAAGAAGGCCTTATCGCCGATGCCGGTCTGCTGCAGATAAGCCTCGGCCTTGCGGGCGATGCCGCGCGGGTCGCGCTCGTAGCGTTCGTGGGTGGCGGGCTCAAGGATGTCGCAGAAAACCGCCAGCGTGGATTGCGCGAAGAACGGGTCCATATGGGCGGACTCCGCATCGGGCATCAGCATCATGTCGCTTTCGTTGATGGCCTTCCAGCCGGCGATCGAGGAACCGTCGAACATGATGCCTTCAGCGAAGGCTTCCTCGCCCATCTCGCTCGGTTCCATCGTCAGATGCTGCATCTTGCCGCGCGGGTCGGTGAAGCGCAGGTCGACGAACCTGATTTCCTCGTCTTTGATTTTTTTCACAATTTCGGTCGCGTTTGCCATGGGACTCCCTCGTGCAAGTTAATTCGCGAGCTTGGATGATTTGGCGCCGGATGGCGCCGGGGTAGGCTGCATGCAAAGGTTATTGGGTAAAAGAAAGGCTTTTAGATAGCCTCGGCGCCGCTTTCGCCTGTTCTGATGCGGATCGCGTCTTCCACGTTGATGATGAAAATCTTGCCGTCGCCGATACGTCCCGTCCTGGCGGAGTTACGGATCGTTTCGACCGCTTTTTCCACCATGTCGTCCGGCAGCACAATCTCAATTTTCACCTTCGGCAGAAAATCGACAACATATTCCGCGCCCCGGTAAAGCTCGGTATGCCCTTTCTGCCGGCCAAAGCCCTTGGCCTCGGTAACGGTGATGCCCTGCAGGCCGATCTCCTGCAAAGCCTCCTTAACCTCGTCGAGCTTGAACGGCTTGATGACCGCTTCAATCTTTTTCATCGTCAATCGCATCCTCCGCTACGGGGCCAATAGCAAGCCTGGAACCAAGCACAGGCCGTGCCAAATGGCGTGGGGCTTGCATTGCGAGCCCGGAAGCAGCGGCGATTGTGCTTAAGGAATACGCAGGTAGCACAAAAAATAGGCAAATGCCATTTCCTGCGACGCTCCCCCCTGGCTGCATCGGGAGTGCAGGGCTGGCAGATGGGGTTAATCCCAAATATGTCCCGCGATGCACTCGCCGCGCTTGCATTTCTTTCACCTCTAGTCAATTTTTGGCTACATTCGTGCCGGCATCCGGTTTATGGAATAACACGGTGTCGATTGCTACGGGGTTACCCCTTGCTGGAACTGCTGACCGCTGAAGAAATGAGCCGTGCCGAAAAGCTTGCCGCGGAGGCTGGCGTTTCGACACTTACCATGATGGAAAATGCGGGCCGCGCCGCAACCGAGGAGGTTGTCCGGCGCTTTCCCCGGGGAAGCCGCGTCGCCGTGCTGTGCGGTCCCGGTAACAACGGCGGGGACGGCTTCGTCTGCGCCCGCTACCTGCGGGAACGGGGGTATCAGGTCCGCCTGTCGCTGCATGCGCGCAAGGAGGATTTGAAGCGCGATCCCAAGGAGATGGCACGGCGCTGGGACGAGGCCATCGAGCCCTTCTCGCCAAAGTCCATCGAAGGCGCGCAGGTCATCGTGGACGCGCTCTATGGAACCGGCTTGCACGAGGCGGTCTCGGGTCCCGTGGCGCAAGTCATCGAGGAGGTGACGTCGCGCGCGCTTCCCGTCGTCGCCATCGACGTGCCCAGCGGGGTCGACGCCACATCGGGCACCATTCACGGGGTTGCATTCAAGGCGGTCTCCACCATCACCTTCTTCCGGCGCAAGACCGGGCATGTGCTGCTGCCGGGCCGCCTCTACTGCGGCGACGTGCGGGCGGTCGAGATCGGCATTCCGGCCTCCGTGATCGAGCAGATCCAGCCGGGCTCCTTCACCAACGATCCGGACTTCTGGCTGCGCTTCTTCCCCAAGCTCAAGGTGGACGACCACAAATACGACCGGGGTCACGCCATCGTCGTCTCCGGGCCGATGGAGCGGACCGGCGCCGCGCGGATCGCGGCAAGGACGGCGCTGCGCGCGGGTGCCGGGCTCGTGTCTGTGGCCACATCGAAATCTGCCTTCTATATCAACGCATCGCAGCTTTCGGCGATCATGGTCGATGCCTACGATGGGGCGGAGGGGCTGGCGGAGATCCTCTCCAGCGACCGGATAAAGGCCGTACTCATCGGGCCAGGCGCCGGCCAGGACCCGGAGGTCAAGGACCAGGTCCACGCCGTGCTGGCGAGCCAGGCCACGGTGGTCATCGACGCGGAAGGCCTAACCGCCTTCAGCGAGGCGCCCCAGGAGCTGTTCGACCGCATCAAGGCACGCCTGCCCGCGCTTACGATCCTGACCCCCCACGAAGGCGAGTTCAAGAAGGTGTTCCCGGATCTCGCCTCCGAGCCGTCGAAGCTGGAGCGGGCGCGGCGCGCGGCCGAAGTCTCGGGCGCGGTTATGATCCTCAAGGGGCCGGATACCGTGGTCGCGCACCCTGGAGGCCTTGCCGCCATCAACGAGAACGCGCCGCCCTGGCTTGCCACGGCGGGCAGCGGCGATGCGCTGGCGGGGCTTGTGACCGGCCTTGTCTCCCAGGGCATGGCGGCGTTCGACGCGGCGGCGGCGGCGGTCTGGATTCATGGCGAGCTTGCCCAGACCTTCGGTCCCGGCCTGATCGCGGAGGACTTGCCCGATCTGCTTCCGGGCGCGCTGCAACGGCTGAACAAGCGCGGCAAGATATTCCCGTAAGCAAGGCCACGGCCAGAGCGCCGGCGCCCGTGCCGATCGGGGGACGGAGCCCGCGCCGCTTCAGGGTGAGCTGTGCCGGGATAACGCAAAATTAACTCTCCCAGTGGCGGCGGAAGCCGCTGAATGGTGCTTTTCAGCTTTGAAATAATATAGCAGAGGAAACTTGAGGAAGACTTAAGCTGCTATGCTATTGAAATGTCGTGCCTATTTTGTGGGCAGCGACTGTGCTTTGGTTAATTTCAAATATTAGAACATATTTAACGGATGTTTTGAATCGTATAAATCAAGCAAAAAAGCGGAGAAAATCGCAGAAATGCGCGTGTTGAACGCATGCGCGGCGCGCGTTTACCATGCGCGAATTTACCATGATAGGCGCGTAGGGGAACCTAACCTTTCTTTAACCTGTGGGTACGCCGGATGCGGCATGCCCCCGCACGTTCCTGTATACCAATGGCCGCCTTGAGTGCCGCCAGGGACGGCGTGAAGCACGCCGGCGACTGCCTGCGCGCCTTCATGTGCGTGGTCCGATCCTATGTGCGCACCGGAGCCGTAAAGGTACATTTGGGTCGCAGAACGCCGGCCCCGGCGGCTGTGGTGGGCTTCGGCATGGACCGGCATGCCGAAAGCCTCCACGCACGCAGACATCCTAAATCGCGATCAAGCCGGAGCCGGTAGGCTAGGGCCTGCACGCTCTCGTGGCGTCCTTCTGTGGAGAACGCTAACGGCTGCTTGCGCAAACCTCAAAGCCTTTCTACTTGTGCGCGAAATGTCCACGAATTTGAAACATCGCCAGCATCACGTCTGCCAAACCTATCTTCGTGGCTGGGCAACTGACGGGAAGGTCTGGGTTCTCCAGGCGGGCGTTATTCGTCGCGCGCCCACAAGAGATGTAGCGGTCAAACGTCACTTTTACAAATTGCAGGCCCTGACAGAAGCAGATCTATTATTTCTCAGGGCTTGGATTTCGAAATCGCCCAAGAGGTTGCAGCGCAGTCATGAGAATTTCATCACGATGTTCGGCTTTCCTCCTACGATGCGACAGCAATTACCGGAGGCAGTCGTGGCAGCAAACCCAGAGCTGGTTGCTCGCCTTGATGAGCAAATTGTAAATGCGGAAGAGGACTTTCACTCAAGCCTGGAGGGAAACGTTGCTCCTCAGATTGAGGCAATGCGTCAGGGGGATGTATCGTTTTTTGCGGACAAATATAGGGGAGCTAAATTCGCGCACTTCCTCGCGCTTCAGCATTTCCGCACGAATGCCATGAAAACGCGTGTGATTACCCGACTTCGTGTGCGGATGGGGCTCGATGTATCCCGAGCGTGGAACGTATTGGCACACATTATTGCATCGAATGTTGGCTTTACGTTTTACCTCGAACGTAAGAGCAATCCGTTGGCTTTGCTGACGAACAACACCGCCTTGCCCTTCATCACCAGCGATCAGCCAACAATTAATCTGCTGGGCGCCAGCGACACCGATGTGGTGCCAGAACATCTTGCGCTCTATTATCCTGTCTCGCCGACTCGTGCGGTGGTCCTGGACGCCATAGAGCAGCCATGCGGGCTTGTTGGCAAAGTACTGACGGATAACGATGTAAAGAGTCTAAACGCACAAGTCCTGCGCGCAAGTGTTCTACAAGTATTCGCGTCGTCGCGTGATGCACTCGAAGGCATATCCGCCCAGCAACTCCACTCGGCGTAGCGGTTCGCCTGGTCGCTTCGGTGCGGCCCCACTGTGTTAGTCGGCGGCGCTTGGAGGGATCGCCCGCTTCAAGATCTGAAAGCTGCTGTGCTCAGATCGGCTGTCTTAGGAATTCGCCAAGTCAGCTATCGGCCTTGAGCCCCCATTGGTCATTGCTGGTGGGGGCTACGATGTGGGGGGAGAAAGAAGCCCAATCCCAGGCGAGCCCGGATGCGTCATCCTGAATCCGGCAAGCGAAGAGCAGCCTGTCAGCAATTCCCGGCGTCATTCCCGCGAAATTCATCCTTCGCAGCAACTGCGGAGAATGAAGCTGGAATCTATTTCGCACGTTATAACAATACGTTACATCGGTGTCTGCCCTCGCCGGTACAACCCCGCGGCTGGCTTGCCCGCGCCGGGACGATTTTCGACCGCCGGATTACGTATCGCGGATGTTGCTCCAGGTTCGCCGCGTTGCGTCCGGCTTAAACCGGATTTAACCGCACTTGTGCAATGTAAGGTGGTTGCCGTGCGCTGACGGCACGGGCTTGTTGCTGGGCGGGATGTCGAGAGGCACAAGATGAAGCTGGAGATGGAACCGGCCGGCGGCCATGCCCCTTGGCACCGGGCACGAACGTTCGCCAGCTTGGCGGCCGGCTTGGCTCTTGGCGCGCTCCTGTCCCTTCACCATTCCGCCGCGGATGCCGGGGAGCCCCCCGTTGCGGACGCGGAGTACACCATAGGCCCGGTCCCGCAATTCGAACCGCGCAAGCTGCACGCGATATGGAAGCCTATTGTGGACGAGGTGGCGCGGCGCACCGGGCTTCGTTTCAATCTGGTAACGACGCTCACCATTCAGGACTTCCATGCGGCATACGCCAGGGGGAAGTTCGATTTCGTTTATGTCAATCCATATAACGTCGTGCACTTCCACGAAGCTCAGGCATACATACCGCTTGTGGCGGACAAGGAGCCTCTGCACGGTATCGTCGTGGTGGCCAAGGACAGCGAGTTCAAAACCATCGCCGGCCTGAATGGCAAGACCGTCGCTTTCCCCTCTCCGAATGCCTTGGCCGCGACGATGCTGGTTCGCTCCGATCTGGAGCAACTCCACCATGTCGCGGTAACGCCGCTTTATGCCGGAACGCATAGCTCGGTGTATCTTCATGTCGCGAAGGGGCTGGCTGCCGCGGGAGGGGGCACCGAAAAAACGTTGCGGGAACAGGATGATGCGATCAGCGCCAAGCTTCAGGTGATCTATACGACGCGTTCCTGCCCAGCGCATCCGGTCGCCGCACATCCGCGCGTGCCGCCAGAGGCACGGCAAAAAGTGCGCGATGCGTTGCTGGCCATGAACGATACACCGGAGGGGAAAAAGATGCTGGCGAAGGTTCCGGTAACGCAGTTCGTTCCCGTCACGTATGACGGCTACGCTGTCATGGAGAGCTGGGGGCTGGAGAAATATTGGCCGGCCGCGCCGCAATAGAAACGGCTTTTCCATGACCCTGCGCGCAAAGGTTCTGCTCCCGCTTGCATTTTTCAGCGCTCTCCTGACGGCATACCTCTTCGGGTACTGGATGCCGAGGTCGCTGGATGCAATGCGGGCCGACTTCGAGAGCGCGGCCGGCCGGCACCTGGATAGCGTGGCCGAAGGGTTGATACCCCTATTGCTCGGACACCAGCTCGATACGATTTATGAAAATCTCGACGCGCTGCGCACCAGCAACCGCGATTGGTTCAGCATCGAGCTTGACGACGCCCAAGGCAGATCGCTGTACCCGCTGAATGCGGTTTCCCCGCCGCCAGAGACCCAGCGCGGCGGGGAGGTGCATGTCCTGACGAGGCGGATCGAATACGTTGGGAAACGCCTCGGCACTCTCACTGTCGGCGTCGACTTCGCCCCTTGGCTGGGAAAGGCGGAAAGACGGCAGTACGAATTGGCCGTGGTGCTGCTGGCCGTGACCGGCGCTTTTTTCCTGAGTGCGGGGTTCTTGCTTGAGCGTCTCGTCCTGCAGCCGGTGAACGCGCTCGGCAAGGCGGCGGCGGCGCTGGCGGAGAACAGGTTCGAAGTGCCCCTGGAAAAAGCGGGCGACGACGAGGTCGGCAGCCTCGTGGGCCGTTTCGCCGGGATGCGCGATGCAATACGCGGCTACCAGGAGAAGCTGCGCGCAAGCGAACATGAATTCCGGACCTTGGCCGGGAACTCGCCCGATATCATCGCTCGTTACGATACTGCTTGCAGATACATTTACGTCAATCGGGAATTTGAACGCGTCAATCTCGCGGCCGCGCGCGACGTGCTCGGCAAGACGCTCGCCGAGGTTCAGGCAGGCCCTGGGGCAAAGGAGCCTTTGTTTACAGAGAAGCTCGCCGCGGTATTGGAGCTGGGCAAGGCCGCCAGGATCGATCTCTCTTGGGCCGCGGACGGTGAGGCGGTCTACTGGTTCGTGCGTATTGTGCCCGAATTCGACGCCGCCGGAAACGTTGTCAGCGCGCTCACCATCTGGAGCGACATTACGGAGCGCAAGAGGGCGGAGGAGGCTCTGCACCGTTACAGGGAGGAGCTGGAGCGAACCGTTCAGCAACGCACTGCCGAGCTTTCGCTGGCCCGCGACGCGGCGGAAACGGCCAACAAGGCCAAGAGCGTCTTCCTGACCAACATGAGCCACGAGCTGCGCACGCCATTGAACGCTATCCTCGGCTTCTCCAGCCTGATGCGGCGCGAGCCCGATATCACCGCCGGTCAGCGGGAGAAACTCGACATCATCAATCGCAGCGGCGAGCATCTCTTGACCCTCATCAACGACGTGCTGGAAATGGCCAAGATCGAGGCAGGGCGCGTGCAATTGGAAAACGCGCCGTTCGACCCCGGCCAAGTCGCGCGCGACGTCGCCGATATGATGCGCATCCGTGCCCAGGAGAAGGGCTTGCTGCTGCTGGTGGACCAGTCCCCGTCTTTCCCGCGCTACATCGAGGGCGACGAGGCGCGGCTGCGGCAGATCCTGGTCAACCTGATCAGCAACGCGGTGAAATTTACGGCGGAAGGCGGCGTGGCCATCCGGCTCGGTACGCGGCCGGACGACAGGCGGCATCTCGTCATGGAAGTGGAGGACAGCGGACCGGGCATCAAACCCGAAGACCGGAAACGCTTGTTTCAGCCTTTCGTGCAGCTGGCGAAATCCGGTATGGAAAAGGGCACCGGCCTGGGGCTGGCGATCACACGCCAGCTCGCCGGGCTTATGGGCGGCTCGATCGGCCTGGAGAGTACGCCAGGCAAGGGCTCCATCTTCCGCGTCGAGCTGCCGGTGAAATTGGCGGAGGAGGCGGCCGCCAGTATCCTGCCAGCAGCCGCTCAGTTGGGAGAGGTGTACGGCCTGGAGGCCGGGCAGCCAGAGTTTCGCATTCTTGTTGCGGAGGATCAGCCAGACAACCAGGCGCTGCTTATGAAACTGATGACGGATGCCGGCCTGAATGCCCGGCTGGCGGAGGATGGCGAGCAATGTGTGGCAATGTTTAAGGAATGGCATCCGCACCTGATCTGGATGGACCAGCGCATGCCGGTCATGGACGGCGTGGAGGCTACCCGGCGCATCCGCGAGCTTCCGGGCGGCCGGGAGGTGAAAATCGTTGCCGTAACCGCTTCCGTTTTTGAGGAGGAGCGGCAGATGCTGCTGGATGCGGGGATGGACGATTTCGTGCGCAAGCCTTACCGCGTTCATGAAATTTACGAGGGTTTGACGCGGCATCTCGGGCTGAAGTTCCTTTATCGCTCCGGTGCTCCCCAAACGGAGGCAGCGCGGGCCGTGGCGCTTACGCCGGCGAGACTGGCGGCGCTGCCGGCCGGAGTGCGGGAGGAACTGTGGGAAGCCGTGGTAATGCTCGACCACGAGCGCATCGGCGAGGTTCTTCTGCAGGTACGTGAAGCCGATGCGGACCTGGGCCAGGCGCTGGCGGGTTTGGCGGAGAATTTCGACTATACGGCGATCCTGAGCGCTTTGGGGCGGCAAACGAATGGTCCGGAGGCGCTGCCGGAAGCGTAGCCAGACAGCAACCATCGCTCCCAGCCGCCAGGAGGCGGGAGCCAAGCAATATGAAATCCGGCCGGATATTTCCCAGCCGGGCGTCCCGGAGGGGGGGCTTGCCTCCATCCGGGATCGGATCTGGCCCGCGAAATTGCAGGCCCGGCTGCTTAGTCTTCCTGGCCCCAAAGCTCGGCGACGGCCTCGCCACGGAAGTCGGGACGCGAATGATAGTGCATCTCGACGTCGCGGATGAAGCGGCCTTCGTGCCAGCCGTGCGCCAGTTTGATCACGGCCTCGCCGCCGGCGCGGATATGCTGGTCGAACACGATGTCCTCGACCTCGCCATTGCCGAAGAAGACCTTGATGCTGTTGAGCTTGATGTCGTTGCCCCGGACGAGCAGCTTGAGGCGGACGAACCTGCCCTCGTGCTTGCCGACATGGATGGTGTCGCGGTCGTTCATGAAGCCGACATGGCGGTCGCCGAGCCTTACCCATTCGCGAGCCGAGGAAGCGCTGGCCGAAAACAACATGACCGCCAGCGCGGCTATCAGAATTCTAAACATGATCTCTCCACGGAAGATTGCCAAAGCGCCGGTTGATAGACGCGCAAGTGTGGCGCAAGCGCGGCTGGCAGGCCGCCGAAGTGTAATGCTTTGTAACCGTCGAATGCTCTTGCTTGCGCCGTGCGTCGGCCGCACTGTAATCGCTTGGCGGGTGGAAATGCGACTTTTCAACCGTTGAGCTGTGCCGGCACTTGCCTGCGGCTGGCGGTGCTATTAGCCTACCGGATCAGGAAGGAATCGCCGAATGCGGGTTATCCGTCTTACGAATGCCGCCAGGGCGGCGGGCTTGATGTTCGCCGGGGCCGGAATTCTGGCAATGCCGGGTGGCGGCTATCTTCAGCCCGCGAGGGCGGAGAGCCAGTCCTGGGCGGTCACGATGCAAGGCATGCAGGCCGCGCAAGCGGCGCCGGCGCCGCAGCATCAGGCCGTGCCTGCCTCCCTGCCATCGAAGGACGCGGCAGTCCCAGTGCCCGCCTCGCCTCAGACGCCCGGCCCAGCGGCGGCGGCGAAGCCGGCTGCTCCGGCGATCAAGAAAGCCAATGCACGGGAGCTGTTCGGCGCGGCCAAGGAGCCCGCGAACCTCGCGGCCCGCTCGATCGGCTTCTACGCCAAAGGCTGCCTCGCCGGGGGCAAGCCGCTCCCTGTGAACGGTCCGGCCTGGCAGGTCATGCGGCTCTCGCGCAACCGCAACTGGGGGCATCCCTCGCTCATCCGCTATATCGAGCGCTTCGCCCAGGACGCGAAGGAGCATCTCTTTCGGGTTCCCAGGATTCTCCGCTTCCAAGAACCACGCATCACCGCGCGTACCCAGGTCCTGCCGCATCCAATCTGATTCCACTGGGAAGTCGCGCTCCATCTGTGCCTGCACCCGCCGCGCCGCCGCCGTCCTCTCCTTTTCACCCAAATTCGCCGCCCCCAATGCCGCGCGCG
>Ga0182021_10001808_pt1 | contig 24838 bp, 25 predicted proteins | sample 612E3MmetaG_FD_120493 | JGI IMG/M metagenome (GOLD analysis project Ga0182021, IMG submission 120493) | Permafrost microbial communities from Stordalen Mire, Sweden - 612E3M metaG (Illumina Assembly) | ecosystem: Environmental > Terrestrial > Soil > Wetlands > Permafrost | place: Sweden... | reverse complement strand
TGCCGCTCACATGGGAAACGGATGTGGACAAGGACGGCATTAATTACATTTTGACCTCTTACGTTTCGCCGAGCCGCAACGGGGAATGGCGGACAATGACCGCGACCTTTGACCTCTCGAAGCTTTCGGTCGTAAGCCGCGCCGCCAATTTCACCATTTCGGTTCCGGGCATCGATATACAGCAAAAGGAATTGCGGATAGCCGCGATCGACGTAACGCTTAAACGCGCGCCGCTTGCGGGAAGCGACCTTTGGCCGGCGGTTCTCAAAATGTGGCGGCTGATGACTGGTGCGGACAAGGAATATTTGAATAGTTTGACGAATTGATGGAAACTATGAACGATGAACTATGAACGATGAACGACTAACGAAGATAAAAAATCTCGTGAGCGCGATCGTCTCGCCGTTTGCGACCGCTTCTTTAATACTCTTGATCATTTTGTCGTTCTTGGAATATCTCCGCCATGGTTTTGTTTCACTGTTTCTTGACCTAAGGATCGTTGTTGCGGCCGCGCTCGTTCTTTGGTGCGTTGCCGTCGTGACCGAAGATCGTCCGAAGCGCCGACGCTTGGCCTTGGTTCTGCCGTCGCTCGCTCTGCTCGCCGTTCTGCCTGTTTTGTACAGAATGACCGTACCTTTCGGCCGCCTTGGGCTGGTTGTTTTTGGCGCGGGGGCGGCGGGAATAATTTTAATCATTTTAACTATTACCAGCGTTGGCGGGGAGCATGGACAATGAACTATGAACTATGAACGACTCCGTCCCGCCTCGGCGGGAAAGAATTGTTCATTGTTTATTGTTTATAGTTCATAAATAAATATGGATTGTATTTTTTGCAAAATAATCGCCAAGGAGATACCCGCGGACATGATCTACGAAAACGAAAAGGTGGTCGCTATTCTCGATATAAATCCGGTGAACCCCGGCCACGCCCTGGTCATTCCGAAAGCGCACAGCATAAACACGGCCGTCGCCGACAATGCCGATCTGGTCGCCATGGCCTTGGCCGTTAAAAAGATCGCCCCGGCTGTTTGCGCCGCAACCGCAAGCGATAGTTGGAATTTGTTGGCCATAGGAGAATTGGTCGCTCATACCCACTGGCACATCATCCCGCGCCATAAAAATGACGGCCTAAAATATTGGCCGACCCACCCGTACGCGGCAGACGAGGCGGCCAAGATCGCCGCCTTGATCCGCGCGAACCTGTCCTAATGATATGACCACATACAACAAATTGGTCAGGGACAGGATCCCGGAGATCATCAAAAACGACGGCCAGATCCCCAAGACAAGGATCATGGACGATAAAGAATATCGTTCCGAGCTTTTAAAAAAGATCGTCGAGGAGGCGCAAGAAGTTGCGGCAACGGAAGGCAATAAGAAAGAATTGATCAAGGAGCTGGGCGACGTCTTGGAGGTAGTGGATGCGATCGCCATGGCCAACGGCCTCGACGGCCACGAGATCGCAAGGGTCAAGAACGATCGCCGCTCGTCCCGTGGGGGATTTGAAAAAAGGATATTCCTCGAGTCCGCCGATTGACAAAAATCGGCAAAAATGGTAAGAAGCAGGGTCGTTAACTCGGCCGCGAATCCATGAGGATCCGCGCACTCACCGGAGGTTCGTTGATGAAAACGAGAATGTTCGTTCTGTCCCTGCTCGCGCTGACCATCGTTTCTACGGCCTACACCGCTTCCGCCCGCGCCCTCGAGTGGACCGGGACGCAGATACTCACGACCGTTTCCGCCGAAAGAAAGCTGGATGCGGACGGCAAGTTCGGCCTGCGCGCCCACCTCTTTGACATGAGGGTGCCGACAGGAACGATGCACATGGCCTTTGCGTACATCGGCCCCACCCTTTCGCTGAAGTCGGACAAGGGCCTGACCCTGTGGCTGTCGCCCCAGCTGGTCGGGATGTTCAATTTCTTCGACGGCCACGATTCCGTCGGTCCCTCGCTCTGGTCGGTTTTGGACTCGGGAAGGTGGAGCGTTTTCCTTGAGGGCGAATTCTACTTTGGCTCCGACCATCGGCGCGCCTACTACGGATTCTATGCCGCGGACACACGTCTTCGGGGCTGGGCCAACCTCGGCGTTCATTCCGAACAGGTCGACAAGGTTCTTTCCTGCGGGCCGCATATCGGCGGTGATGCCGGGTTCGTCCATCTGGAGTTCCAGTATCACTACATCGCCGAGAAGCACACACAAACGGGCCGCATCGTCGCATCGCTGCGGTTTTGAGCTGCACCATGCGACCTATCTCGCGCCGCTGGAGAAATCCGTGGCGCGCTTTTTATTGACCGATAGCGCGTTTTGTGCTATCGTTCCTGTCTTATGAAGATACTTATTTTGGGCGCGAAAGGGATGCTGGGAAGCGCGCTCGCGGAAGAATTCAAGAGCGGAAACGAAGTGCTCGCTTGGGGGCGCGAGGAGCTTGATGTTGCCGATCCCGAGGCCATGGCCGGCGCCATCACTTCCGATATTGACGTGATCGTGAACGCCGCGGCCATGACCGACATCGACGATGTCGAAGGAAAACTCGACGAAGCGATGAAAGTGAACGCCCGCCCGGCCGCCGCTCTTGCCGATATATGCAACGTGCTGGGCATGACCTACGTTCACTTTTCGTCGGAGCATGTCTTTCCCGGGCGCGACAATCACGGCTATGACGAGCGCGGCAAAACTGAGCCGCTCTCGGTCTATGGCAACTCGAAAGCGCAAGCGGAAAAATTCGCCGCTGACAACGATCGCACCTACGTCATTCGCACTTCGCGACTCTTCGGCGACCCCGGCGCATCGGCGCACGCCCAACCGGGCTTGGTGCAACAGATCAAAGAACAAGCTGCAACCCAAGGCTCGCTCAACGCGGTTCATGACGAAGTGGCTGCGCCGACTTATGTTAAAGACTTGGCCAAGGCGGTTCGCGCGCTCATCGACGGGAAAAAACCGTACGGCGTTTATCACATCGTGAACGCGGGTTACGCCACTTGGTACCAGTTCGCGGCCAAAGTGGTCGAACTCGCCAAGCTGAACGCGACGGTTACGGCGGTCGCGCGGCGCGAAATGCCGCTTATCGCGCCCCGGCCGCGCTACGGCATGCTTATAAATACAAAACTTCCCTCATTGCGAAGCTGGGAAGAGGCTTTGTCCGAATATTTAAAATAAGTTTTTATTGCAAAACACGTTTCCAAAGGACGGTAACCCCGTCTTTTTTGGCATTAAAATACAAGGTCTTGCCGTCGGATGACAGCGCTAAACCATTAAGCCCGTCGCCGGTTGCCAGCGTAATGTCGTTTCGCACGTCGCGTCCGTCGCGCTCGATCGCGTGGATCGCGGTCGCGGTTTCGTAGATCACCCAGCCGCTGTCGGTATAGGGGAGAACGGCGACAATCTCATCAGAGAGGCGCGTGACGGTTTCGTGATCGCCATCCTTATTCTCGACCCAAACCTCGAAGCCGTCGCTTTTAAAGGTTTCGCTGTTGTTTTTGTAAGTGAGCGGATCGCTGCGGTCTAACATGCCGAGCTCGGTCTGATTCAGGGTTTCAGCGGGTGTTGAGGCGAGCGCTTGCGGCGCCTCAAGTTTCCAAAGGACAATACCTTCGGCGAAAGTGGTAAGCGCACTCGCAACGGGCAAGTTCTTTTCCCAAACACTGTATCCTTTTTTTGTCACCTTTATATCGTAGTTGCTCGGGAGAAGATTGCGCAAGCGAGCCGGGGTGCGTTCGGGGTGAAGTTTGTCGTCTAGAAAAATTTGAGCCCCCGACGGCCGCGAACGCAAAAAAATAAGGCCGACTTTTTCAAGACGCACTTTTTTTTCGTTCCAGCGATAGCCGGCCGTGTAGAGTACGACGATGGGGGCGGTAATTAAAAAAATAACGATAAAGCCGATAAGAATGCCGATCCTTGTTCTGTAGGTCATTTTGTTCTATGATAATGTCTATTACTAATAGCCGAATTCATGTCCAAATTCATCATCAAGGGCGGGAACGCGCTTAAGGGCGAAGTTGCCGTTTGCGGTTCTAAAAACGAGGTTTTGCCGGTTATATGCGCCTGCCTTTTAACGACCGAGCCGGTCGTCATCAGAAATGTACCACGAATATCGGATGTCGATAAGCTGATAAAAATAATAAAGTCGCTGGGCGCCGAAGCCGCATGGTCGGGCGAACACGAACTTAGGATTTGCGCCAAGAAAGTTAATATCGGCCATCTCGACGCCGAGATGGTAGCCGGTTTTCGCGGGTCGGTGTTGCTCATGGGGCCGCTCCTTGCGCGTTTCGGCTCGGTTACCTTGCCCGAACCGGGCGGCGACATCATCGGCAAGCGCCCGCTCGACACGCACTTTGCCGCTTTTGAAGCGATGGGCGCGAAGGTGGAGCAGGGGACCCAAGCCGTGCGAATTTCCGGAGCGATCCGCGGCGCCGAGATCGTCTTGCCGGAGCTTTCGGTAACCGCGACCGAAAATGCGATCATGGCCGCTTCACTCGCTCCCGGTCGCACCGTCATCAAATTGGCGGCGGCCGAGCCGCACGTACAAAAACTTTGCGCGATGCTTGTCGCCATGGGCGCGTCGGTGGAAGGCGCGGGAACGCACACGATCATTATTCATGGCGCAAAAACTTTACGCGGGTGCGACCATACGGTCTCATCCGACATGCTCGAAGTTGGAACTTTTTTGGTGGCTGTCGCCGCGACCGGCGGCACGGCGACGCTTACCGGCGTCGAGATCGGCGACCTTGACATGGTGCTTAATTTGGTTCATTCGATTGGGATTAAAACCTCGTTTTCCGACGGCAAATTGCGCGTGCTTTCGGCTTCCGCAATTAAGCCGTTTCATTTGCTAACGCTTCCTTATCCCGGATTTGCCACCGACCTGCAGGCGCCGTTTGCGGTTTTGGCGACACAAGCGAGCGGCATGTCGATGATCCACGACCCCATGTACGAGGGGCGGCTCGCGCACATTCCTTGGCTTGTAAAGATGGGCGCGAACGCAGTTGTTTGCGATCCGCATCGCGTGGTAATTTCCGGCCCCACCCCCCTTCATGGCTACGAGATCAAGGCGCTCGACATCAGAAGCGGCGCTACCATGGTCATTGCCGGACTTGCGGCCGAGGGCGAAACGATTGTCCATGACGCCGAGGTGCTTGATCGCGGCTACGAACGCCTTACCGAGCGGCTGGCGGCGCTGGGAGCGGACATTAAACGCGAATAAATGATATACTGCCATATATGATGGAAGAACCAAGGACCAAGAACCAATTTCCAAGAAACGGATTTTTGAAAAAACTCCGGCTCTCATTTGGTATTTACGTCGCGATCATCGCCATTCTTGCGAGTTTTGCGGGCGGTTTGGCGCTCGGTAAAAATCAGAATCGATCCGCCGATGTCGCTAAGGTCGGCGCCGTGACCGACAAGAACGCAGCGCCGCCGAAATATTTGTCAAAAGACGTTGACATGGCGCAGTTTTGGAAGGTTTGGGATACGCTCAAAACCACATATTTGCGCACGCCGGTTGAAGACCCCAAACTTTTTTACGGTTCGATCAAGGGGATGGTTGCCTCGCTGGGCGACCCTTATTCGGTTTATTTCGACCCTGACGAAGCATCGCAATTTACAAGCCAGCTTGAAGGAACGTTCGACGGCATTGGCGCGGAAATGGGATTTAAGGATTCGCAGATGATTATTGTCTCGCCCCTGCCGAACACTCCGGCCGCAAAGGCCGGGCTAAAGGCCGGCGACGCCGTTTTAAAAATCAACGGCGAGGACACCAGCGGCATGGCGCTCGACATAGCCGTCTCCAAAATACGCGGGCCCCAAGGAACGAAGGTTACCCTGAACATTTATCGCGACGGCGTCGCCGATCCGTTTGATGTGACGATCGTCCGCGACAAGATTGTTGTTGATTCCGTTCAATCGAAGATGGTTGACGCAACGGGCAAGGAAATTACCGGCAACAATGGGATCGCGATTATTACGATCAGTGAATTTAACCAAGATACGGTTCAAGAATTCGACGCGGCGCTAAGCGCCATGCAACTGCGTGGCGCGAGGGGCGTCATTCTCGACCTGCGCGACGACCCCGGGGGATACCTTGACGCGGCGGTCGAGGTTCCGCGCGCCTGGATCGGCGATCAGACGGTCGTCATTCAGCGCCACTCCGACGGCTCCGAAGATGCAATGAAACCGACGCTCAAGGGTTCGGCTTTAACACTGCCAACGGTTATTCTCGTGAATAAATGGTCCGCCAGCGCCGCGGAGATTGTCTCGGGAGCCTTGCAAGACTACGGCAAGGCGACCTTGGTGGGCGAAACGACCTTTGGCAAGGGTTCGGTGCAAGAATACATTGATAATTTTCCCGACGGTTCCGCCTTGAAGCTCACCATGGCGGAATGGCTGACCCCCAAGGGGCGTTCGATCGACAAAAAAGGGATCACGCCGGATGTCGCGGTCGCGCTTACCGACGCCGATATCAAGGCGGGCAAAGACCCGCAAATGGAAAAGGCGCTTTCGATAATTAAGGATAAAGAAAATGCCCCACCCGCAAAACAATAATCGCGTCCGCCTCGAGCACTCGGCCGGCGGCGTGGTTTTTCGACGCGTCGATCGGCGCATCTTTCTCGGCTTGATCAAAGATTCGTATCGCAAGTGGACCTTTGCCAAAGGACATTTGGAAAAGGGCGAGTCGGCGGCGCAGGCCGCCGTGCGCGAGACGCGCGAGGAAATGGGTCTCCGCCGTTTACGACTCGTCGCGCCCTTGGGAAGCGTTTCCATTAAATTCAAAGACCGTTTCGTCCAAGTTGGAACGACGGTGCAAAAGCGCATTGATTTTTTTCTGATGGAAACTCCGCCGGACGAACGGGGAAAACCCGAACGAAGCGAGGGGATCAGCGATCTGCGCTGGGTTCCGTACCGTCAAGCGATTAAATTTGCGAGTTACAAGAACGTTGTTCCGATTGTGAAGCGAGCCGTGGCGTATTTGGACGAAACGGCAAAAAAGTAAAATGTGAATTACAAGGATTACGCGGCACAAGACCTGTCCAAGGTTTTCACCGATCTTAAAAGCGGCTTCGACGGATTAACCGACGCGGCGGCCGCTTTGTCGCTTTCGAAAAGCGGCGCCAATCGCATTCCGCGCGCCAAGCTTTCCGGATTTAAGATCCTTTTGCGCCAGTTATCGTCGCCCATGACCTACGTGTTGGCGGCGGCTTTTATTATCTCGTTTATTGTTTCCGATTGGAGTTCGGCCCTCACTATTTTTGTTTTTCTGGTGCTCAATACCGTCTTATCATTCACTCAAGAATACCGCTCCGAGCACGTCGTGCAAAAATTGGAAAAATTCATTATGCCGACGGCGCTCGTAAAGCGAAACGGCGAATGGAAAACCCTCTCACGCGACGCGGTCGCGGTCGGCGACCTGATCGCGGCCAAAGCTGGCGATGCTTTTCCGGCCGATGTCCGTTTGGTCAAGGCGAAAAATCTGCAAGTTGATGAATCGATCCTCACCGGTGAATCGGCGCCGGCCGCCAAAGATGAAAGAACCATGGCGCGCGCGCCGGGTTTGCCGAACGAGGCCGTGAACATTGGTTTTGCCGGCACGATTGTCGCAGGCGGCGAAGCCGAAGCCATTGTAATCGGCGTCGGCGGACAAACCGTTTTTGGCCGGATCGCGGCCGAGTCGAGCGAAACAAAACGGCCGTCGATCTTTGAGCAGAACCTCGCCTCATTTTCAAAATTTTTGGTTTGGCTCACGGTCATCGTCCTTGCCGCCGTTTATATCGCGAATCTTATCATCAAGGGTGCGGCCGAAAGCCCGATCGACCTTCTGCTTTTCTCGCTCGCCGTCGCCGTTTCGGTCATTCCCGAGGCCTTGCCTGCCGTCATTACTATTACTTTTTCAAAGGGCGCGTTGATCCTCGCCAAAAAGAAGGTCGTGGTGAAACGCCTTTCCGCGATCGAGGACCTTGGGCATATCGAAGTACTTTGCACCGACAAAACCGGCACGATCACCGAAAACAAGCTGACAATCGGCCGCATCGTTTGCGGCGATGCCAACGCCTGCGTCCTTTCCGCACTGCATTCATCTGACCTGCCGCAAGGCAAGAAGCAGACGGTTCCGTCGTTTGACGCCGCCATCTGGCATTTTGCCTCGAACGACCTGCACAACGAGGCAAAAAAAGCCGCGCGCATCGATCAGTTACCGTTTGATCCGACGCGCCGCCGTAACGCGACCATTGTCGAGCGCAATGGAAAGATCATCTTGGCTCTTAAAGGCGCGCCCGAGGATATTCTTGACCTCTGCCACGTGGTAGGCGCGGCGCGCGAAGCGGCCGAAGCCGAATTCAAGGCAATGGGACGGGAGGGGATGCGCGTTTTGGCCGTGGCCGAACGCGAGGTCGCGAAAAAGGAAGAATACGGCCCCGGCGACGAAGAAGGCGCCGTGTTTATGGGGCTCATCGGTTTCATTGATCCGCTCAAGTCAACGGCCAAGGCGGCCATCGAGCTGGCGGAAAAATTGCACGTACGCGTTAAGATAATCACCGGTGATTCCGCCGAGGTGGCGGGAGCGATCGGCGTTAAGGTGGGGATCATTAATGACGCCGCCGATGTCATAATTGGCGACGACCTCGCCAAGCTTAACGATCGAGACTTTGCCCAAGCGGTCGAGGATAAAGACGTTTTTGCGCGCGTGACGCCGGAAATAAAATTCCGCATTGTGAACGCGCTTGAGAAGAAATTCGCCACCGGCTTTTTGGGCGAAGGCGTTAACGACGCGCCGGCCCTAAAGGCCGCGAACGTCGCGATCGCGGTGGTCGAAGCCTCGGACATCGCGCGCGAAGCGGCCGATGTTGTGCTCTTGGACCGCTCGCTCGCCGTCGTGATCGAAGGCATTAAGGAAGGGCGCACGATCTTCGCGAACATCACCAAATATATCAGATATACGCTCGTCGGAAATTTGGGGAATTTTTTCTCGATCGCGCTTATTTCGCTTTTTGTCGATTATCTCCCTCTTTTGCCGGTGCAAATACTGCTTATTAATTTGCTTACCGATATTCCGTTCGTCGCGGTGGCCACCGACAATGTCGATCTTGAGGATATTGCCACGCCGCACCGATTTTCGATCCGTGGGCTGGCATTCTATGCCAGCATCTTGGGTTTTGTGGCCTCGCTTTTCGACTTCATCTTCTTCGCTTTCATGCGCCACGCGCCGGTCGGCGAAATTCGCACCTTGTGGTTCATTATGAATATGTTGACCGAAGTGGCGACCATTTTTGTCCTGCGCACCAACCGATTCTTTCTCTCCGCCAAGCGTCCGTCGTGGCTCCTAACCTCGATCTCGGTCGCGATTATGGCCGTTTCGGTCATCTTGCCGTTCACGGATTTCGGCTCGCGCGTCTTCGGTTTAATTGTACCCTCCGCAATCGGCCTCGCGACGGTTATCGCCATCATGTTCATCTACGTGGCGGCGACCGAGGCGACCAAGCTGGCCTATCTCCGATTCGCCAAGAAGGTCATCGCGACGCGATGATCTTATCCACTTTGGCCGTTGCGTCCATAAGAGTAAAATGACCCAATATGACCAAATACATTTTCATCGTCGGCGGCGTCATGAGCGGCGTGGGAAAGGGCACGGCTTCGGCCTCGATCGCCAAAATCCTTCAGTCCAAAGGCTATCGGCTCTCGGCCATGAAGATCGATCCCTACATCAACGTTGACGCCGGCACGATGAATCCGGTCGAGCATGGCGAAGTGTTTGTCACCGAAGACGGTGATGAAACCGATCAGGACATTGGCACCTACGAACGTTTCCTCGACATTGACGTCAATTCGACCAACTACATGACCACCGGGCGGGTGTATCAGACGGTCATTGAGAAAGAACGCAATTTGGAATACGGCGGCAAATGCGTCGAGGTCGTGCCGCATATTCCCGAAGAGGTGATCAGGCGCATAAAAAAAGCGGCCAAAGCGGCGCGCGCCGAAATAATGATGATCGAGGTCGGCGGCACGGTGGGCGAGTACCAGAACGCGCTTTTCCTCGAAGCCGGCCGCATGATGCGCCAAAAGAATCCGCACGACGTTCTGTTTGTGCTGGTTTCATATTTACCCGTGCCGTCGAAGATCGGGGAAATGAAGACCAAACCAACACAGAATGCCAACCAGCTTTTGAATTCGGTCGGCATTCAGCCGGACATTATTTTAGGTCGCGCCGAAGTGCCGCTTGACGAGCCGCGCAAGCGCAAAATTGCGATGTTCTGCAACGTCGATGCCAAGGACGTCATCTCCGCGCCCGACGCCAATTCGGTTTACGAAGTGCCGGTTAATTTGGAAAAAGAGGGGATCTCGAACCGCATCTTGAAAAAGCTCGGCTTGCGCGCGCGAAAAAAGGACCTTAAGGAGTGGCGCGCTTTCCTGCGGAAGATCGAAGAATCGGAAAAGCCGGTGCGAATCGCGGTCATCGGCAAATATTTTTCGACCGGCGACTTTACGCTTTCTGACGCTTATATTTCCGTGATCGAATCGTTGAAACACGCGGCCTGGTATTTTAAACGCAAACCGGAATTGCATTGGTTGAACTCGGAACTGTACGAAAAAGAACCGGAGCGCCTTAAAGAGCTTTCGCTCTACGACGGCGTGGTCATTCCCGGCGGTTTTGGCACGCGCGGCGTCGAGGGCAAGATCGCGGCCATCAAGTACGTTCGCGAAAAGAAGATACCGTACCTGGGTCTTTGCTACGGCATGCAACTCGCGGCAATAGAATTTGCCAGGCATTTGTGCGGGTTAAAGACCGCGAACACCGCCGAGATCAATCCCGATTCTCCGCATCTCATCATCCACATCATGCCCGACCAGGAGGGCTTGGTGCGCCAGAAAAAGTACGGCGGCACGATGCGGCTTGGCGCTTACCCGTGCTTGCTCAAACCGGGCACCATCGCGCGCAATGCTTATGGCAAAAAAATGATCTCCGAGCGCCATCGGCACCGCTACGAACTGAATAATGATTACCGCGAACAGCTGGAAAAAGCCGGCCTGATCATCTCGGGAACTTCTCCGGACAATAATTTGGTCGAGATCATCGAACTCAAGAACCATCCGTTCTTTGTGGCCTCGCAATTCCACCCCGAATTCAAAACCCGCCCCCTCGCCCCGCACCCGCTCTTCCGCGAATTCATCCGCGCCGCGATCAAAGGGAAATAATTGGCGTCATCGCGAGCGCCAACGAAGCGATCTCAGTATTTCTTTAAAACACTACGCCTCAACAATGACCCGGCCGGGTCATTGTTGAGGCGTTATGTAACCGTTGATTTTTTTCTGGTGTTGTTATAGGGTTGGGCTAGGTAACCAAAAGACAAGGAGTGTGCCATGACGCAAACTAGGGATGTTTGGACGATCCTTTCAGGAATACACGACGAAGTGAACGGCAATCTGCCGAGCGAAGAGCATCTCAAGGTCGGGGCCTATTTCGTTGGGCAAAAGCGCGAGAAGGCCGGTGTTGCTACATCGAGCCGCGACAACTGGCTCGCCAACCTGTTGGCTGTTCAGACAGAGAGAGAACATGGGGAGCTCAGCATGGCCGTGCGGGATGCGATGAGGTGGAATGATCAGGGAATCGCGCTCAAGCTGACAGTCATCGGCCACCTCGCCACCTTCCTGCGCATGCGACCGACCGACATCTGTGCCGCCATGCCCATCAATCTCGAACATCGGGAAACGAATTTGATCACTTCGGCCGTCAATTACGACATGGGCTTCGATTTCTCCGGCTCTTGGGAGCCCACCGTCGGCCGCTTTCTCCATCTGTTCGAGATGCAATACGAACTGAAGTTGGCGCGCGAAAAGAGAGAAGCGGAGAAAGCCGCGCAAACGAGCTGACTCCCGGCTTGTCGCGTTCGTGCTTCACGACGTTCGGTCTGTCCTCAACCCGTAAAGAGTGTGTTTCAGCACACTCTTTTTTTTTGCGGATTGACTCGCCTGGTACCGTACAACATCCTGTGTCTAAGACGGAAGTTAATTTTCATTCATTGGCGATGCTTCGTCGGACGGAACTCTCCCTACCCTCCCTTTTCCAAAGGGAGGGGTTGGATTCTTACGCCCCTCTTTGGAAAAGAGGGGTAGGGGGAGTTCCGTCGGGGAGGCGAGGTGGTTGCGGTACCGTACAATATCTTGTGTCTGGAGAGGGGGTATAGTGGAAGTGCTTAACTAAACCACTAACCCACTCTCCATATGCCAACGTACCGAGAAGTCGCCGCAAAGTCCATTCACGAACTCGTCGAATACAGCAAGGAATCGACCATGTCGGACATTCTGCTCGATGTGATCGAAATGCTCCTGTCCGCCGAACGCGAAAAGTTCCTCAAAGAAACGCCTGCTGTCGGAAATAAAGCCAACGGCCACTATGAACGTTTTTTGAAATCATTGACCGGAAAAATATCCCTTCGCGTGCCCCGCGACCGTATGGGGCAATTTCACCCATTGCTTCTTGAGGTCATTAAGACCGACGACGAACGAATGTCGAAGCTGGCCTGCTCGCTCTATGCCAAAGGCGTGAGCCAGCGCGACATCGGCGACATCATTTCCGAGATATATAACGCCAATGCTTCGGCTTCCTGGGTTTCGCAGATGGCCGCCGATACGCTCTCTGCGAGAAACGCTTGGCATGCGAAGCAAATCAACGATGAATACTTGGCTGTTTATCTCGACGCGCTCTTTGTTCCGATCCGCCGCGACAGTGTGGAAAAGGAGGCGGTCTATGTGGCGCTGGGTCTTAAATTAGACGGCCGACGCGAGGTTTTAGGCCTTTATACGCTTCCGACCGAGTCGGCAACGGGCTGGGCGATGATGTTTGATGATATGAAGAAGCGCGATCTCAAAAAGGTCTCGCTCTTTATCGCCGACGGCCTCACCGGCCTTCCCGAGGTGGTTGCCAACGCTTTTCCGGCTTCCTGTTTCCAATCGTGCGTCGTGCATAAAATGCGAAACGTTCTTCTCCATGTTCGTTCCAAGGACAAAGCCGAAGTCGCCGCCGGTCTCAAAAAGGTCTTTGATCTTGATCGCGTCGACGATTCGACCGAGGAGGCGATTGTGCGACTTGATGCCTTCATTGAGAAGACGAAGAAAATCTATCCGCATATCGCCAATCAATTCCCCGAAGAATTGAAACCGCGCCTCTTTACCTATCTCGACTATCCGCCAACCCTTCGCCGCATGATCTACACCACCAACTGGATCGAACGACTGAACAAGCATATTCGAAAAGTCATCAAAAACAAAAATAGCTTCCCTTCGGAAGTCAGTGCCATGAACCTTATATTCCTTGCCATTATGAATTTTGAAACACGAGTCTATTGCTATCCCATCTACGCTGTCGCTTCGCTCTAACAAACATTTGTCACTTTCATGCCTCTATCCAGACACACTATTATTGACACTACCGTGGTTGCGATCCAATCGCCGCGGTATTGGGACTGGCCAAACGGGCCAAGGCGGCCGGATTGGACGGGTGGGTCGCGGCGCCGATCTACGCTACGCCTCTCCGACGCTTGTCCGACACCATGCTCGTGAACGTGGTCAATGTCCGTCCGGCGTGGTCGCTTACCGCAGACGAAAACCCGCTTCACATCATGACGCCGGCCAACGCCTTCATGCTCGGCGCCGACCGGATCGTGGTCGGCGGGCCGATCGTTGACGCCGCTGATCCGCACGATGCGGTCATGCGCACCCTCGACGAGATCGACAAAGCAACCAGCTCTTCCCGAGATTGAATCTCGGGAAGATCGCTGCGAACGTTTTTATGGCTCGTTCACCCCATCGGGTGGCGAGCCTTTTTTAAGCCCGGACACGACCCGTTGTTTTTTGTTATTCGAACAAAACGATAAAACGCGCTATAATACTCGTGCTATGAGCATGATCAAGAAACAATTGGTCGAGGCGCGATTCAATGAATGCGCCGAAGCGACCAAGAATATTCGGAAAATTTTGCCCAAAGACCGCTTTTTTCAAAAGATCGACGAGCTGGGCGAGGCGCTTACTTTTGACGATGTGCGCTTGAGGTCGGGATATTCGGAAGTTATGCCTGATGATGTTGATCTGACTTCGCGTTTCACAAAAAATGTTCCGCTAAAAATCCCGATTGTCAGCGCGGCCATGGATACGGTGACCGAACACGAAATGGCGATCGCGATCGCGAAGCTGGGCGGCATCGGCGTTCTGCACAAGAACATGGATCCGGAGCAACAAAGTAAAGAGGTCGCCAAGGTAAAGTTCAATTTGAACGGCCTCATCGAAAGGCCGATCTATGTTCTAGAAACCGACACCGTCGCGGAAATACTCAGGCGTCGCGAGGAAAAGGGATACACGTTCCATACGTTTCCGGTCATAAACGCGAGCGGCAAGCTTGTCGGCATCATCAGCCAAAATGATTTTGATTTTTGCTCCGACCACTCGCTTGAGGCGCGCGTCGTGATGACGCCTAACGTAATTACCGCAAAAGCCGGAACCAGCTTGAGGGATGCTTACGTCATCATGCATAAAGCCAAGAAAAAATCCCTGCCGCTCGTTAATAACAAGGGCGAGCTGGCCGGACTCTATACCCACAACGACGTGAGCCGCATCGTCACCAAAAGCCAGCATCATTACAATGTCGATGAAAAAGGGCAACTGCGCGTGGCCGCGGCCGTCGGCGTTAATGATTTTACGCGAGCGGAAATGCTGATCGCTAACCACGTTGACGCGCTGGTGATTGATACGGCGCATGGCGATACGGCGGTCGTGATCAAAACGCTCAAAGAGATGAAGAAACGTTTTGATGTCGATGTGGCGGTCGGAAACGTCTCCGAACCCGATTCGGCGCTGCGGCTTGCCAAAGCGGGAGCCGACGGCATTAAGGTGGGACAAGGACCGGGTTCGATTTGCACAACGCGGATCATCGCCGGCATCGGTTCGCCGCAATTGAGCGCCATCTACAAATGCGCGCGCATTGCCGACGCTTACGGCGTGCCTGTTTGCGCCGACGGAGGCTTGAAACACTCCGGCGACATTCCCATCGCCCTCGGCGCCGGCGCTTGGTCGGTCATGATGGGCGGCATGCTCGCCGGCGTCAAAGAAGCGCCGGGCGAAGTGATCTTCGCCGAGGGCAGGCAATGGAAGGCGTATCGCGGCATGGGCTCGATTGGCGCCATGGAAACGAACAAGGGTTCGCGCGAACGCTACGGACAAATCGCCACCGGCAAAAAAGAATTGATCGCCGAAGGGGTGGAGGGGATGAAGCCGTACAAAGGCGAACTTGAAGCCGTGCTTTTCCAATACGTCGGCGGTCTTAAACGCGGCATGGGTTATGTCGGCGCGGCCAATATCGCCGCCCTTCGCGACAAAGCCGACTTCCTCAAGATCACGCCGGCCGGACGCGCCGAAAGCCACCCGCACGACATTTTGATCACCAAGGAGCCGCCCAACTACAGCGCGGAATAATATCGCGCTGCGGCCGTAAGGGCTTGATTTTAATTTCAAGCAATGCTTTAATATCACACCCGCCAAAATCACCTGGCGGCGACGTTTAGGAGGTAAGAATGGGTCTTTTAGATATTTTTTTCGGTCGAAAAAACGCGGTTGCATCGGTTCGCAAGAATACCGGAGACGCCGCGTCGCAGCGTACGATGGTTACGGTTGTTCCGCCCAAAGAGAGCCCCCAAGAGCTCTTGGATCGGATCAGGACGCGCAACGAACGGCATGATGAGCTTAATGCTTTGATCAGTATTGGGCGATCGCTGCCGCCGGCAAGGCAACCGCAAAAAATGGCTGAATTGCAAAAGGCTGTCTATGATGCCATTGAGGCCGACGTGATAGTGCAAAAATACCGCCAAGCCTACTATCTGTATCAATCGGCGCTGCACGCCGCCCGAAGAAGTTGATAAGGAGAGCCGATCGTGCTAACGCGTCAGATGGTCCGGAGACCGTTTCCGGACCTTTTGTTATTCGAACAAAACAATAAAACGCGCTATAATATTCGTGCTATGAGCACGATTGATGAACAATTGGTCGAAGCGCGATTGAAAGAATATACTGAAGCGACAAAGACGAGCGCCAACATCGACAAAGCGGCTTTGGCAATGGCGGCGCTCGAATCGGTCCAGCTCGAGAGCGGTGTTTCGGTAAAAATGAAAAAGACGCTGTACATGCTTTCTTTGTGCCTGCCGCCGATCGGTTTTGCTTTTGCCGCTTGGTGCTATTTTTCAAAAAAGATCGACGGCAAGCGGGTCGCGCTTATTTGCGCCGTCCTAACCCTCGCAAGTCTTTTAGTCAGCTGGTTGATGTTTTCGCTGTTTGCAAAATCGTTGCCTTCACTAACATCAAGCCAAGGCCAAACGGTCAATCCGCAGGATCCAAACTCGCTCAAAGACCTATTGCAATAAACGCGCGAACCCTTAAAAAATAAATTTATTTGAATATATGAATCGACAAAAACTCATTAATTTGGGAATGGCGTCGGGACTTGTGGCGGTCGCTTACATCTCGCTTGTCGCAACGATCATGTCGTTCGGGCAGACGATCTTCGGCCGCTTCGCGAATCCCGCTTTTGGCATAATGGTCTTTCTCATGATCTTTGTTTTTTCGGCCGCGGTTATGTTCATGGCTATCTTGGGTCGGCCGATCATGCTTTACATGGACGGCCATAAAAAAGACGCACTTTTTCTTTTGGCATTTACACTTTCATCATTTCTCGTTATCGGCGTTCTCATGGCGGCGATCATGTCAATCTTCCAATAACTCATTAAACTAACCATTAAACTTATGGCCAAAGGCAACAACGCCCAGCAGCGCAACAAGAAAAAGCCGAAGCAGAATAAGAAGAAATAACGCAAAAGACCCCGCCGAAGGCGGGGTCTTTTTTCATGACGGCATTTATTTTACTTCCAAAATTTTATATACAATGGTTTTTCCATTGGCCGTCACCTTTGCTTCATCGCCGGCCAGGTGCCCCATGAGTGCGGCGCCGACGGGGGAGTGGTAGGAAATTTTTCCCGACAGCGGATCGGCTTGTTGCGTGCCGACGAGCGTTAATGTTTTTCTTTTGCCATTGACTTCAACGGTCACGATTGATCCGGCGGCAATAAAACCGCCGGCATTGCCGCCGATCTTAAGAGGTTTGACTCGTTTCAATTGTTCTTTGATCTCGATCGTCCTGTTATCCATGCCCATGACCTTGCCTTTGGCGACCGAGTATGCGAAATTTTCGGAAAGGTCGCCCATTTCGCGGGTGCGCGCTAATTCAGAAACGGCTCCCGGCCGGGCCGCTTGAATGTGCGCCAGTTCTTTCTTCAATCCTTCGATCGCTTCGGGGGTCAGATATTCATCGGCCGTCGGCAGATCGCGCTTCCATTCGCCTCGTCTTTTTGGTAACTGCATAATAGTATTTCGCGCCTATGATATACTTATAACACTAAAAGCGCGTTGGAACCATGTTTTTGAAACTGAAAAGAATCTACCTGCGACATGGCCGCATTGTTTGGGCGGCCGCGGTTTTTTTGTCGTCATTCATCCTGTATGCCGCAACGGCGCCGCACACGATCTTCACGAACGACAATCCGGAGTTCGTAACCGCGGCCGTGACCGCCGGCATACCGCATCCGTCAGGTTATCCGCTTTATGTGATCCTAACGTGGCTCGCATCCAAAATTCCAATCGGCACCTTGGCATATCGCGTTAACTTGTTTTCCGCGTTTTGCGCCGCCGCGAGCCTTGTTATAGGTTATTTTATTATCGACAAGATCGTTCGCGCGCGTGAACCGGAAAACCGCCAACAGGGCTGGCTTTTCGCGGCAATGATCTTGCCCATGGCCGTTACCGGCATCTTTTGGTACCAGGCGATCGTTGCCAAAACATATCCATTGAATCTGTTCTTAACCCTTGCCGCCGTTTATCTGGCGGTAAAATGCCACGATGAAAGGCGGCCGCGCGATTTTTATCTTTTCGCGCTCGCGGCGGGCTTGGGCCTTTCCAACCACCCGATGTTTGCTTTGCCCCTGCCGTTCATTTCTTTGCTGCTTGTCCGGCGCGGCGTTTGGACGAAAAAATTGTTTTTCGTCTGCGGCGGCCTGTTTTTGCTGGGCATTTTGCCATACGCGTATATTCCCATCCGCTCGGCCATGCATCCGCTTCTTGATTCGGCGCGCGTCGTTGATTGGCCGTCTTTTTGGCGCTTCATCACTCGTGCCCAATACGGCGACCTGGGCGGAGGCGGCCTTATCGATAAAACTAAATTTCTTTCGTTTTTTTCACTCGGCGCTTGGGATCAATTTAGCTGGCTGCTTTTATTTATGCCGGTTGGATTGGTTTTGATCCTTAAATCAAACAAGCGTTGGTTCTGTGTTTTGTCGGCTGTTCTTGTTTTTAATCCGCTCGGAATAATTGCCTTGCGAAATTTGCCGTTCAGCTATGCCGAAGCCGCCTATAACGCGCCTTATTATCTCCCTGCTTACGCCGCCATGTTCATTTTTTGCATTATCGGTTTGTGGTTTTGTTTTCACTTGTTTAAAAAGTTCACCATACCCCTGATTGTTGTTGCTTGTATGGCCGGGATCATCTTTTTCTTTCAAAAAAACTTTTCATCGAACGATCTGCATGCTTTCAAATTTATTGGCGATCTTTCAAGAGCAACGCTATTGAGTTTGCCCAAGAACGCCGTTTTTATCGTTAGCATTGGAAACGCCGCCGCCGACACGACCGCCTTTTCTTACACTTACGAACGCGATGTCGGCCGCCTTCGCCCCGACGTCGCGATCGTCAGTTTGCCATACGACATTCCACAGGTTGACGACCAAGCGGTGATTAACGCTTTTTCGAAAAAAAATATTTCCGATCGACGCGCGGCTTTATATGAGTACGCTCTAAAAACCTATCCCGGCCGTCCGGTCTATGCCACTTTTCCTTATTACGCGTGTTTCAAACCAAACGAATGCAGGGTTCCGATAATCACTCCTTATGCTTATGGGTTGTTCGGGGCGACTGAAGCATCCTTGCCGTTGCTCGCGATCTCGACTAACGACGTCGATATTCTTAGACATGATGTTTTTGGTGAGCAAGTGCTTGCCGATTATTATTTCCAGCAAGCCGATTTTCTTCTAGGCGCGCACGAACCAGCTCGAGCGGCCGCCGCCGTGGAACAGGCGATCAGGGAGTCGCCTATGCCAGGCAGTCAGGAATTTATCGATTATCAGCAATTGCGCACGAAGTTATATAAAAAATAAGCAATGTTTCCACGAATCCTTGCCACTAATGTAAAAATCATGTAATCTGATCGCTTATATGATTAACGATACGGTCGTCCTTCGTTTTAACGAAGCTAAATTTGAATACGGCGAAAACAAGCCCATCTTGGATGAGGCGAGTTTTTCAGTGAGGAACGGCTCGAAGGTAGCGCTTATGGGGCAAAACGGCGCCGGCAAATCAACGCTTTTCAACCTGATCTTGGGTAATTTGAAGCTCAAGTCCGGAACGATCTTTATGACGCCCAAAGACGCGCGGGTCGGACACGCGCGTCAGGTCATTGCGCCAACTGACGCCGACAAAACCGTCCGTGATTGGTTCGGCGGAACCTTTGTCGAAGTTCCGTTTAATCTCGACAAGCGGATCGCCGACGCGCTGGACGCGGTCAATCTCAAGACCGATCTCGGCAAAAAAATTAAAGCCCATTCCGGCGGACAGCAAGCGCGCTTGCTTTTGGCCTACTCGCTTATTCAGGATCCGGATATTCTTCTCTTAGACGAGCCGACCAACAACCTTGACCAAGCCGGCATCGAACACCTCACCGGATTCCTTATGTGTTACGACAAGACCGTCATCGTGATCTCGCACGATGCGGAGTTCTTGAACGCCTTCACCGACGGCGTGCTTTACCTCGACGTGCACACAAGGAAGATCGAACAGTACGTCGGCAATTATTTTAATGTCGTCGATGAGATCGCCAAACGGATTGAGCGCGAAAATATGGCGAACGCCCGGGCCGAAGCGGAGATCAAGAAAAAGATGGCGCAAGCCGAGGTTTTCGCACACAAGGGCGGCAAACTGCGTTCGGTCGCCAAAAAAATGCGCGAGTACGCGACGGACATGGAAGAAAGCATGGTCGAGGTGCGCCAAGAAGACAAGACGATCCGCGACTTCAAAATACCCGCGCAAGAATTTGATTTTGAATTCAGCGGCAAAATATTAAACATTAAAAAAGTCGGCATCGTGAAAGACGGCGAACCGGTTTCGAAAGACCTGTCGCTTACCCTACGCAAAGGCACGCACGTGCTTGTCGCCGGCCCCAACGGAATAGGCAAGAGCACGCTCCTTCGCCGCATTGTCGCGCATACCGCGCCCGGCATTACGATCGGCGAAAACGTCCGCGTGGGCTACTACAGCCAAGATTTTTCAACGCTGGATCACGAGCAAAAGGCCTACGACTGCTTGCGCGAAGTGATGGAAATATTCGACGAGCAGCGTTTGCGTTCGACCGCGGCCGGATTTTTGCTTGACGGCAAAGCGCTCGGCAACAAGATTGGCGGACTCTCCGAGGGACAAAAAGGACTGCTTGTTTTTACGCGCCTGGTTCTCCAGCGCCCGGGCCTGCTTATCCTTGACGAGCCGACCAACCACATTAACTTCCGTCATTTGCCGGTCATTGCCAAAGCCCTCAACAATTACGAAGGCGCCCTCCTCATGGTAAGCCATATCCCGGATTTTGTTGCGCAGATTAGGATCGATACGACGATTGATCTGTCATTGCTTTAATATGAATATCATCGCACAAAAAGGCGATATTTTTGAGGGAAAAGCCGATTTGGCGGCTTTCGGCGTGTTCAGCGGCACGCAAACTTTCGCGGGCGAACTTAAGGCGGCAGACAAGGCGCTTGGCGGCTTGCTGACCGTTATGGCGGCCGAAGAAAAGTTCGGCGGCAAACTCGGCGATCAGCTGGTTTTGCACACGCACGGAAAGCTGCCGTTTGATCGCGTTGTTTTGGTCGGCCTAGGCGATAAAAAAACTTTTAATTTGGAAGCACTCCGCCGCGCCGCCGGGGCGATCGTTCGTTATGCCGACAAGATTGAAGCGCTGAAGATCGTTTGTATCTTCCCCAAAGTTGTTAGCGATCCCGCCGCAATGGCGCAGGCCATGACCGAAGGCGCGCTCCTTGCTGATTACAAATATTTGACGTTCAAACCGCAAGAGGCCAAGCGTTTGAATAAGCGAAAACCGATGACGCTCGCGATTGTTGCGTCCGACGCTTCAACCGTTCGTTCGTTTGAAAAAGGCATTGCCATGGGCGAGGTTTACGCGCGCGCCACCGTCTATGCCCGCGACCTCGTGAACGAGCCGGCCGGAGGCATGACGCCGACGCACCTCAAAGAGCACGCTGAACGGATCGCGGCCAACGATAAGAATATAAAATTAAAAATTTTAGACCACGCGGCCTGCGAAAAACTCGGCATGGGCGCGTTCTTGGCCGTGGCGAAAGGCTCGGAAGAGGCGCCATATTTTTTGCACATGGTTTATAGGTCCAATAGGACCTATAAGTCCTATAAAACGGTGGCCCTTATCGGCAAAGCGGTTACTTTTGATTCCGGCGGCTTGTCGCTTAAACCATCCGAACACATGGACACGATGAAGTGCGATATGGCCGGCGCCGCCTCCGTACTCGGTATTTTTTCCGTTTTGTCCGATGTTTCACCTCATGCCGAGATACATGGTCTGATTGCCGCCTGCGAAAATATGCCATCGGGAAAAGCCATGCGCCCGGGCGACATTGTAACGGCGATGAACGGCAAAAGTATTGAAATTTTAAATACCGATGCCGAAGGGCGATTGACCTTAGCTGACGCCCTTTCGTATGCCGTCAAAAAAATTAAACCCGATCAAATAGTCGATGTTGCGACCCTGACCGGCGCTTGCATGGTGGCGCTTGGAACGGACATCGCTGCGATAATGACGAACAACGAAAAACTTTACGAACATATCGCTTCGTCCGCCGCCTCGACGGGCGAACCAATCTGGCGCTTGCCGCTTCCCAGCGATTATGCGCCGCTCGTTGTTGGCGATCATGCCGATTTGAGAAACACCAGCCGCGCAAAATACGGCGGCGCAATTACCGCCGGTCTTTTTCTTAAAGAATTCGTCGGTGAAACTCCGTGGGCGCACGTGGACATCGCCGGCCCGGCCTTTGCTGAACGCGATGTATCTTCCTATATAAACAAAGGCGGCACCGGCTTTGGCGTCAGAACGATATTAAATTGGCTCAAGAATTTTTAATCAAAGTCGCCGTGCAGACCCAAGGTCGGATCGCCGGGTTGCCATTCGGCCGGGCACATTTCGCCGGTGCGCAAAGCGGCCAAAACGCGCAGGGTTTCGCCGACCGAACGGCCGATGGCGTTGTCGTGGTAAAGCGCATAGCGTAGTCGTCCGGCCGGATCGATGATAAAAGTTCCGCGCAAGGATACGTTTTCGTCGGGTAAAAAAGTGCGATAATTTTTTGAAGCCACATGCTCCGAATCGGCCAGTAGGGGATAACGGATGTTGCCAAGGGTTTTTAACCATTTGATATGGGAGTCGATCGTATCGGTCGAAATACCCATCACAACCGCGTCGATCATATCGAACTCGTCAAAGCGCTGGGAAAATTCTTTTACCTCGGTCGGGCAAACGAAGGAAAAATCTTCGGGATAGAAAAAAATAACGACCCATTGGCCGCGATAATCCGCGAGCCTGTAATCGTTCACTTCGCCGGAATTGATCGCGCCTTTGAGTTTAAAATCGGGCGCCGGCGCGCCGACGCGAAAAATATTGTTATTGTCTGGCATAGCGGTTATTAATTCATTTTCATTATTTTTTCAAAGATCGCATTGGCCGCCGCCCAATCCAAGTTCTTCCAAAAATCGGCGATATATTTTTTCCGATCCGCACCGTAGTCGATGAAGTACGCGTGTTCGTAAACATCGAGAACGATAATCGGGATCGCGCCCCAGACCCCGCCTTCGCTATGAGCGTCGGCGCCGTATATCTTCAATTCACCGACATTCGTATCATAAGCAAGCACTACCCAGCCGCGCATCGCCATGCCGCTGGCCGAAAAATAAGCAATGAATTTTTCAATTGAATTCCATTTGGCAGTAATAGCATCTGCGAGCTTGCCGCTCGGCGTTCCATTGCCGCCCAGCATATTGAAATATGTTTCGTGCAGATAAACACCGTTTACCGCAAATGTCTCCCCAAGACGCAGGGCGCGAAGATCGGAATAAGTCTGATTGGCACCCGCTTGAGCTTCGGCGTTATCGCGCGCCGCTTCCAGTTTTTTATTAACCTCGTTCAGCTTGGCGACGTATCCGGCGTAAAGTTTGTCATGGTGTATCTCGATCGTTTTTTTCGAGATTCCCGCCAATTCTTTTGTAAACGGCAACGGTTTTGCTTCGTATTCCATAAGTTATTTGTTACGAGTTATCGGTTATTAATAATATTATACTCCAAGTTGACGCAATGGCGAGCGGCAGGGTAAAATACGTTCATAATTAACCCCTTGATTATGTCGTATTCATGCCAGTATTGCGGCGAAATTGAGGAAAATGAGGTTATCATGCGCTGCGGCAGTTGCGGCGGCGAAAAGGTCTTGCGCGGCACGCTCGGGAATCAATGCGCCGACTGCGAAGAAACCGACACACTCACCGCCGTTTGCCCAACCTGCGGCTCGGATGAACTTGAAGCTTGACGCATGGAACATGGAACACGCAACATGAAACATTAAGGCGCTATTGGCGCAAGGATGTTAAATGCTTCATGTTTCATGCTTCATAAACCAAACACGATCATTTTCCATTACGGCGAGATTGCCCTTAAGACGGGCAATCGTCTTTTTTTTGAACGAATGCTGACCGACAACATCAGATCGGTTTTAAAAGATTGCGGCTTGGCCGTTGTTTTCAACGCGCGCGGCCGGATTATCGCCGAGGCAACCGCGCAAACCGATCTTGACGCGGTAAAAAAAACAATGCCCTTCCTTTTCGGCGTTGTTTACGCCGCGCCCGCCGTGCGAACTAAACCGAACATGGAGGCGATCGAAACCGCCGCCGTCGAGCTGATGAAAAAAGCGCCCCCGGGGTCGTTCAAAGTTGACGTCATGCGTTCGGACAAGAATTTCGCCTCAACCTCGATGGAGATGAACGCCGACCTCGGTGAAAAGATAATCGCGGCGACCGGACGAAAGGTGAAAATGCGCGAACCCGATATTGTTTGCGCGATCGAGCTTTTGGAAAAAGACGCTTATGTTTCCGTCGAGCGCTGGGAAGGACCCGGCGGCTTGCCGACCGGTTCGCAGGCGCCAATCCTTATGATGCTCTCGGGCGGGATCGACTCGCCGGTAGCCGCGTTGCGCTTGGAGCGCCGCGGCGCCGCGGTTTTTGGAATTCATTTTCACAGCTACCCGATCACGACCCGCGCTTCGCTCGAAAAAGTAAAAGAACTTTCGCAGATCATTGCCAAGGCGCAAGGCGCCATGACCGTCTTCATGGTGCCGTTCGCCGACATACAAAAAGCAACGGTCAAATTCGCCCCCCCGCCCCTGCGCGTCGTGCTTTATCGCCGCTCGATGTTTCGCATCGCCGAACGGATCGGGCGGCAAGAGGGGATACTGGCGCTTGCCACCGGCGAAAGCTTGGGCCAAGTCGCCTCGCAAACGGTGGAGAACATCGCCGCCGTTTCCGACGCCGTCCATATGCCGATCCTTCGACCTTTGATCGGCATGAACAAGGAAGAAATAATGGCCGAAGCGCGCGAATATGGAACTTTCGACATTTCGATCCGCCCGCACGAAGACTGCTGTTCGCTGTTCTT
>Ga0182021_10001807_pt1 | contig 24841 bp, 26 predicted proteins | sample 612E3MmetaG_FD_120493 | JGI IMG/M metagenome (GOLD analysis project Ga0182021, IMG submission 120493) | Permafrost microbial communities from Stordalen Mire, Sweden - 612E3M metaG (Illumina Assembly) | ecosystem: Environmental > Terrestrial > Soil > Wetlands > Permafrost | place: Sweden... | reverse complement strand
TGTAGTATGTATGCAGTATACATCAGGAACTACAGGTTTTCCAAAAGGTGTGATGCTCACACACAGAAATATTATTAATAATGGATATTACATTGGAGAAAGAATGAAATATACTGAAGAGGACAGGGTATGTCTTCCAGTACCATTATTTCACTGTTTTGGAATAACCCTTGGTGTTATGGCCATATTGACTCATGGTGCAACTCATGTAATGCTTGAACAGTTCGATCCTTTAATGGTTCTAGCAGCTGTACAAAAAGAAAAATGTACATCACTCTACGGTGTTCCAACCATGTTCATTGCTGAATTTTCACATCCAATGTTTGACATGTTTGATCTTTCATCACTTAGAACCGGTATAATGGCCGGTTCAACATGTCCTGTAGAGGCCATGAAGAAAGTAATGAAGGATATGTATATGAAAGATGTAACAATTGTCTATGGTCTTACTGAAGGTTCTCCTGGATTTACACAGACTAGTGTAAATGATCCTGTTGAAATAAAGGTTGAAACGGTAGGGAGAAAACTGCCTGAATGTGAGGTTAAATTAGTTGATCCAGAAACTGGAGAAGATATTGGACCTGGAGAAAAACCTGGTGAGATTTGTAGTAGAGGCTACAACGTTATGAAGGGCTATTATAAAATGCCCGATAAAACTACAGAGGCAATTGATGAAGAAGGATGGCTTCACAGCGGAGATCTAGCGACAGTAGATGAAGATGGTAATTATACAATTGTGGGCCGTATTAAAGATATGATAATTCGAGGTGGAGAAAACATTTATCCTCGTGAAATAGAGGAATTTTTTTATACAATGCCTGGAATTAAAGATGTGCAGGTTGTGGGTATTCCAGATGATACGTACGGTGAGATTGTTGGAGCATTTGTTATACTTGAAGATAACTTTACACTTGAAGAAGAGGATATTAGGGACTATTCGCTAAAAAAAATAGCTCGTTATAAAGTGCCCAAGCACGTCTTTTTTGTTGATGGGTTTCCTTTGACTGCAAGCGGTAAAATTATGAAATTTAAACTTAGAGAACAGGCAATTGAGCTTCTAAAGATTAGAGAGGAACAAGAAGAAGATTTAAATTAATTGTATTTTTAGATTGGGCAAAAAATACCCGATTCTTGACTTTTTAAATGTAAAGACTTCTATTTTGTTGATCATATTATACTTTAACATTAAATTCACCATGTTAGACGGTATTAAATACAATATAAAAAAAATTATGATAATTCTAAGGAAAAACAAGAAGATATTGGAGATGTTTCCAATAGGCAGTGCCAAAGGTGCTGTTAACACAAGAAGACAGCCCTTATTTTACGGTTTTCTCAAGCTCAAAAGGACAGAGTATAAAGTAAGACCTTACAAGTTCATAGTAAAAAAGGATTCCGAAAATGAGACTCTCTTACCTCCTAGTGAAGCTATTAAAATTTTAAGGAAACAGAATGTCTATCTTATAGGAGAAGATCCTGAAACCGAGGAAATGTTAAAATCTTTGGATATACCATTTAAAAGAACACTTATGTGTAGACACTGCACTTTTGAAGGTTTTATTACTTTAATACGGAGGGATTCTTCTTATCTTTATCATAACGAGTATATCTGCCTAAAATGTGCAGAAAAAGAGATAAAAAGAGAATTAAAAGCTCGATCATTCGATATGAGTACATTTGGGAATTTTAAAAGAATACTTGACAAAACAGGCGATTTAAAACTTGTTTTAAGCATGTTTGATCCAAGGTTCAACCCAGTGAAAAACCCTAAACTGACTCTATACGATAAGATAAGCACAGGAAGTGAACAGGATGTTAAGGTGAGAATGGACGACCTTAAAATCCCTTCGAAACTTAAAAATATATTAAAAGGTCATGGAAAACATTTACTCCCTGTACAGGCCCTTACATTGGATAATGGGCTCCTTGAAGGTGAAAATATTCTGGTGGTCTCTGCAACTGCCAGCGGAAAAACTCTCATAGGTGAACTTGCAGGAGTACCAAGGGCAATGAAAGGTGAAAAATTCATATTCCTAACTCCTCTAGTGGCGCTTGCAAACCAGAAATACAGGGATTTTAAAAAGAAATACAAAAAACTCGGTCTTAATGTGTCGATAAGAGTTGGAATGAGCAGAATAAACGCTAAAGAGGAACTTTCAATTCATGATGAACGTGTTAGAGATGCAGAAATTGTAGTAGGTACTTATGAGGGTCTTGATTTTCTTTTAAGATCAGGAAAGGCATCTGAACTTGGAAAACTCGGCACAGTAGTTGTTGACGAGATACATATGTTAGATGATGAGGAAAGGGGTCCGCGTCTTAAAGGGTTAATACGAAGACTACAGACCCTTTTTCCTAATCTTCAAATCATAGGCTTATCCGCAACAGTTAAAAATCCCCTTGAAATAGCCGAAGAGTTCAAAATGAAGCTAGTTGAATATGACAAACGTCCAGTTCCATTGGAGAGACATTTGATTTTTGCTAGATCTGAGCATGATAAGGAGGATATCATGCAAAAACTTGCAAGGCAGGAATACAAAAATATATCGGCCAAGGGGTTTAAAGGTCAGACCATTATATTCACTAATTCCCGGAGAAAAACCCATTCTATATCAGATTATTTGACTAAAAGGGGAGTTAATGCTGCAGCTTATCATGCAGGACTTTCATATGCTAAGAAAACAAAAATAGAAAAGGATTTCTTAAAGCAAAAAATATCAACAGTTGTAACTACGGCTGCACTTGCAGCAGGAGTGGATTTCCCAGCTTCACAGGTTATATTTGAAACACTTACAATGGGGAATAAATGGTTAACACCTAACGAGTTTTCCCAGATGCTTGGTAGGGCTGGAAGACCATCATACCATGATTTGGGCAAGGTGTATTTAATTCCAGAAATAGGATTAAAGTACGATGATGAAACAGAGGACATGCGTGCTGTTGCACTTTTAGAAAGTGATGTTGAACCTATAAATGTACACTACACAGAAGATGCGGTTGTCGAGCAAGTACTTTCAGATATATGTGCAGGAACAGCCCATGACATAAGCGAACTTAAAATTGCCTACAGTAAAGAAGATATTCCAATGAGTATTGATATGGCATGTAACCTGATATTGGATTATGGATTTGCAGTTGAGCAGAAGGGTTTAATATCATCAACACGTTATGGGCGTGCTGTTTCAATGTCATTTTTAAATTATGAGGATGCCGATCATATTAAAATCAGTATAACATCTAAAAAGCCATTAAAACCCCTTGACATAGCAACAGGTTTAAAACCATTTGAAAATGCCTATTTATCATCTCTTATAAGTCAGAAACTTGCAAGGGCATTAAAGGCTAATATATCATCGAGGCTTTTCGCAGACTCAACCCTTGATATACTAAGTTCTGCTGATGCAATTTCAAAGCTGGAACCCAAGTTTCAAGAACTACTCATCAACTTGCAGATGGAATTTTTATCCTGCAGATGCAAGGACAGACCATTCTGTGACTGTTTCCAGGAGGAGCTGTCCTTGAAAATGTTGAAGTATCGAATGTTGAAATATGACCCTGCAGATATCAGTAAAAAGCTTTTAAAGGACTATGGAATACATGCTTATGCCGGCGATATATTCTCATGGTTAGACTCATTAATAAGGGCATTAGAAGCTATTAGAAGAATTGCTGATTCTTTTAATAAGGTTAAAATTGTTGATGAATGCACTCAGTTAATTAAAAAGATAGAAAATTAATATTTTATTCTACAATTTCTTTAACATCCTTAATGACATCCACTATTGCATCTTCGAGGAGTGATTCACCAAGGTTCATATCCACACTGACCTTTAGTTGTTCAACTTCCCTGGCACCCTTGTTAATTTCTTCATCCATTTCTCTTGCTTTTTTAAGACCAACCATTCCCACCTCAGGGTACTTATCAAAATCACAGTGTTCTTCGATTTTTGATACATCCAGAAATCCTAAAAGGGCTCCTATTGATATTTCACCTGTTCCTGCGTGTGGTCCTTCTATTTCTACGATCTTGTTGTTGAAAATAATTTTAAGTCCTGTTTGTTCCTGAATATCCTCAAGGTAATTTTTAATGAGTAAATTGCCTCCATGGCCGTTTACAAGAATAACGTTGTCCAGATCCAAACATTTTTTTGCGGATTTGAGAGTAGGTATCAGTTGTTTTTCTACTAAGTTCTTTGGTTTAAGATGCACACCGTGATCTATATGAGGATACTCGGTAGCGGCGTAAAGAATGCCGAGAAACTTTGCACCAGTAATTAAAGATGCTTGAAGTCCAATGTATGCAGCTATTTTCGAGTCAGTATCAATTGGGAGGGCTGCTCCATGATTTTCAAGATTGGATCCTATTGCCAGAATACCTATTCTGTGAACATTGGGAGATATTACATTTCCTGAATCATATCTCAGTTCTGCCATTTTTAAACACCTCAATATTATTAGAATGTTTCATAATTATTTAAATAGAAATCGAATGTTTAAACAGTCAAATCCCACAATTTATCCCCGATGTGGTGAATGGTTTTTACTGCCTTTCCTTCACGGTTTTCAACCATATCATGGCCTGATATTAAACTTCTACCAGTTGCAAGAGGTTTTCTATGGGTTTCGTCAACTATTATCACAAGATCTCCCTTTTTTATATTTGGATCTGCATCTGTAATACCTGGGGACATTATATCAGCGCCATTAATAACGAATTTTACAGCGCCCATATCCACTACAACGTATTTTGATTGGATATCCAGTTCCAAGGCACCTTTGAGAGTTGGGAAGGGTTCTCCATTTATCCACATGATCATAGGAGTCCCGTCGATTAATATGATATCATCCAATTCTGTTTCAATGATTTCAACTTTGCTTTTTGGTTTCAGTATGGTTGAGTAATCCCCAAGTTTCTTTTCCACTTCTTTAAGCATTTTTTTTTTAAGATGATATCTTTTCCGTATCTTCAATTTACAACACCTAAGTCTATGTAATCTTTTTCTAATCTTAAATTCAAACATTAATTGCAATATTAATATTATATTATTTGGTAACGGATACATTTAAATATAAATCGAACCAACAATGAAGTTATAGGAAAGGTGATATTGTGACTGCGCAGAAGAATTTGAATACTTCAAGGCCCTTAGATGTACTTGGTAAATCATTAAATACCCAAGTATTGATAGAGCTCAAAGGTGGAAGAGAGTTCAGGGGACTTTTAAAAAGTTTTGACATGCATATGAATTTAGTATTGAACGAAGCCGAAGAATTAGAAGGCGGAGAACCGTCAAAAAGGTTAGGAATAGTCCTCATAAGAGGGGACAATATAGTTTATATATCTCCAGTTTAGATCAAAACTAATCCTACTACAACTTGACTAAAATATTTTTTAAGATCACGGAGGATACAATAAAATGAAAGGAACACCATCATTTGGTAAACGTAACAAAAAAACGCATATACGCTGTAGGCGTTGTGGTAAAAACTCATACAACGCACGTAAAAAGTACTGTGCAGCATGCGGATTCGGAAGATCAAGTAAGATCAGAACTTACAGCTGGCAGAATAAGAAACTTAATGGTTACAGGTTGAAATAAATGGATGCGATTAATCCCATAGATGTTAGAATAATTGTGGAAGGTGCTTCTGACGTGGAAATAGTGTCCAGGGCAATGCAGAACATAGCACTTGGTGCAGAATACCACATCACCATTTCATCCATAATTCCAACAACTAACCCTGAGATTGCTAAAAAAGCTGTTCAGGGTGCAGATATAGTATTAATTGCAACTGATGTTGATGCACCAGGCAGGGAACTTGCAGAAAGGTTCAAAAAATGTCTAGAAAATCAAGTTGGACATGTTGAGCGTATGAAATTCCCATTTGGTCATGATGTGGAATACATGGACCCATCCATAATAAGGAAGGAGATCAAAAATGCCATTATCAGGACAGGTCTCACATCAATAGCCAACATACATAAATTCCGGGAACTTGATGATCAACTAATAGAATCAAGGGAGAATTTAATGGTTTTGGCCAAGGAGAAAAAGGATCTGGAGATTGAAAACCAGAATCTCTACTCTGTAAATAAGAAATTATCAGGTTCAAATGATAATCTAGCTGAAGAGCTTAAGATAGTTGAAGATGAATTCAGGAATGCCAAACAGAAGCATGTCGATATTAAAAACAAATATCAATTCATCAAATCCAAACAGCTTTTCGAAAGATTTTCACTAAAAAAACTATGGAAAGAATCATTTGATGAAGAATTAAATGAAGAAGAACAAGTCTATTTTATATCTAACGAATTTAAACCTGATGAAATTATTGTAGGTCAAGGATATATTGCAGCATCTTCAAAAGATGTTGCTAAAGAATGGATAAAGATAATAAGGGCGGTTCTAATTTTTTATGATTCTAAGATTGAGGATCTTAAAGAAGAATTTACAGATGAAAAATTTAACCCAAACATACTAAATGAATAATAAAGTATCACTAAAGAAATGTATAGAAATCTAATTTTCAACTTAAAAGAGATAAATGATCTATTAAAGATAATCCATTTGAATTTATTGTTTTTAATATCAGGGAGATTTTCAATTGAGGGATAAATGTGGTATTGTAGGTGCATATTCTCGTAATAAGTCCATAAACATTTCTCGCCAGATATACTATGGTTTGTATGCTCTGCAGCACAGAGGACAGGAATCTGCAGGTATATCAGCTTACAATGATGGCGAAATATCAACCTTCCGTGGTATGGGTCTAGTTTGTGATGTTTTCAACAACGGAAACATGGAAGGAATGGATGGACATGTGGGCATAGGACATGTTAGATATTCAACCACAGGTAAATCAAAAATAGAAAATTCTCAACCATTTTTCAGTGAATTTGACTCAGGAACAATTGCAATAGCTCACAATGGAGATATAATAAACTCAATGGAACTACGATGTGAACTAGAACTTTTGGGATACAAATTCAAATCAACAACAGACTCTGAAGTAATATGTCATCTCCTAACAAGGGAACACTCAAAAATGGAAGAAATGGTTGATGTGATTCGAAACGTCACAAAAATGCTCAAAGGTTCTTATTCTCTTGTAATACTTGTAAATGATGATCTTTTTGTTGTCAGAGATCCAAGCGGTATAAAACCACTTTCAATGGGCAAAATGGATGATTTAACATTGGTAGCTTCAGAAACTGTAGCTTTTGATGTTGTAGGTGCCAATTACGTTCGTGATGTTGAACCCGGTGAAATACTGCATATTAACAAAAAAATTAAAAGTTATAAAATTCCCGATGAAGAAAAACCTAGAAGGGCCCACTGCATGTTTGAATATGTTTATTTTGCACGTCCTGACAGCATATTAGATGGAAAATCCGTTTACAATGTTAGATTAAACATTGGAAAGGCCCTTTCACGAGAGTTCCCAGCGGATGCTGATGTTGTTATGCCTGTACCCGATTCTGCAATTACAGCTGCTATTGGTTATTCCAGGGAATCTGGACTAGGATACGGTGAGGGGCTCATTAAAAACCGTTATGTGGGTAGGACATTCATCATGCCCACTCAAAAAGAACGTGAAACATCTGTAAGGCTTAAGATGAACCCAATAAAATCAGAACTTGAAGGTAAAAGAATAGTACTTGTTGACGACAGTATAGTAAGGGGAACAACCTCAAGATCCCTTGTGAAAGTATTAAGGGAAGCAGGTGCTCGAGAAATACATTTACGTGTAGGATGTCCGCCTATAATCTCTCCATGTTACTATGGAATAGCAATGGCAACAAAAAAAGAGCTTATAGCTTCAGATAAAGAAGTTGAAGAAATAAGAAAAACACTAGGGGTAGACTCATTGGGGTACCTAAGTTTAGAATCTCTTATTGACTGTATTGGGATTAAAAACGGAAACTTATGTGTAGGATGCCTCACTGGAGAATATCCAACTTCATTGCCCGATAATATCGAAGAATACGAGGTAAACCGTTGTTAAATTGAAATTATATCCGATATCAAATATTATTTTTAAGTTAATTAACAATCTTGGTGATTAAAATCGTTGAACTTCTTTCACCTGCAAGGGACATGGCTTCACTTTATTCTGCAATCAAAAACGGAGCAGACTCAGTTTACATAGGTTTACAGAGATACAATATGAGGGCTAATGTGGCCAATTTTTCAATTGACGATCTTGAAGATGCTGTAAAAATCTGTCAGGATTCAGATGTTCAACTTTACGTATGTATTAATACAGTGGTTAAAGAAAGTGATTTAGTTGAATTAAGAAATTTAATGCCCTTAATCAAATCATTAGGTGCAAACGCAGTCATTGTATCAGATCTAGGAGCACTTAAAATAGCCCGTGAAAATGATCTTCCAGTTCACATGAGTGTACAGGCCAATTTATCCAACAGCGAGGCTTTGAAGGTTCTTCAAGAACTGGGTGTTTCAAGAGCTGTACTTTCAAGGGAAAACTCACTTAAAGAAATAGAAGAAATTGCAAAAAACACAAAAATGGAGATTGAAGTCTTTGTACACGGTGCAATGTGTGTTGCAATTTCAGGGAGATGTTTTTTAAGCTCCTATATGTACAATAAAAGTGCAAACTGTGGGGAATGTCTTCAACCATGTAGAAAAGAATGGAAAATAATATCAGAGGACAAAGATGAACTGGTAATGAGTGGTGGGTTTGATTCAAATTTTCATGAAGATCACACAGTATTTGTAGATTCAAAATCTGATAAATCACATATATTCAGTCCAAAGGATCTCTGCATGCTGGAATATGTACCCGAACTAATAGAAGCAGGAATAAACGTGTTTAAAATAGAAGGAAGGGCCAAACCTGCAGATTATGTAGCAACTGTAACAAGGATCTACAGGGAAGCTATTAATATTTACGAGGATGGTAAATGGAATTCACCGGACCACCAGCAAAAAATCAGAAAATGGAGGACAGAATTTACCAAAGTGTTTAATAGAGGATTTGATACTGGATTTTTCTTTAGAACACCACATGAAACCAGCACATCTAACCAGGCAACACATGTCAAAAAAGACGTTGGTGTGGTAGTGAATTACTACCAGAAGGTCGGTGCAGCTGAAATAAGGCTTTGGGAGAATCTTGAAATTGGTGATGAAATAATTATACAGGGCAACACCACAGGATCGATATTAACTAAAATAGGATCAATGCAGGTGAACGGAAAAAATATAGACAAAATTTCCAAGGGTCAAAATGTAGCAATTCATGTCGAAGAAAAGGTAAGACCCAACGATGCAGTATATAAAAGAATTGAAAAGAAAGAATTATTAGAATAATTATTTTTTAATAAACACGCAATGTAGATACAGTTATAACAAAACAAATGTAGTAGGAAAATCAGAGATAATGTAAAATTTCACTAACACAAGATATCTTTAATAAAGACATTTGAAATGGTTAATAATCAATAATATGGAGTCGATTTGATGAAAATTGAAGATGCTATGAAGAAGGATGTTATAAAATTTAATGAACTGGATAAAATAGTCGATGTAGCACAGAGTTTCAGGGACAATAAAATAAGTGGAGCTCCTGTTGTAGACGAAAATAACAAGGTTGTGGGAGTGATCAGTGAAGGAGATGTAATGAGACTCCTTGAAGTACATTCATCAAAAATAAACCTCATACTTCCAGCACCACTAGACTTGATTGAACTTCCATTGAGAATGAAATACGAACTCGATGAAATTGCAGAAGACATGCAGAGGGCAGGATCAACTGTAATAGATCAGATTATGACTAAAAAAGTGGTTAAGATAGGTCCTGATGCTTCAATATCAGACGCAGCAGAATTAATGGATTCACGCAAAGTCAAAAGACTTCCTGTGGTTAATGATGATGGTAAATTAATAGGAATAGTTACCAGGGGGGATATCATAGGCGCAATGGTGAGAGGGGATGAGTAAAACCAAAAAAATTGCAATCTATGGAAAGGGTGGAATTGGAAAATCCACCATAGTATCAAACATTGCAGCAGCCCATTCTCAGGATAAAAATGTGCTTGTAATAGGCTGTGATCCTAAGGCAGACACAACCCGTACATTGGTGGGTGAAAGAATACCCACAATACTCGATATTTTAAAAGATAGGAAGGATGCATCCATCGATGATATTTTGTTTAGAGGATACGGTGAAGTGAGATGTGTTGAATCTGGAGGTCCTGAACCTGGAGTTGGATGCGCAGGAAGGGGAGTAATTGTAGCCATGAATCTCCTGGAACGACTCGGTGTTTTTTCAGATGATCTTGATCTAATAATCTACGATGTGCTCGGAGATGTTGTGTGCGGCGGATTTGCTGTACCACTTCGTGAAAACTTTGCAGACGAAGTTTACATAGTCACATCAGGCGAGTATATGGCCCTATACGCAGCCAACAACATATGTAAGGGAATAAAAAAACTTAAAGGCAGTTTTGGTGGTATCATCTGCAACTGCAGGGGAATTGAAAATGAGCTTGAAATTGTTCAGGAGTTTGCTGGTAGGGTTAACAGCAGGATCATAGGGGTCATACCACGAAACGAGATAGTTCAAAAGAGTGAAATCGATGCTAAAACAGTTTTAGAAAAATTTCCAGATTCAGAACAGTCAGAAGTTTACAGAGAACTTGCCAAAGCCATATATGTAAATCAAAAATTTGTAATTCCTGAACCAATGGATATAGATGAGTTCGATGAATTTTTCAGGAAGTATCAGTAACCATAATATAAAAATAATAAATAATTAAGAATCTTGATAATTCTCATTATAATCTATTTTCCAGGGATTTTATTTCCTTTAAATTATCAAATTTATTAGGTTCCAACGATATCCTTTTAAATGAATTAATACAGACTGCAGTGGATTCCTCTAATTCATCAAAGTAGAACAGGTGGGAATTACATTTACAGTCCGAGCATCCGAAACAACCAATTTCAACTCCTTCTTTGGATACCTCAGCTGCCAGGACACATTCCCATTTACCTTCATCAACTGCAAACACGATCTCCTCTATTCCTGCATTAGAACTGTTTAAGAGGTAATCAACATGCCAGAAAAGTTTTTTATTATGACTTAAATGTCTTTTTAAACGACTTTCCAGGGAGTTAAGTGCAGAACCAACGTAAATATAATAACCCCTTCTGAAATTAATAGAACCACGTTTACCAATTTCAATAGTTGTATCTTTTCTTAAATATATTATAAGACAGTAAGTACCCTTTAATATTATTTTTTTTGTCATTTAAACCTTTATAAGTTTATTTCTAGCGTATATGAGTAAATATTTGAATTATTACGTCTTAAATTTATTCCATACTTATAATTATTTCTTTACCAGATTCAAGTGCTTCAAATTTATTCTCAAATATATTTTTAAATATGCACATAGCATCTAAGCCATTGCAATGGCCGAGGATCAGGTATTTTGGATCATATTTTTTTAGTTCTTTAATTGTTTTATTAATAATATCTTCACTTGCTGATACAAGATGAGTACCACCAATCACAGCGTAAACATCATCGTTGTTGAAAAATTCCACCACAGATGAAACAGTATTTACAACACCTCTGTGTGCACATCCGGATAAGATCAAAAGTCCTTGATCTGTTTTAATAACCAGCACTACTTCATCTTCAAAATTGTCTTTAAAAAACTTTCCATGATCTTTAATATAAAATGATGGGTTTATCTCTTCAAAATCATTATCTAAATAAATTTCAGAGAATATAAAGATATTGGGGGCAATCTCAGTAGTTTTTGAAATTAGTTGAACCTTTGTTTCAGATTTATTTTTTTGATCTTCTTTCAAAACGTGGTTATGCTTAGTTTTTAAAACTTCATCTGTTCCAATAAACTCCATTTCATCATTTCTCAAAATATATTTGGGTAAAATGGCTCTTTCGTGCATAAAAATATCTGCAGAGCTATTATTCATTATGTAAGACAGCCCGCCTGTATGGTCCTTGTGTCCGTGGCTTAAAACAACAGATTTAAGACCTTCTAATCCATTTAGAAGTGTAAGATTCTTTTTTAAAACTTCAGGAGTATTCCCCGTATCAAATAGAACTTTTTTACTTTTATATTCGATTAAAATAGAAAGACCGTGCTCAGCGTAAAATTCTGATGAAAATTTTGCGGTATTTTCTATAACACAAGATATTTTCATTATTATCAACCTCTAACTATTAATTAGAATTTCAATGTAAAGTTTATATCGGATTTAAAGATAAGTATAATGTTTAAAATTTTGATTTAATAATTATAATTTAACATTTGTAGAAATTTGTTAAAGTAAACATAATCCATTCTAGAAAAAATTTTGAAGATCAAATGTCAATATATTAATAGGAAGGTTTAAAACATGGAGTACACTTTTTTAGTAAGGGGACACCCGAATATAACATCAGAACATAAAACAACCCTGGAATTAACTAGGGATACTGATATAAGTAAAAGAGCAGACTGCATAATTGGGGTTAAATCTCCCGTGTCAATGGATAATATTCCCGAAGAAATATCCAACGCAATCAAGGAGGATAATACGCGTATAAAAATTAGACTAGAAACTGAAAATGCTGTAGATGAGATAAAGGGTAATGGACATTCTGAACTAACTCTTGATCACCCCACAGACATGGTTTTAAGGAAAAGTGATTTCAAATGCAGCAGAACCCTCATGATAGATGCGGATAAAGCGGCATGCGACCTTAAAAAGGAATTGATCAAGGATTTAAAAAACTCTAAACCTTTAAAGATAACCATAATAATTGAATGAACAATTCACCAATAAATTCCTGGTTAATAAAAAAGAATGTGAATTACAATTTATTATATTAGTTGAAATATAAAAAAAAGATGAATACAATTTTTTTTATATTTAAACAAAAGAGTGCAGGGGACGGGATTCGAACCCGCGAAGGGCTACCCCACTAGGCCCTCAACCTAGCGCCTTTGACCGCTCGACCACCCCTGCCGATCAAATATATAATATAGCTATTTGAACATACCAACTTCTTTACGTCTCACTATTTAAATGTTTTCCTTGATTCAATTGGACTCTAAAAACCCTATATTAACTTAATAAAGATGGGATACAAAATAGGAACCAGTTAACATATATTATACAAAAAAACATGAATTAAAGGATTGAATAATGGAATGATTTTATGAATGCTATAACGCAGACCAAGGATGGGATACTTCTCAACATAGAAGTGTCACCTAGATCTGACAAATTCGAAATATCCGGTTACAATGATTGGAGAGAAGCAGTTGAAGTTAGAATAAAGGCACATCCACAGAAAGGTAGGGCAAACAAGGAAATAGTTAACGAATTTTCTAAAATTACTAAAACTCATGTAGAAATCATATCAGGACATAAAAGTCATCATAAAATCTTGAAAATTTACAGTAAATCAGAAACTGATATGATAAAGATTTTAAACCTTATTTTAAATCATAAATAAAATAAAAGGGGATAATCTACCCAATAAAAAGGGATAGATTCTCTTTGTACCAGTTAATGGTTTTGAAAAGTGCATCCTCAAAATTAAATTCAGGCTTCCATCCAAGTTTCATTATCTTTGATGAATCTAGAGAATACCTTCTATCATGTCCTAGACGGTCTTCAACAAAGGTTATAAGACTCTCTGGTTTTCCTAGGATTTTAAGTATCAGATTGGTTATCTCCAGATTGTTTTTCTCATTTCCCCCCCCAATGTTGTAAACTTCTCCAAGTTTTCCTTTTGTAAGTGCAGTGTAAATTCCTGAACAATTGTCAGGTGCATATATCCAATCACGAATGTTTTTACCATCCCCATAGACTGGAAGCTGTTTATCCTGCATTGCGTTTAATATGAAGAGGGGTATCAGTTTTTCAGGGAACTGGTAAGGTCCAAAATTGTTACTGCTACGTGTTATCAGCACAGGGGCCCCGTAAGTTCTATAATACGCATTAACAAGCACATCCGCACCTGCTTTGCTTGCAGAGTAGGGACTTGAAGGATCAATATTGCTTTTTTCACTGAAAGAACCATTTTCTATGCTTCCATAAACTTCGTCGGTTGATATCTGGAGATATCTCTCGACATCGTATTTTCTAACACATTCAAGAAGATTGTAAGTTCCAATAACATCTGTTTTAACAAATACTCCAGGATTTTCAATTGACCTATCAACATGCGTTTCAGCAGCGAAATTCACTACCATGTCACAGTCTTTCATTATTTTATCTACCGCTTCAAAGTCGCCAATATCACCTTTAACAAATTCAATTTTATCTCTCACATTATTCATGTACTCTGGATTGGCAGCATATGTAAGTTTGTCAAAGATAACTAGGTCATGATCGTATTTTTTAATCATCTGATGAACAAAGTTACAGCCTATAAATCCTGCTCCTCCTGTAATAAGCATTTTCATTTTTTTCACCATTTATTAATAATTTTCAATTTAATATAATTTTTTGGGATTTTATTTTATCCGTGTTTTTTTCCTTCAAGAATCCAATCGTAAGGTATTTCATTTGTATCTGGTGCTAACCTAATTCATCCGGTTCAGTGTAGTTGTAGGGATTATTTGGTATATTAATACAAAATGCAGTATTATCACCAATGGCCTTAAACCCGTGATAAACAAAGGTTGGAATGCTTATGATCATTGGATTTTTCTCTCCAATAAAAAATTCGTTCAACTCACCGTAGCTTGGGGAGTTCTTTCTTGCATCGTACAGTGCAACTTTGACCATTCCATATGCACATGTGAAGTTGTCCCTCTGTTTTTGGTGCAAGTGCCAAGCTTTAACTACTCCAGGATAGGTGGTGGTGAAGTATAATTGTCCAAATTTTTCATACAATTCGTCATCGCACCTCAATATTTCCATTAGCCAACCCCTTTCGTCTGGGATCACCTTAAGATTTTTAGTCTTCACACCATCTATCATTTACAACACCATAGAATTTCTCAGAAATTTATATATTCCATTCCTATTAAACAATTACCTAAATATGTTTAATTTAATTACAATCAAAACATAAAATAAATACGATCTTTAAAATGAATTTATATATTCCAATTTAATCAGATAATGAAGGTGATTTAATATGAAAGGTGTTATACCCGCTGCGGGACTTGGTACAAGATTTTTACCAGCTACTAAAGCACAACCGAAAGAAATGTTACCTGTATTCAACAAACCAACCATCCAGTACGTGGTTGAAGAGGCGGTTTTATCTGGAATTGATGATATTCTTATAGTAACAGGTAAAGGAAAGAGATCAATAGAAGATCACTTTGATAAGTCATTTGAACTTGAGTATTTCCTTAGAAATTGTGGAAAAACGGAAAATCTCCATGAAATCGAGGCCATATCCGAAATGGCAGATATTTATTATGTAAGACAGAAGAAACAGAGAGGTTTGGGAGATGCAATATCATGTGCTAAAAAGCATGTTGATGGGGATGCGTTTGCAGTTCTTTTAGGTGACACTATAGCCAAGTCAAATGTACCATGTACCCAACAGCTTATTGACATTTATAACAAATATGAATCATCTACAATAGCCATAGAAAAGGTTTCAGATGAAAAAGTAGAAAGATATGGAATTATAAAGGGGAATAAAATTTCTAATACTCTTTATGAAATTGAAGATCTTGTTGAAAAACCAAAACTCCACGATGCACCATCAAATCTGGCAATTACAGGAAGGTACATTCTAACATCTGAAATATTCGATCACATAGATAACCTAACTCCTGGTGTTGGGGGTGAAATCCAACTTACAGATGCCATGAAATCGCTCGAAAAGATATATGGGCATGTATTCGAAGGGAAGATATACGACATAGGAAACACAGTGGAATGGCTAAAAAGTTCAATTGAAATTGCACTGGAAGACCCGGAAGTCGGAGAAGATTTAAGGAGTTACATGGCTGAAATCGTTAAATAATAATATTAATTACGAAGCGATAGATTACATGAGATTTTTAAATCATTATATAAAAATCAAAAAAATTTAAAATAAAGTTCATTTACATAATTTAATCAGTTTCTCTTTTTTCATGCCATTTCCATGCAGTTTGAATAATCAACGACAGATCATCATATTTCGGCTCCCATCTCAATATCTTACGGATTTTGTCCGAACTTCCAACCAGAACAGGAGGATCTCCCGGGCGTCTTTTATCTTCAACAGCTTTTATTTCTTTCCTTGTAATTTCCCTGGATTTTTCTATTACTTCCCTCACAGAAAATCCATTACCATTTCCAAGATTGAAATAATCACTTTTACCACCGTTTTCAAGGTATTGAAGTGCTTTTAAGTGGGCATCAGCCAGATCTGTCACATGTATATAATCTCTGATACAAGTTCCATCAGGGGTGTTGTAATCTGTTCCAAATATTTTGATGCTCTGCCTTTTACCCGAAGCTGCATCAAGTATCAACGGTATCAGATGGGTTTCAGGGTCATGAAGTTCGCCAATCTCTGAGTTCGGGTCAGCACCTGCAGCATTGAAATACCTTAAAGATACGTAATGAAGGTTGTATGCTCTGCTGTAATCTGATAGTATATTTTCTACCATCAACTTTCCACGTCCATAGGGACTAATGGGATTTTGTGGATGTTGTTCTGTTATAGGGATTTCAACAGGATCGCCATAGGTTGCACATGTTGATGAAACCACCAGCTTCTTAACGTCAAATTCAAGCATCACCTGAAGAAGATTAATAGTGTTGCAGACGTTGTTTCTGTAGTACTTCTGAGGGTCTTCAACTGACTCACCAACATAGGTGAAGGCTGCAAAATGCATAACAGCAGTTACAGGATACTTCTTGAATACGCTCCTTATATCATTGATGTTTCCGAGATCTCCACATTCAAAGGTTCCCCATTTAATAAAATCTTCGTGGCCATAACTCAGATTATCGAAAACAATTGTTTCATAACCGTTAATGTTAAGCTGTTTGTTAATATGCGCGCCAATATATCCAGCGCCACCAACAATTAGAATCATGTAAGTTAATATGTAATTCATATAAAAAAAGGTTTCTAAATCCTTTTAAGGATTTATTAAATTTTTATTGACATTATATCTGCAACCACCAAATAGAAAGCTGCCAAACCACTCCATTTTCCCCAACCCTTGGCGATCCTTCGGAGCTCATCTGCTGAAACAGGTTTGTCATTGTTATAGTAATGGGATACAACCTTTCTAAGACCGATATCATCTGCAGGTAATGCAACAAGCCTGTGAAGTCCCCTGATAACAGCAAGTTCTGCGGTCCAAACACCAATGCCACGTATTTTTAACAGTTCACTGATAATTTCAGAGGTATTTTTAGTTTTTAATTCATTTAAATCAAGATTATTCTCTTCAATACTCTTTGATAAACCTATAACATACTCGGCTTTTCTAAAACTCAAACCTGATCCTCGTAAATCTTCTCTTTCTAAGTTCGAAATAGTTTCTGGAGTTGGAAATGAATAGTAAGTTTTGCCGTCTAATTGTAACATATCACCAAATTCTTTAATCATCCTAGTCTCGATGCTCCTTGTGGCCTTAAGTGATATCTGCTGTTCTATTATGGATGAAACAATGGCCTCAAAAAACGTTGGCGTTGTAGGACTGTTGAGACCACAGAGTTTTAATGTCAACTTCGACATGATCCTATCTTCATAAAAATATCTTAGATCAAAGTCCAAGTTAAAAATTGAGGTTAAAATCTTCCTTGCAATTACATTGTCCTTTTTATTGAGTTCATTATCCGGTTTTAAAGATACAGATAACTCTGGTTTATCAACAGACCCTAACGATCTTACAGTAATGAGAACCAACTTATTATTTAACCATATCAACTGCCAGTAAGAACCTTTTTCATACCTTTGAATTTGAGGATCTCCATTGGAAAAAATTTTAGCACTTAATTCAAAGTTGAAAGGCGATTTTGGGGTTATTTTTAAAATCAAATCGTATCACCGGTAAATTAATTGAAAACTTTCAAATAAATCAACTTGTAACTATATTTTAGTTCTTCAAATTCAAGTAAGTTATTAAAATTTATTCTACATCAATCCATCTAAAATCATCTTAAACTGATTAAAATTATGATATGGATATTCATAAGAGGTAATAAGATTTATTATGGGATAATTAAGGATTTATCAAGTATTTAAATGATAATATCCCTTTCAATAATTTTATATATAAATTTGGACATATTTATTCAATGTAAAGGGGGATGAAAAATTGGGAAAAGTTGAGTTAAACAAGGATAAATAAATGTTTTACAATTCAAGAGGTTCCAGATAATTATAATCCTTCTTGGTCTCAAAATGTATCCATTGAATATAAAAATGAGTGGTGGATGCCTAGTCCTGAAGAACTAAAATATATTATATGTAATGATGAAAATTAGTGCACTTTAAATGTGATTATCTTATGTTATACCATTTTAAAATGTGGAGATGTTATTTAAAGGACATTTATCGCTAAATAATGAAACAACCATCCTAAAATGGAATTATTGGCATTATGGTACTTAGTGGTCTTTTCATGGCTAAATACTTCAATTTCCATTTTATCAAATATTTTTTATGATAAAAATGCAATATGTATACAATTAAAGTTTAGGATGATTTTATGAACTGGGATTTCTTAGAAATATCAAAATCTTTTTTAAAAGATGATAAAGGAAAATTATTGATAGAAGGCAAATTTGGCATAGAAAAAGAGTCCCAACGGATTACATGTTCTGGAGATCTGGCGTTAACGGTACATCCCCAAGTATTTGGTGACAAAACTAAAAATCCACGTGTAACAGCAGACTTTTCTGAAAGTCAGATTGAGATGATAACTCCAACCTTCGAGTCGATTGAAGAAGTATATGATGAATTAAATGCAATAACTAATGAAGTAGAAAATGGTATTGGAGATGAACTACTCTGGCCTCTGAGTATGCCACCAAAACTGCCAGATGAGGACCAAATTCCCATTGCCAGCTTTTCTGATTCTGAAGAAGGAAGATACAAAGAAACATATAGAAAAGGACTGGCACACCGCTATGGCAAGAAAATGCAGATGATATCTGGAATTCACTATAATTTTTCTTTTGGAGAAGGAATGGTTGAATATATATATGAAAATTTCGGAAATGGAATGGATAAACGTTCATTTAATGATGAAATACATTTTAAGCTTACCAGAAATTTTTTACGTTACCGTTGGATCTTAATTTATCTTTTCGGTGCATCACCATTCTGTCATCATAGTTATCATTCGGTCATAACCAAGGAAATTAAAATAATTGAGAAATACTGCCATGATTGTGATGATATTATTAAAAATTTCAATCAATACGCTACATCTCTACGGGTAAGCAGGTTTGGTTATTCAAACACTCTTAAACAAAAGGATAATATATATTTCAACAGCCTGGAGGAATATTCATCAAAAATTAATGTGCTGTTGAAAACTAAAAATAGAAAATATTCAAATCTTGGCATATATAAGAACGGTTCTCAAATACAATTGAATGATAATATTTTGCAACAAGAAAGCGAATATTACTCGTCAATTCGGCTTAAGCAAAACATCAAGAAGGGGGAAACCCAGCTGGAAGCACTGGAAAAGCGAGGAGTGAAACATTTAGAGATAAGGATCTTGGATTTAAATCCATTTGAAAAGTTGGGTTTAAGTATTGAAGAAATGTATTTCCTTCATGTTTTTATTTTATTCTGTTTGTTTCTACCAAGTGATCCAATCACTGCCAATGAATATGAAAAAATAAATTCAAATCACCATCATGTAGCATTATTCGGCAGGAAGGATGATCTAATTCTTCAAAAATATAATAATAAAGCATTAGGATTAAAAGAGTGGGGAAAAGAGATATTTGAGCGGCTCAAAAGTATAGCAGAGATAATAAACCAATGTACTGGAGAGGAAAAATATCTTAAAAGTGTAGAATTCGAGAACCAAAAGCTTTTTGATAGATCCATGTTACCTTCTGAAATGATATACAATGAAATGCAAGAAAAAAACGAAAGTTTTATAGAATTCGGAACCAAATATGCCATAAATAATTTACAAAACAATAATCAGGAGGGCTCGAATGGAAATTAACAGATATAAAAGACTTGAACTTTCGACCCAGATTGTTATCAATGGAGCATTCAGCAGGGGGATCGAGGTTGAAGTACTTGACTGGGATGATAATTTCATCCGTTTGAAAAAAAATAATAAAGTCGAATATGTGAAGCAGGCTACAAAAACTTCTTTAGATACATATATAACCCCATTAATCATGGAAAACAAAGAAATTACCAAAATAGTTCTTAAAGAACACAGCATTAATGTACCTGAGAGCATAACTGTAAAAAGAGTAGATGAAGCTGTAAAAAAATATAAAGATCTTGAAGGCAAAGATATTGTTATAAAACCAAAGTCCACGAATTTCGGAGAGGGAGTTTCGATACTGAAAGAGCTAAGGTCAAAGGAAGACTACGAGTATGCAGTTTCGCAAGCACTGGATTATGATAGCTCTGTAATGATTGAAGAATTCATAAAAGGCAAAGAGTATAGATTTTTGGTTATTGGTGACGAAGTAGCCGCAGTACTGCACAGAGTACCTGCAAATGTAGTGGGCAATGGAGTTCATAACATAGGAGAACTGGTTGATGAAAAAAATAGAAGCTCTTTAAGAAGTAAGGGATATGTTACTCCGCTTGAAAAAATCAGGATTGGTATTGTTGAAAAGAATTATCTGGCCAGTCAGGATAAGGACATAAATTATGTTCCACAAAACAGTGAAATGGTATATCTAAGGGAAAATTCCAATATCAGTACTGGTGGTGACAGCATTGATTTTACCGATGATGTGTTAGATGATTATAAGATAATTGCCGTAAAATCTGCAAAAGCGGTAGGTGCAAAAATCTGTGGGGCTGATATTATAATCAGTGATGTAAAAACAAAACCAGATGAGAACAATCACAGTGTTATAGAATTGAATTTCAATCCAATACTCCATGCACATGCATTCCCATACAAAGGTCAGAACAGACATGTTGAGGATAATGTACTTGATTTATTAGGATTCTAAAATTAACAGATGAAAAAATTTTCCACCCATGCTTACACATCTAGGACGTACTTTCGTTTCATTCATTATTCGCTAGGTTTCCATCCTTGATATGTACCAATTATGAAAAATAAGTATTTGTTTTTTTTATTGCCATTTTTCATATCTTACAATTTCATTTATTTTTTTTCTTGTTTTTGGTCTTGGTTTATCATTAGGATATCCTAAGGGAGTAAATATTAGTGGTAATACATTTTTTGGAATATCCAATATTTCTCGTGCTGCTTTAAGGTTAAATTTTCCTATCCAGCAGGTTCCCAATCCAAGATTAGTAGCTGCTAGAATCAAGTGGTCCATGGCAATGGATGTGTCTACTTCAGTGTAATTTTTAAGTCGCACTTATATTCGGAATTATAATGGGAATTGTGCAATTGATAACTATGGCAGCGGCAGGACACGCAACGCTTGGAATTGAAGTCCTCATATATGATATATTGAGATACTTCATAGGAACATTCATTATGGGTGCAAATAATAACCATAATCTACAACTTCCTGGCACCAAGACTTGGTGGAGTTCAATTAGGACTTAAATAAAGGGTTTAAATCCCTTTATTTTTTTTAAATTTTTTTGAACTAACATCCTTCCTGATTAGATTAACTTCTTTGTTTAACATGTTAACAAAATAAATTTGTATTCACGATTTACATCTTTTAATCATTTTTTATTGAATTTAAAAGACTTTATGCAGTTTTCAAACAATATCGCTAAAATTATATATTCTCTTTTACATAAAATAAAACATGGACTCTAAAACAAATCGTCAAATTATGGGGATAATTGCAATAATTGTAGGTGTAATTATTATCATAGATCCAGCGATAGTAGCATATCTACTAGGAATTGTACTCATAGCTTACGGAATAATGGAATTAATAAACAGAGGAATGGAATAATTCTGTTAAACGGATTATAAAATTCTTACCAAAATCACAAAACTGATATTAGATTCCTAAAATCTAAAGTTATTAATTTTTTTATTAGCCCTAAATAGTGCTATGAATCATTTTCAATTTACAAACATGGTTAAACTAAAACCACTGAAAAAGAATAAAATCAATTATAATATTAATAGTCCATAAATCATACCCCGAATACTAAAAAAAATTTATTTTAATCAACTTTGTAACAATTCGAAACAAAATTATACATTCAGATCCACAAGAAATTTCATATGAAAATCTTATGGATATTTTAATAGATGTTAAAGATCTACTTTGGATATTGGATTATTATAATGGATTTGATTGGGCGTTAGATAATATTGTCCCCGGATTTAAGTTAAATTCTAAACTTTATAAAATCATGCTGCATATGTACTGTGCCTGTACTGGATATATGCTCCACATATGGAGTATTTAGGTTAATAATTAGATCTAAAAATTGTTAAATAATTCCTCTTACAATAATACTATTGTAGAGATAATGTGGGGTGAAATTTCATGACAAACATTAACAAATCTGTAGAATTAAATAGGGACAATATCAACAAATGTCTGTGTAAAATATGTCCGGTTCAAACAGACAGCAAATGTTCTAAGGATAAACTAGACATTATAAATGAAAACCTAAAAGAAGAAGGGGATATTAAAAAAATTATTAAACCTGAAGAACTTTCACTGGTTTACTGTTCAAATGGTAAGGCCACCTGTACGGACCTTTCAGAGAGGGAGTTATGTAAATGCACACAATGTGTTGTGTGGTTAGATAATAATTTAGCGAATGCTGATCCCATAGAATACTTTTGTATAGACGGTGTTCCAAAATAATGTATCAGAATATAATTAATATTAAATTTTGATCAACAATTGATCTCAAATTCAAATTTAATCGAAATTATACTTTAAATTACACCTAACTTTAAAGCTGATAACCTTCCATTATTCATATACCTTCACTCTAAATATCACACATAAAAACATGATCAACAACTTTCATCTAAGACGTATAAGTTCTTCGAGTTAAATGTTATGAAACCCTATATCAAAGGAATCTAATTATATTACAATCAAATTCTATAAAAATAATAAAATATTATCAGCCCTTAAACATCTTCAAGTTCAGATCGTAGCATTTTATTCTCGTAAATCGACATTGGAGATAAGATATACATTTATATTCTCCTTTATTTCCTAAACTACATATAATCCTGAATCGGGTCGATTAAATATTTATAATTATAAAAAAGAATAAATTATTAAAATAAATTAAAAGTTTAAAGTATAGTATTCACCATCTGGTCGCTGAATCTTCTTAATAAGACCTTTATTTTCCAGGGCAATGATCAGGCTGTAAGTTTTAAGACTGGTAAGTCTCAGTTCACCGTAGAGCATGTTTCCTTCAAGAAGTGTTTTTGAAATCAGTCCAGATTCTCCTGCAACATTCTTTATGATTTCAAAGGCTTTTTCTTCTGTTTCGTTAAGTTCTTCCTTTTTAACGTCTTCTTGTGACTCCCAAACGTTTATGGTACCAGTTTCGAGAAGGGTTACCGAGCCATCTTGGTAAGAAACTATACCCTTTTGATCCAGTGTATTAAGGATATCTTTAAGATCCATTTCTGATAGATCAAGGTCTAATTTAAGGATTCTGTATGGAACACAGTTTTTATACTCATTCTGAAAGTATTTAATTTGATTTAAGACCATATTCTCCTTTCGGGTTATGTGAAGCATAATAAAAAAGGTATGTCCACATGATATTAAATAGTTACTATAATATTTTCAAATCAACCAAAGATTTTCACAAAGATTAAAAAAACCATGTAAACCGATGGAAAGAAGTGAAATTAATTAATAAAGAATTTCGTTCTAATCCATTTATTTAAATCTTTAATTTTTAAAGGGTTATACCTTTATTAGATTCTAAAAGAATGATGAAAATAATAAATAAACAAAGAACCGATTTAATATTGATTAAGAAATTTAATTTATTTAAAAGTTGCATAAAAGATTAAAAGGTTGGAAGTTTCGCCATGATAGATTCTCTCTATGAAAAAGCTCTTTTGAAGAAGGATAACATAAATGAACGAATAAATAATGATTTCGACAATATTGATGTTGATCCCTCTTTGTTCTGGAGGGAATATCCCATAGCTGAAGAAGATTTGGATATAACAATATCTGCAGGTGATGGCAGCATCAATAAAAAGAATTTTATGAGTTTTATATTCTATGCCATCGATGCTGAGTGCTTAGTATATAAAAATGAGCTCAATGTAATAGAAAGCTCTGAAATAGATATAATACCTCATCATAATCATGTCGAAGATCGATTAAGAAGTTACATGGGGATATTTGAGATCAAAAATGCTCTGAAAGCCTTTGAAGAACATGATATTGACGTTTTTCTATTCGATGGTTCCATATTAGGAAACCTAATAAGACCTTCTCCCCTTGAAAATAAGCTTAATAGTGATTTAAAGGACAGAATTAAATATAAATATGTGCCTGAACTTGAAAAAACTCTAAATGAGGAGTTAAAATATTCAAATGTTCGAATAGCATCGTCCAAATTTTTAGAAACAATCGAAGAAGAGTTTGAAAATAAAACAGATGCAATGATATACCTTGAAAGTCTTGAAAATTTGATGGTTATCAGCGAACTACTTAAAAATCAGGGTGCAGTAGTTGCAATATCAAAAACATCAACCAGTCATGAATATTTC
>Ga0182021_10001806_pt1 | contig 24844 bp, 23 predicted proteins | sample 612E3MmetaG_FD_120493 | JGI IMG/M metagenome (GOLD analysis project Ga0182021, IMG submission 120493) | Permafrost microbial communities from Stordalen Mire, Sweden - 612E3M metaG (Illumina Assembly) | ecosystem: Environmental > Terrestrial > Soil > Wetlands > Permafrost | place: Sweden... | reverse complement strand
CTGGCGATGAAGCAGGTGATGTCCTGGATGATGCCGCCGCCAATGGCAATCAGCGTGTGGTCGCGACGGACGCTGTTTGCAATCAGGCGCTCGAAAATCGGAATAATGCGCTCGATAGATTTGTTTTCTTCTGTCGCTTCAATCACGACAGTATTTTTATGTCCCAGAACTGCCTGCAACTGGGCGGCATAAAGCCGGGCGACATTTGCATCCACGAGGAAATGGGGTTCTCCCTCCAAAAGCTGCCCGGCATTGGCCAACAATTGATTATCGAAAAATACCGAATAAACCCCTTTGTGGGATTGAATGCTGAGTGTTTCAGACACGACTAAAGCCTCCGTCGATGGCAATATTTTGCCCTGTGATATACGAATTTTCCGGGCTTCCCAGCCACACAACGAAGCGGGCGATCTCCTCGACACCGGCCATGCGACGGATAGGTACCGTAGATAAGATCTTGCGAATTCCTTCTTCACCCAGCATCTTGTGGGTCAATTCCGTATCGGTGAAACCGGGGGCAACGCAATTGGCCAGAATTCCATCTGCCGCGTGTTCTGCCGCCAGTGAAAGCGTCAGCCCATCCAGCGCGAATTTGCTGGCCGAATAGGATGCCCGGTGTTCTTTGCCGATCTTTCCCCAGATCGAGGAAATGTTGACGATTCGCCCCCAGCCTTTGCTTTTCATACCGGGGATTGCCGCCTGGCACAAAGAGAAAGGAGCGAACACGTTTACTTGTTGGATTCGCTGAAACTCCCGCGGATCAATTTCGACAAACGGGAGGTTTTTGTTAATGCCCGCATTATTGATCAGAACATCCGGCTTTTCGCTGCGCACGAAATCTGCACAAGCCCGGATCTGTTCAACATCGCAGAAATCCGCTTGAAAATACTTGTCGAACGACCCGGACGAATCGGCATGCGTACCGGTACCGATCACCTTCGCGCCAGCCGCGCGAAACTCCGCGGCAATGGCGGCCCCGATGCCCCGGGTCGCCCCTGTTACCAGCACTGTCTTATTCTGGAAGTTCAGATCCGACATGACTCAGGCTGCGTGAATAAAACGCATAAGGTAAGCGCCCACCAAATGATCAAGCACCATGTGAGCATCTTCTGCCGGACCATATTCTTTAGGTGCCGTCGGCACATGAATGCCCTCGTCGGCCATCTGCTTCATCTTGCCCCCGTCGAAGGCTGTGATCGCAACCGTCTTGATTCCCGCTGATTTCGCGTATTCAAAGGTTCGAACCAGATTGGCCGAATTGCCCGATGCGGATATCCCGACGACCACATCCCCGGCTACTCCCAACACCCGCAATTGGCGAACAAATACCTCTTCGTAGCCAAAGTCATTTCCCAGCGCAGTGATTACTGCCTGGTTGTCAGTCAGGCTGACGACCCGGAATGGTTTGTCATAAGAATTGGTGCCAATTGCCAAATCGTTGGCAAAGTGGCTTGCCGTGGATGCGCTGCCACCGTTGCCAATAAAATATACAGTTGCGCCACGCTCTCTTGCGTCAAGCAAAGTCTGAACGAACCGGCCGACCTCTCCAGCATCAATCCCCCTCAGTACGCTGCTCAAATATTCAATATAGGCACCGGCAAAGGCAACAGGATCTTTGGTGAAAATACGATCTAAATTATTCATATGCTGTACTGGTCAGGGTTGGGAATGGAATAGGTCTGCCTCCACACCGGATCGGCGTGGTAAATTTTGTACACCAGCTTCATGGTGTTGAGTGCATCCAGGGAGGAGCCACTTCCTACAGGCTGATTTCTCAGAATAGTATCCGCGAAACGATTGATTTCTTCTTCCCATGAAGGATCGCGGTTGTAACGTGTCAATTGTTCCTTTGGATCGCCATTGTCGTTGTCATGATCAACCGTCACTACAGTCAACGTCTCGGCACCATAACTCTTGGATCCGGACAGGATTCCGCCAAGGATGAGACTTCCTTTCTCCAGATTGATATCCAGATTAAAGCGATGTCTCCATTGCGTGGCCGACGAGTTAAGCATGCCGACGATGCCGTCTGCCGTGCGCATTAACGCATAGGCGTTGTCTTCCACTTCATATCCCCAATGACTGTTGGAAATAAAGCTGTGCACTTCGGTGAACTCTCCCGCAAAAAGCCGCATGAGATCCACCATGTGAATGCCCTGATCAAGCAGAACCCCGCCTCCGGCTATCTCTCGTTTGGTGCGCCAATCCGGCTGGTTAAAGGTAATCAGTTTTGACTTGCCGTAAACTCCACGCATGTTAATGATGCGTCCAAGTTCCCCCGAGCGAATTATTTTCAGCGCCTCTTGCACCGAGTCGTGATAACGATGGTTAAAGCCGTACATTAGCTTGCAATCGGGATGTTTCTTCTCGCTTTGAATGACCCGGACAATATCTTCCACATCGCGGCCGGGCGGTTTTTCGCAGAACACATGCAGGCCTTTTTCCAGGCCTGCTATCGATACTTCCGGTGCAATTTCATTGGTCAGGCACACAATCAGCACGTCCAAATCTTCCGCCAGTAGTTGCCGGTAGTCTGGGTAATAGCGCACGCCATCGGGATAAACTCCGGAGTCTTCAAACACGCGATCACAAACACCCACCAGTTTCATATTCGGATGCTTGTCCACACAGACACGCCTGCGCTTACCCACTACGCCGTAACCGGCAATACCAACTTTTAACATTATCGTAATCCAGCAGAATTAAGAGAGATTCAGTACTTTCCGAAATATGGGTCTTTCACCATATGCGCTTCGACCAATCCGATATCGCTGGGGCTATCCACCGAATACGATTGGATGTAAGGGTATGGAGCAATATATTGTCTGAATTTCATATCCAGGATACGGTTGCTATCGCAAGCCTCCAACTGCTCGAGTCGAGTCTCCGGATGCTGGGTGAACTCGCGCAGATATTTCCAACGGAAGGCGAAAATTCCGTAGATTCTCCGCGCTTCCAGTTCCGGAGAGAATCCGCCTTTAAAATAGGGAACAGGTGCACGCGACGTGTAGAGAACCTCGCCGCTGGCATTGTGAATAATTTTCACTGTATCGGGATTGCGCCAGATATCTTCCTCTGTAATGTGCATCGCCAAGACAGTACAAGGAATATCCGGATTGTCTATGAGCGGCTTGACGACGGCGTCAATCATGTCCGGCGCCATCATTGGTTCATCACCCTGAACACAAACAACCACATCCGAATCAGCCAGCTTGGTTGTACACTTGCCTGCTGCTTCCGCAACGCGATCCAATGCCCGGGTATGGTGTGATCCAGTCATGATGACTGGATAGCCATGTTGCGTCGCAAAATCCTCAATTTCCTTGTCACATGTTGCCAGAACCAACTCATCCCATTTCGGATACAACTTGGCTCGACAAAAAACATGCTCAACCATCGGCCGACCAAGAATCGAAAACAATGGCTTTCCCGGAAAGCGGGATGCCGCCATGCGCGCAGGAACAATTCCAACAACTTTCATAAATTCCCCAAATATGAATTAAACAAAATCTGCGAATCTGCCCGAGGGCTCATCACGACTTAACTGCCGAAGTTCTATAAAGATTAGCCAACGCTTCGTCCGCACGCCCCAATCTCGCACTATTACCTGCTGAGGCAACCTCAGACCAATCGCCTGTTTCATCCGATACGTAAAACGCGTTCAATAGTTTGATTGATTCCAGCGCGTCCTCGCGCGATACGGAGAAAGGCCGCCCTTCCTGATAAAACGCGACGATCTCTTTATAGAGCTGCGTGTGCCCATGTCCGTAAACATTGCCAGAGAAATCCTCCGAGTTCGCCTGACACGCTGCCGGGTCCGGGGTATACACCTGCAATTCGTTAACTGCAATGCCACCGATCTGAGCCAACCCATTCTCGCAAACCACTGAAAGGCTTGCCTCATAATCAATGGGGCGCGCGGCGGTCGTCACTTCCAAAGCCCCCAACGCACCACTCTTGAAGAAAGCGCTGGCCACCATAGCATCTTCAACTTCAATATCTGCGCCCAGTGTTGCCATCTTAGCGCAAACCCGATCTAGCTCTCCGCCGAAGAAGCGCAACAAATCGACATGATGAATCCCCTGGTTAGTCAGGCATCCTCCGTCCATGGCGTAAGTTCCACGCCAAGGCGCCAACTCATAATAGCGCTGCGGCCGGCACCACCTTACCCGAACCGAAACCAAACGGATTTTTCCAAGCTCCCCTGAAACGATACCCTGCTTGACCCGCTGAACGGCTTTGTTATGGCGATTCTGAAAGACCGGGAAAACACTTAAACCATGTTTATCGGCCTCTCGATAAACCTCTTCAAGCTGGGAAGGGTTCATGAAGGTTGGCTTTTCAATAATGAGGTTTTTTCTATATGTCCGGATAATATCGAGACCATGTTCATAGTGCATCCCGGATGGCGTCACGATTGCGACGGTATTGATGTCGGGATTTTCTTCAAGCATTTTGCGATAGTTCTGATACGCCTTTGCGCCATACTCTTTTTGGTAGACCTCCGCCTTACCAAGTTCCAGATCACAGACCGCAACAAGCGTCGCGCCCGGGAGATTTACTATTGACCTGCAGTGATGGCCCGAGATGCGGCCACAACCAATTATCGCTACCTTGGCAACCGATTGAGAATTCATGAATATCCTTAATGTCTAGACAATTTTTATTACGCCAATTACACACCCACACCCAAAATCACTTGCATCGCAGAACTAGGAAGCGCCACCTGCTGCCTGCTTTATCGCCTGAACTATCGGATCAACAGTTTGACGCGTCGCACAGGAAAAACGGCTAAAGCCGGACAGGCAGCTTTCATTAAAGTTTTTTCGGTACAAAACAATATTCTCAAGTCCGCGATGAATAGCGTCAGCGCGATCCCCGAATGCGACGTGCTGGAAATTCCCGTGGGTCTGAGGAACCTGGAATCCCAAGGCCGTCATTTCGTCAATAAAGTACTGTTTGCCATCCAGCAATCTTTTTACCGAGGCCTCCATTTTGTCCGCGTGATCCATCATGCGCTCCATGAAAGCAATGCTCAGCGTACCCAACTCGTACATTGGCCGCATCTTGTTGAAATATCTAATCGTATCTGGATGACCGACCGCATATCCAATGCGCAACCCGGCAAGCCCCCACGCCTTCGCGAAGGTACGCGCTACTACAAGATGCCGACATTCACGGGTCCAAGGCACGCAAGTAGGCGCATAGAACGGATGATATGCCTCATCTATAAGGACCACCGTATCAAGACTGACGCACAGCTCAACGATAGCGCGTAACTCATCCAGCGATAACACAGTGCCAGTTGGACTATCCGGATTCGGAAGACAGAAAAGACGCGGCTTGATACTTCTTAGATGCGCCAGAATCTTCTCCACCGTGAGAGTCGGCCCGCAATCACCTCTTTCATAGGTGATGGGCTCAGCCTGAGCGCCGAACATCTGGCAATACACGGGATACATGGCAAATGTCGGCAACGTATGCGCCACCTTGTCGCCGGCGCTGACGAACACCTCAAATGTTAGTCGAATGGCACCGTCGCTTCCCGGTGTCAATATCAAGCCATCGGGAGAAACATCCAGCCAATTCGCCAATTTTTGATAAAGAGCAGCCGGCTCCGGATAGGTCGCCAAATTCAACGGAGGCAAATCACGCAAGATGCTTTCGTTAAAGGCCAGCAATTCGGGATCAAGGTTCTCGTTCTTGTCCAGCCACAACAGACTTGCAGATCGTGGATTTGATTTTTGTGACTGCGGTCGAACCAGCCCCGGATTCAATATATGCTTTACGGGAGTCGCCGCAGTCTGCGCGAACTCTTTATAACCTACGCCGTTCCCTTTTGTAACCGTTTGCCTGTCTGCCATGTCGTTGCTCCACCGCAATACGCGGTCCCCTTTCTAAATTGCACCCCGATTTTACATTTGCCCCGGATAAAGAAGGCCGCCAGCCAATTCCACTAGGATGATTGATCGGCGTTCGTACGAAGCCATTGATCTCGAGTAATGCCCAACCAAATAAGATCGACGTATCGCCCATTCTTGTACATCTGCTGTTTTTGACGCCCTTCCACCTCATAACCCGCGGCTAATGCACATTTCAACGAGCGCTCATTGCCCTCCAAAAACGTGGCTGCAACTTTATGCAGATTTATCACGTTAAATGCATAGTCCGTTGCCGCCTTCCAGGCTTGTCTCCCCCATCCGCGCCCCAGAAATTCCTTTTCACCTATCACAATACCAAGTACCGCTGATCGATGGATCCAATCGATAGCATGCAAACCGACATTTCCAACGTGCTGATTCGATGCGTCGTCAACTATTGCAAAAACAACGTCGCTGCTGCTCTTTTGAATTTTCGCAAAGTAATCCCTTTGCGCCTGAGGCGAATTGGGAATGTATCCCTTGTTCTGAAATCGCGTTGTTTCAGAATCATTGAACCATTGATACCAGCGTCCATTCAGATCATCTTCTGTCAGGGCGCGAAGGTAGAAACCATCACAATGTATAAAAATATCTTTGTTTGTCATATTTTTGTCGCCAGTAAATTGCGAATAACGAGAAAAACATCCCGATGTTAAGGATTCTATGCAATACATATCTCGTTCACCAAGAGCTTTCGACACAAAGCTTAACCGTACGTGGAGCCGAAACGATGGTAAATAAATACACAATTGCAAGACCCAGCACTTCTAGTCTTCGCAAAACAATACGTTCTCAAATTACAACTAGCTCGCCGCCTTAACTTTGCTTTCTAATATTTCGACAATTAGATCCAAACTCAGCATATCGGTAATCTCTTCCTCGCTGAACGTAACGTTAAACTCTTCTTCCAAAGCTACAACCAACGTCATATGTCTCAGACTGTCCCATTTTTTAAACTTTCCGAAAATAGCGCCCCCCTCAATTTCCGTTCTATCCACTCCAAAGACGGAGGCCATAAGATCGACTATTTGATCACGCATAACTCACCTTGATGTAATTCAACTCTTTTTCAACAAATTCAATAATATTTCGCTCATACAACTTAACATCATTTTCTTCACTAACAAGCGCAAAGCCAACCTTAGAGTAAAAATCGGAAACCTGAGCATTCTTGGAAGTCTTTGAATACTGTGCTGTAACCTTTGCAATGGACTGATCTCTCAATAATCTTAACAACTGGTCAACAAATTTATATTCCAAATTTCGGCCAAGAATCCTGCAACTCATCAGCAGTGTATCAATTGTTGCCTCGCTACCCTTAAAACGACAAATTGCAAGTCCGGTCGTACCGTAAGATCCGAATTTGTCAAGAACATCCATCGCAAGCACAAGACATGAAGGATCTTCTAACAAATTCTTTATTTCATTTTGCGTATATCTGTGTGTCGTCAAATTGAACTGATTGGTTTTCTGCGTCAGCTGAGAAAGTCGATCAATCGCATCAAGCGGATTGGTATGAATCTTTAACTCCAGTTGCAACGACTGCAAATATTCCTCAATGTTTTCGAACTTGTCCTTTTCACTGGCGCGTGCCAGCTCTGTCTTGTACTGATCTATCTTCGCAGCATCTTCTTTCGTTTCAGCAGGTTTGTAAAAATAGTCGTCAATTGCCGATCTGAGCTTGCTCACATATCCGGCATAGTCTTTGGGCACTTGTACAACGGCCACTTCGGGGAGATTCTCTTTGATCAAATTCACTTCAAAATCGCTGTCATCGACGAAGACAAAACTATCCAATCCTATATTGAGTGAAGACCCGATTCTTTTCAGATTGGATATCTTGTCTTCCCAGTTGACTGCCTTAATGACAATATATTTGTCTGTCAGAACCATGTCCGGATGGGAGCGCAATGCTTCGTCAACGTCTTCGGGATTGTTCTTGCTACACAGGCCGACGATCACGCCCTTCTTGGCCATTTCAATGGCCATCTGTTGTATCTCCTTATACATCTTTATGCCGCTAAATCCATCCTCCGCCAATATCCCTTTCCAAAGCGTATTGTCACAGTCAAATATAAGCGCCTTTTTTATCTTGCCCGTAGAGGCCATGACATAAGGCTTGATGTATTCCGCATACGAACGATAGAAATCGACGCTATACAACGCCATGGAACTGAGGAAATAGCGCAGATCAATACATGCCTCCACTGACTTGGCAAAATAGATACGCTCAATATCAATGACGCGCACACAAGCAGGAGCAATGCGCGCGACATAATCGTTTAACTGATCACATACCACGTCCAATTCATTTCTCTTGCGGGAATTAAACGTAAAAGGTGCCGCTGAAAACCGGTTAAATAGAACCAGTTTTGCTGATCCCAGCTTCTCAAATACAAATTTGATTTGATTTTTGATATGTGCAACAAGATCATCCCATTTGACCTGATCGAATTCATGCACTCGGAACGCCAAATCTTCGACAAGATTTGCAGCATCCCAGAAAACGATCACGCACTCATGGCTCGCGAAACGCTCGCTGTCCTGAACAATATTGTCATATTCTCCGACTTCAACGACCGCCCCGATGCCTGCCCGACGCAGTGAGTATTCAATAATCTCTTTTGACTGGTTGATCGTGAGATTCGAAAGCGCAGCAATCCGGTAGTTAAGCTCCATGTGTGAACCCAACTCGGTATTCTTTTGCAACAGCTGATGGTATTTTATTTCCATACGAAAAATCTGTAATTAGCTCTTTAAGTAGAAAGGCGTATTCCGGTTAATCATCCTGCTTAGATCATGACCATTCCACCATTAACGCGGATAGTCTCCCCGGTCAGGTAGTCGGCATCCTTGGAAGCTAGGAAATATATGGCATTTGCGACATCTGCCGGCTGCGCCAAACGATGGCGTGGGCATTTGGCCTCAGTCAAAAGACGTGCTTTTTGTGGTACGTCAGCGATCAAGTCAGTCTCTGTCATGCCCGGCGAAACCAAGTTGACGCGCACACCCTTTTTCGCAAAATCAATCGCCATGCTTTTGGCCATTCCAACCAGCGCGGACTTTGCCGTAGTGTAGTGCAGCCAGTTTGGAACAGGTGCCTCCACCGCTTGGGTAGATACAAAAATAATTCCGGACGAGTCGCGTTGTTCCAACATTGGCAAAAAGCGCTTCGCCAGAAGGAAGGAGCTTTTGATATTTATATCGATTTGGTTTTGTATCATCCCCCACTCCAAATCTTCCCATTCCACGCTAATCAGGCTAATCGTTGCAGCGTGTACCAAGGCGTTCACGTAAGGCGAAATCCTTTTCGCACTTTCGTACAGGTTATCGATTGTTTCCGGCTCTGTGATGTCGCCTTGTACCGTGACCACCTTTACACCCAGCTTTTGCAGCTCTTCCTTAAGACTCCGTGCTTTCTCGGTATTGGTATTGTAATGAAGGACGAGGTCATATGAATTTTCGGCGAACTTGCGCGCCGATGCGGCACCGATTCCCCCAGTAGCACCTATGATAAGCGCGACCTTCTTTTCTGCTACCGCTTCAGAATCGGCACCTGCCACTTCTTTGTCCGGCAATATCGCAACCACCTTAACCTTGGCCACACCGCTGGTTACTTTTTGTTTGCTGCCATTGAATATGTCTGTCTGGAGTTCAATCACACGGTCACGGTCAATCTTCTTCAAGACTCTTGCGGTCACGGTGATTTCATCGCCGACACGCACAGGCATCAAGAATTCCAAACTTTGTGAAAACCAGAGCGCACCGTCTCCTGGAAGCTTGGTTCCGATTAACGTCGAGATAAAGGACGCACCCAACATGCCATGTGCCACCGGCTTCTTGAACGCCGTTTTCTTTGCGTATTCAGCGTCGACATGAAGCCTGTTGTCATCGCCTGTCAGCTCGACAAACTTTTCAATATCTTTGGCTGTAATGACATGGCGTATTTCGGCGTAATCACCAACCTTTATTTCATCATATCTATCCATATCAGTTTTCTCCGCTCTCAGCCTTGAGCTTGGCCAATTTCTGACGATTTGCAATAACCCTGCCCGGATTACCAACAACGATGGAATATGGCGGAACCTCGGAGGCTACTACCGTAGCCGCAGATACAACAGACCCCTTCCCAATATGGGCGCCAGAAAGAATAATTGCATTCGCGCCTACCCACACGTCATCCTCAATGACGACACTATAAACCCCTCCCTGATACTCTATTCTTTTTGACGTATGTCCCTGCGAGCTAATTACGCTTTCCAAATCATCAATTCCGTGATTCGCCGAGCGCAAATATGCACCACGCGCCATCGCAACATCATTGCCAATAAAAATAGGATCGCTATCCCCCACCTCTATGGCCGCAAACTCACCAAGTGCAAAGTCATTGCCCAAATTCATACCCACATTCAACGTTATTTGAGAATTTCTGCCAATAAACTTTATATTGGGATTCCCTAACTTTCTTCTCCAGTAGTACAGCCGGAGTTTATTTCCAAAATAGGTGTTTGGCAGCACGATGGCCAGCCACTCCAAAGTAGATAGCACCTCAGTTGCCATTTTTGTCCAAATAGGTCTGTTTTTTTGTTTACTCATGCTTGCAACTCGCTCATATTCGTTGTTGTGTAATTCATAGCCTTGGAATATCTGCTCAATCTAGATTTGGCAATCACTTATTCTCACCAACGACCACGTCATACGAACCAGATGCAATTACCTGACCCGCATTAAAATGGAATATCCTGTCGCAGTTTTTCACTGTCGTTAGCCGATGCGCTATAACAATTAGAGTTTTTTTGCCGTGCAACTTTTCAATCACCTCGATAACCTGTTTTTCTGTCTCTGTATCTAAAGCTGAAGTCGCCTCGTCAAAAATAAATATGTCGCGATCGTGATACAGCGCGCGCGCCAAGGCAACCCGCTGACGCTCTCCGCCTGATAAACGAATTCCGCGCTCACCGAGTTTCGTATGTATTCCGTCTGGAAGGCGTGTAACCAATTCTGATAATTGAGCCGCACCGATGGCATCGTTCACCCGGCTTGTGTCGATTTGTTCTGCGGGCACACCAAATGCGACATTCGCTTCCAACGTATCGTCAATCAGGAAAACGCTTTGCGGGATATACGCTATTTGGTTGATCCAGTTATTCCAGCCGTACTGGTCCATATCGCGTCCATTAACTTCAATCCGGCCTGAGTCAATCTGATGCAAACCAAGCAGGATATCCACTAATGTGGTTTTTCCGGCACCCGACTCCCCGATAAATCCAATAGATTGTCCACGGGAGAAAGACAACGATATCCCATCGATCGCCCTTCGATTACCACCCGGATAACTATAAGTAACGCTGTGCATATCCAGTTTTTCAAATGGTTGCATTGAGCCGGGAACTCGTACGGCAGGAGTTGCGTGTTCTGCTACCTGCGATGCCTCCACCAGCTTAAGGTCTCGATATAATTCGTCGAGAGAGAAGCTGGAATAATTGATGCTCGCCAGCGAAGAACTGATCTGTGTCACTGCCGGCAATATTCTCATACCCGCCGCCCCGAACATTGCAAGCACCGAAATTAACTGTGTCGTGTTGTCTCCCTGGTAGACGACATAGAGAGAGAATGCAACCACAAAGAACACCAATACCGTTTCCATGAGATAACGCGGAATAACCAATAGTGAGCTAAACCGCAGAAACGATTTTGCTGCATCGTCAGCGGCATTTGCCACCTCGGAATAGAAAGCATCCTCCACCCGCAACACGCGAATTTCCTTTATGCCACCGATGCCCTGATTTACCCCTCTGATCATGCGCTCATGCGTAACAGAGGCCTCCTCGCCAGCTTGCCTGACCCGCGGACGGACAAAACCTATGTATAAGTAGAATGCGCAACCCAGCATGGCGCTCAGAAGCAGCATGGCTCGAGGATTCACCCAAAACAGGAAAACGCCAATCAGAATCATCATCAACGTATCGGAAACAACACGCAGGGATGGAATCAACATGTCATCGGACATTACTTTTGTATGAGAAATGACCGACTGGATGACCGTTGAACTATTGCGCTCCAAATAAAATTGGTATGGCATCCTCAGGTAGGCATGCATAAGTTTTTTTATCAGATGGCTTTTGAACTCAAAGCTGAAGGCAAAGATTCGACGCTGAACCCAAAAAGCCATGATTCCCTTGAAAAGAAACACCACTAAAAGAGTGGCGCCCAACATTCCGATATGATGGCTAGTCACTTTTCCATCTGCAGGCAAAATAGTGCCTTGCAAGATGCCCACGTGGGCGAGCCCGGCCGGATTAATGATGGCACCGATAAAAGGGCCGATCAGTCCGATCCCAAGCAGGTCAAACACGGACAACGCAATAAACAGCAGGATCATCACCAGCAGCTTGCCGCGATGGTCTTTAAGCAGAAAAAAATATTTTTCCAGGAAACCTGCCGTTTTCGGCTGGCCTGTTTTGCTGTTTTGTTGCCGTAAATTCTGCATGCTGAGTTAAGCGCCTCTCTTTAATTTGTCGGCCGACGTATCTCAAGGTGACCGTGCACTGCCTCTATCACATGCAGTGGGCGGCGCCCGCCAAGATCCTCAATTTGACTCCGGCAGGAAAAGCCGTTGCTCACTATTTGAACGTCCATTCCTGCAGCTTCTATTTTTGGCAACAGCCGTTGCGACGCTATTTGGCGTGAAATGTCTGCGTGCTCTTTCTCGTAGCCAAATGCTCCAGACATGCCACAACATCCCGCTTCGCTATCCTGAACCACCGCTCCGGGAATGCGCCTTAGCAGACTCAGCGCATGTCGCCCGCTCCCCATTGCCTTCTGGTGGCAATGCCCATGTACCAGAAAAGTCGGAGGTCGCTCGGATACCCTCCATTGCAGATCGCACTGCCCCGTCGATAAAGCTTGTTCAAGAAACTCATCAACCATGTGCACTCGCCCGGATACGGCTCTGGCCAGTACCTCATCTTCCAGCAGATCGGGCAAGTCGTCTGACAAGGCCGACGCACAACTCGGCTCGCACACCAACAACGGAGCCCCGTTCCGCAATAACGGAAGCAGTCGCTGAAACATGGCTGTTCCCTGTTTTTTTGCCTGCGCCAGCAATCCCTGTGACATGGCGCTGCGCTGACTGTCTCCCACGGTGGCTAGTTCGACGCGGTATCCTGCAGCTTCCAGGACTTCCACTGCTGCGAGGCCTATGGAGGGCTGATAGTACTCAGTGTATGTATCGTTGAACAAAACGACCCTCTGCCCGTTTCCTTCTCCAACTTCAGCACGCTTTGCGAACCACTCGCTCAACCGTTTCTCGGCATAGGTGGGAAGTTTGCGGTCCTGATCTATCCCAATAAGACGTTCCAACAGGCTGCGTATCGCACGATTGGCCAACATTGCATTTGTTATGGGTGCGCGTTTGCCAGAAAACCATTTCGCCATAAACGCTACGTTGCCAAACAGGCGGGATCTAATGGAGGTTCCCCGGCTCAGTTGCCGCTGATACAGGAGCTCCGATTTCAAGCGTGCCATGTCCACATTGTTTGGGCATTCTCCTTTACACCCTTTACACGCCAGACACAGCTCAAAGACGCTATACAATTCATCGCTGACCAGGCCATCCGCACCGAGCTGCCCTGTCAGAGCCAATCGCAGCGCATTGGCTCGACCACGCGTGGAATGCGCCTCATCCCGGGTTGCCATATAAGATGGACACATAACTCCACCTTGCGTTTTGCGACATGCCCCCACGCCACTACACTGCTCCACAGCCTTTAACAGCCCACCCCATTCCCTGTAGCGATAGAGTCCTGCGATTTTTAGCGGCTGATAATCGGTGCCGAAACGAAGATGCGCATGCATATCGGGTGTATCGATTATCTTTCCGGGATTCATGAGGCATTGAGGATCGAAAAGTTTCTTGATCTGCCCAAATGCTCCATACAATTGGTCTCCGAAAAATCGGCGATTAAACCCCCCCCTTACGATTCCATCGCCATGCTCTCCGCTCCACGAGCCTCCGTATTGAACGACCAGGTTAAATACTTCCTCCTGGATCTGTTGCATTTGTCCGATATCCGCCGCTTTATGCAAATCGTGCATGGGGCGTATGTGAAGCAAGCCAACGCTCGCGTGTCCAAATAGTGAGACTGGCTGCCCATATCGCTTACATACCTCCAGCACAGCCAAAACATACGCGGGCAGCGCCTCGGGCGGGATCGCCGCGTCTTCGATATATGGAATGGGTTTGCGATCGCCTTGCACAGTGGTCATTAATCCCAGGGCACTTGAGCGCATCTGCCAAACGTCCTGTATTGCCTTTGCTTCAAGCATCACAGGCGATGCATAAGCCAAATCCAGTTTGTTGACCACTTCCGCGATGTTGTCGATGCGCTGTCGCACTGCCAATTCGGCATCGCCCTGCACCTCGATGATTAATACAGCGGCCGGTTGCCCATTAACAATTTTGCATATCCCTTGCGTGAGCGGATGAAGGCGCGCCTGACTGATAATCACGCCATCAATTAACTCGACTGCCGAAGGTCCCTCCGCCACGATCGGCGCTACCGCATGCAGGCAACTCTCCAGGGTGGCGAAGTGTGCCATGCAGACCGCGCTAAACTTTGGCAGCGTTTCCAGACGAAGCTTGGCCTCCAGTACCGTTCCAAGCGTGCCCTCGCTTCCTACTACCACCTTGGCCATGTTCCATGGGTAGGGCTGCGCAAAAGCATCCAGAGAGTAACCACCGGAACGGCGTACCACTTTGGGATAGCGTTTTAGGATTTCTTCGCGGTTAACTATCGCCAATTCGCGGAATTTTCTGTAGATTGCACCTTCGTTTGTCTCGGCAACACATCGGGCTTCTAGCTGATTTTCATCCAACTGGCCGAGTCTCAGGACGTCTCCACTCGCCAGCGCCAGATCCAGTTCCAATACGTGATCAATCGTCATCCCGTAACGGATTGAACGCATGCCGGATGCATTATTGGCAATCATCCCTCCCACTGTTGCGCGGTTCGCAGTGGCGGGATCGGGCGCAAACTGAAGTCCGTACGGCTTCAAATATGCATTGAGTTCGCTGCAAACCAATCCGGGCTCAACGCGCACCCATCGCTCAGCTACATTCAATTCCAATATTCTGTTGTAATACTTGGACAAATCGAGAATCACTGCCTCGCCCACACTTTGCCCGGTCAAACTGGTTCCGCCACCGCGCGCGATTAGCGGTAGCTTGTGCTCATTACAAAAGTTCACGACCCGCAGGATATCTGCGCGGTCTCTGGGCTTGACTACTGCGAGTGGACGAAATTGATACATACTCGCGTCTGTTGAATAAAGCCCCTGCGACATATGATCGGTCAATAGCTCGCCTCGCAATTGGCCGCGAAGGAATTGAATTTCTTCCGTCAGATTATCCGAACTTGTTATTTCTGGCATAAGCGGACTGCATCAATAACCGAATTTGCCTGATCTCCCGATAGATGCGGCCCCATCGGCAAACTCAGCACATGCTCGTGAATTTTCGCTGAAATTGGAAAGTCACTTTTGCTGAATCCCAGATCTGCATAGGCTTGTTGCATGTGGGGAGGGATGGGGTAATGGATCAACGTGCCAATGCCCGCTTCGCCCAGCTTCTTTTGCAAGGCGTCGCGTTGCGGATGTTGCACGACATACAGGTGCCATACCGATTCCGCCCACTCGGGCACATAGGGCAGGGTCAGACCGGCATTTACCAATTCAATTTGATAACGGTTGGCAATGGCAGTGCGTCTTGCATTCCATGTATCCAATACTTTGAGCTTCACGCGCAGGACAGCGGCCTGTATCGGGTCAAGACGGCTATTGAAGCCACGCACGTCATTGACGTATTTCACCCGGGAACCGTAGTTGCGCAACACGCGAATTCGCTCGGCTACTTCCGGATCATCGGTAGTAACCGCACCGCCGTCACCATAAGCCCCGAGGTTTTTGCCGGGATAAAAACTCCAGGCAACCGCGTCGCCATGCGCTCCCAGCCGCTTGCTTTTGTAACACGCCCCGTGCGCTTGTGCCCCGTCTTCCAGTATTTTCAGGCCGTGCTTGCGCGCGATGGCCAGAATCGGATCCATGTCGGCAGGCTGACCATACAAGTGCACGGGCAGGATAACTTTGGTGCGGGATGTAATGGCAGCTTCAATGAGTGCCGGGTCGATGTTGTAAGTTGCGGCATCTGGTTCAACAGGAACCGGCGTTGCACCGCACTGGCTCACCGCCAACCAGGTTGCAATATAGGTGTTGCCCGGCACAATGACTTCGTCACCCGCACCGACACCCAAAGCCAACAGTCCCAGATGCAATGCATCGAGTCCATTCGCCACGCTCACACAGTGTTTTGCTTCACAGTAGGTTGCATACTCGCGCTCGAAGGCATCCACTTCTTCGCCCAGGATGTACCAACCCGAATCAAGCACGCGTTTGATTGCGGAATCAATTTCCGGCTGCAGTTCGAGATAGCCTGCTTTCAAATCTAGAAAAGGTACGTTCATTATTTTTTTGATTTTTCTACTTCGTCTAAAAAGTCGGAATAATTCCGTATATAGTCGGCCGCCTCGTAGTGATGCGAGGCAAAAACCAGCAGTACCGCATCTTCTGAATATTTGTATTGCACGCCCCAGACCATCGGCGGCAGGTAAATGCCCTTGTCGGGTGAATCCAGGATTACTTCAGTGCGATTTACCCCGTCATCCGCCAGGACTGCACAACTGCCACGGACACAAATCAGGAACTGGTGACAAACCCGATGCGCATGCTCGCCCCGCGTTTCCTTGCTCGGCACATCAAACACCATGAAGTAGCGCTTGGGCTGAAAGGGGATATGCTGTTCAAACTCTCCCACCGTGAGACTACCGCGAATGTCGAGGATCAGCGGAAATTGATGCGTTGTCACACCACGCACGGCCGTTGTATCAACAAATGGCGGCTTGTGATTATCGGCGCCCGTACTCACCTTGGAGAATTCTTCAGATTTTGTATTGGTGTAGCCGACAATTCGGGCCGGATTGCCTACAACGATTGCGTTGGGCGGCACAGATCGCGTCACCACTGCACCGGCTCCCACCATCGCGCCTTCTGCAACGATCACACCCGGCAGGATGGTGGCATTCGCGCCAATCGAAGCGCCTGTCTTGATGGTGGTTTGCAGGAATTGATCGGGATAAACTTTTGAACGGGGAAACAGGTCGTTGGTGAAGGTGACATTGGGTCCGATGAAGACGTTGTCTTCAATTCGCAAACCGTCCCACAGCTGCACGCCGCTCTTGACGGTCACGTTGTCGCCGATCACGACATCGTTTTCAATTAGTACCTGGGCGCAAATATTGCAGTCTGCGCCGATCCTGGCACCTGCGAATATCACGCAAAATTGCCAGATACGTGTGCCGATTCCAATTTGTTTGGTCTGAACGTCGGAAAGTGGATGCAAGTAAGTTTCCATAGTCGCTTTCAATGCCGATTGGTTGATCTGGCGTCCTGGATTCTGGACAGCATATCTTGATAGGAAAGCGCTATGCCGTCCTTCAGTTGCATCTTGCGCTGCCAGCCAAGCGCTTTCATTCGCGAGACATCCATCACCTTGCGCATGGTGCCGTCGGGTTTGGTGGTGTCGAACGTGAGACTGCCCCTGAATCCAACTATTTCCGCGACAATTTCTGCCAATTCCCGAATGCTCAAATCCTCGCCGCACCCTATGTTCACCAGCGGCGGTTGTTCGTTGTTAAAAAGGCTGGCGAGTTTGGCTTGCGGCTGTTCCAGCAGGAATATGCAGGCATCGGCCATGTCTTCACTGTAAAGAAACTCGCGCTTGGGCGTACCCGTCCCCCATACGACGACCTCCTTGTCACCGCGTTGTTTAGCCTCATGCATCTTGCGCATCAGTGCCGGCAGAACGTGGGAATTGTTAAGGTCGTAATTGTCGTTGGGGCCATACAGGTTAGTCGGCATGACCGCCATGTATTGGGTGCCATATTGGCGGTTGTATGCCCAGCACATTTCAACGCCGGCAATCTTGGCCAGTGCATAGGGACGATTTGTAGGCTCCAGCGGCCCGGTCAACAGACATTCTTCTTTCATCGGTTGCTGTGCCTGCTTGGGATATATGCAGCTCGATCCGAGGAACAGCAGCCGGCTGACGCTGTTCTGCCAGGCGCTGTGGATGATGTTGGACTGGATGACGAGATTGTCGTGGATGAACTCTGCGGGGTAGGTATTGTTGGCGAGGATGCCGCCCACTTTGGCGGCCGCCAGAAGGACGTATTCCGGTTTCTCGTCGGCAAAGAAAGCTCGCACGGCAGCCTGGTCGCGCAGTTCGAGCTCGGCATGGGTGCGCAGCAACAGGTTGTTGTATCCCTTGGCCCTCAGACGTCCCACCAGGGCAGAACCGACGAGACCACGGTGACCGGCTACATAGATTTTGGAATCGAGATTCATTTTCCGCGTTTCTTTTTTACTGTGTGCTTGAATTTCAAAACAGCAAAGTTCAATTCAATGGTTGTCTCCGCATTGCTGGTTTGCAAATCATCATCCAGGATTTCTGCAATCAGTTCTCCGCTACGATGCATCAGTGCTTTCTGCTGTGTTTTATCTTGTATGGTCGATAGTTCTTTTACGCTTCTTGATAGTTCGCGGATTTTGGTGAAGGTTTCGATGATTGATATAGTTGCCTGGGTTGCCACTGGACTTTTGAGTATCGTAGCAAGCATGTACAGACCTTGTTCCGTAAATGCCTTTGGGTTGACCGTAGAATGTTTAAGCTTTTCGAACCGGTGGAAATTTTCCACCAGTTCAGTCTTTTCCGGCTTTGAAAGCGTCACTATGTATCCGGCTGGAAATTTATCCGGATTATTTGCGACAGCTTTGTTGATGTCCTTTGTTTCAACCCCGTAAATCTGGGCCACATCACTATCAAGCAGAACATCGTGCCCTTTGATCTCGATGATCAAGCCTTTCAGGTTTTCAATCTTCACCATATCGCTCATCTCGGCACCTCCGATTTGCCCACTTTTGATTTAACCCAAATAATTCATTTGGGAAACGCCGAATAAGTCCCCTCTCCCTATGGGAGAGGGTTAGGGTGAGGGATAACTCGTTGAATTCTCACCCTCACCCCGGCCCTCTCCCAGAGGGAGAGGGAGAAAAACAGACTTAATCGGCGCATCCTTAGGAATTAAACGCCGTTGTAGGAGCGCAACTTGTTGCAACAAAGTCAGGCAATCTGCGATCGAGCAAGCGCGATGCAGAATTGACACCGCGATGTCCATGGATCGCCCGACAAGTCGGGCTCCTACAACACACGAACACACTAATGAATTAGCCGGGTTCATGTCTACTCGTTGTGATTTAACGTGTGATAGCCGTGCTTCTTCACCAACTCATCCCGTTCTGCTTCTTTAAGGTCTTCGCGCACCATCTCGCTGACTAGTTCATTGAAGGTGATTTTGGGAGTCCAGCCGAGCTTGTTTTTTGCCTTGCTGGCATCGCCCAACAGGGTCTCGACTTCGGTGGGGCGGAAGTAGCGCGGGTCGACGCGCACTATTGCGCGCGTGGACTGAGGACTGAGTGCTGAGGACTGAGTGTCGAGGTAGCCGACTTCGTCGGCGTCTTTTCCTTCCCAGCGAATTGTCATGCCGAGTTCCTTGGCAGCCGCATTTACGAAATCGCGTACGCTGTATTGCACGCCGGTGGCGATGACGAAGTCTTCGGGCTTGTCCTGTTGCAGCATCAGCCATTGCATCTCGACGTAATCCTTGGCATGCCCCCAGTCGCGCAGGGAATCCATGTTGCCCAGATACAGGCATTCCTGCAGGCCAAGCTTGATACGTGCGAGTGCGCGCGTGATTTTGCGGGTCACGAAGGTTTCGCCGCGAATCGGCGATTCATGGTTGAACAGAATACCGTTGCAGGCATAGATGCCATAAGCCTCACGGTAATTGACGGTAATCCAGTACGCGTAGAGTTTGGCCACCGCATAAGGGCTGCGCGGGTAGAACGGTGTAGTTTCCTTTTGCGGCGTTTCCTGCACCAGACCGAACAGTTCGGAAGTGGAAGCCTGGTAGAAGCGCGTCTTCTTGCTCATGCCGAGTATGCGTATGGCTTCCAGAATTCGCAGTGACCCCAGCGCGTCGGAGTTGGCAGTGTATTCCGGCTCCTCGAACGAAACCGCAACATGGCTCTGCGCCGCAAGGTTGTAGATTTCATCCGGCTGCACCTTCTGGATGATATGCGTCAGGCTGGAGGAATCCGTCATATCGCCGTGATGCAGAAAGAACGGACGGCCTTTTTCATGCACGTCGTGGTACAGGTGGTCGATGCGCGCAGTATTGAACATGGAACTGCGGCGCTTCATGCCATGAACTTCATAACCCTTATCCAGCAGCAGTTCGGCAAGATACGCCCCGTCCTGTCCGGTAATGCCGGTAATCAGCGCAATCTTCCGAGAAGCAGGACTGAGGACTGAGGACTGAGGACTCTGGGAAGAGTGCTGAGGACTGAGTGCTGAGGACTGAGTGCTGTGTTTGGTCATTTTTCGTCTCTTTGCTTTTGAACGGCGGCACGGAGTCCGCCAATAATGCGAGAAAGTTCGCTAGTACTGCTATTTACGATATATAACGTTCCTGATTTAACCCAAATATTCCATTCGCCGACACATCCCCTCCCCCATGCAGGGGGAGGGCTAGGGAGGGGGTAGAAAAGTTGGACTCCCGCAACTCTACCCCCATCCTAACCTTCCCCCTGCGTGGGGGAAGGAACTGGTTCTGCCCCGCCTTTTACTCAGCACTCGGCACTCATTGCTCAGTACTATGTTGTCATCTTCCGTAATTATCTTCATAGCGTTGAATATCGTCTTCACCCAGATATTCACCGACCTGTATCTCGACGATGTGCAGCGGCTCCGTTCCCAGATTCTCCAGTCGATGCTTGGTACCGATGGGGATATAGGTGCTCTGGTTTTTATACACGGTGATGACATCGTTACCGTTCGTGACCGTGGCCGTGCCGGAAACCACCACCCAATGCTCGGAGCGCCGCTTATGACTTTGCAGGCTGAGCCTGGCGCCGGGTGCGACCTCGATGCGCTTGAGTTTGAAGCCTTCCGGATCTTCCTCCAGCACGGTGTAACTACCCCAGGGACGGTTCACTTTGGCGTGGTAGATGTGCTCGGTTGACCCGCGCTGTTGCAGCGCATCCACCACCTTGCGCACATCCTGTGTCTGGTCGCTTTTGGAGATCAGCACGGCATCGGCTGTTTCGATTACGCATACATCTTCCAGCCCGATGGTCGCGACCAGGCGTTTTTCCGCCCTGACCAGCGTGTTCTTGCAATCTACCGCGATGACATTGCCTTGCAATGCATTGCCATTTTCGTCTTTGGGTGAAATTTCAAGAACTGCCTGCCAACTGCCGACGTCGTTCCAGCCGATGTCGCAGGGAATCAGGGAGACACGATCCGATTTTTCCAGCACGCCGTAGTCAATGGAAATGGAAGGCATGGCTGCAAAATGTTTTTCCACCGCCTGCTGGAAGCTTGTTCCTGCCCGGCTTTCGGCAACGATGGTTTGCACAATCTGATATACGGCTGGCAAGTAGCGTTGCATTTCGGCCAGAATGACCGAGGCGCGCCACACGAACATGCCCGAGTTCCAGAAATAGTTGCCTTCCTGCAGAAAGCGTGCTGCCGTGGCGTGATCGGGCTTCTCGGTGAACCGCTCTACTTCTAGAACACAGTTCTGAGTGCCGAGTGCTGAGTGCGGAGAAGTGCCGCTCGCTGCTTTTTCACTCGGCACTCGGCACTCAGCACTCAGCACTTTGGTTTTTATGTAGCCGAAGCCGGTATCGGGCCTGGTTGGCTGGATGCCGAAGGTAACCAGTTTGCCGGCCTGCGCTTCCTGAATGGCGATATCCAGAAGCGCGCGAAACCCTGTTTCGTCCTTGATGACATGATCGGAAGGCAGCACCACCATGACGGGATCGGCACCGTCCTGCATCAGATAAGCCGCGGCCAATGCGATGGCCGGAGCGGTGTTGCGACCTATGGGTTCAAACAGGGTGCGGTATGCCAGTAGCGCGTGATATGCCTCACCCTTGGCATGCGATTCCTGCGTGACGATCAGAACGTTCTTAGCCCCTATGGTTGGCGACAGGCGATTGATCGTGGTTTGCAGCAGCGAGCCATCCCCGTCCAGCACCAGAAATTGCTTGGGCAGGTGTTGCCGCGACAATGGCCACAAACGGCTACCGCTGCCGCCTGCCAGGATAACTGCGTGAACTTCACTCATGGGCCTTCTCCAGTAATCCTTTTTGTTCCGCTTCGCGTTTCAATTCCTCGATCTCGGCGCGCAGCCTCTCATATTCCTGCACTTTGTTTTTGAGGAACTGCACCGTCATGCGCGCCTTTTGCTCGACTCCACTGGGTGTGAGCAGGTAGGCATAGGCCAGTTTGTTATCGCTGTTGCGGAAATTTTTGATCTTGAGACTGCCCTTGGCGACCAGCGCGTTAAGACAGAAATTGATTTTGCCAAGACTGACGCCCAGCTTTTTCGCCAAATCCCTTTGCGAAAGTCCGGGGTTCTCTTCCAGGGTCTTGAGCAGACCGTAATGAGTGGCTTCGTCGAGCATTTATGGGGTGTTCAGTTCATGAACGGGGCGCATTACAGCAGGCTGGGATAGAAAGTGTCAAGTATTCAACTCGGATAAGCCATTCTAAAGACAACTGCGTCATACCGGCGAAGGCCGGTATCCAGATGGATAGCAAATTCCCACGTCAGTGGGGCAACACCATGAATTCGTCCGCGCACCCGCAAGGGGTAGGCCGTGGTTGTAAGGGGCTGAAGCCCCAACAACACACGCACTTGCGGCGTATTTTTTATTGCTGGATACCGGCCTTCGCCGGTATGACGTTCCAATGGACTTTCCGGGTTCAACAGGCCGGTTTCGTACAATGGCGCCTTTGCATCGTTGATCAGCGACCGACCCTTATAGCCGCCACAACATGATGCCGGCCGCTTTAATCGCTTCGGGAGGGTAAGACGACTTTATGTCAATGAAGACACCACCCGGCTTCAATTTCGACAGTATTTGCTCGACGGGCTGGCTGGTGTATTCATTGTGTGCAACTGCCGCTACTACGGCATCCGCCTGGTTGGGTAAAGCGCTCCAGTCGGTTAATGCTATGCCATATTCGTGCATGGCATCCTTGGGTTCGGCCAGCGGGTCGTGCACACTGACTTCGCACCCGTATTCCCGCAATTCTTTCACCACGTCTGCAACCTTGCTGTTGCGAATGTCGGGGCAGTTTTCCTTGAAAGTCAGGCCAAGCACAATAACTTTGGAGCCTTTGATCGCGCAGCCGCTTTGAATGATTGTCTTTACTGTTTGCTGCGCAACATAGGCCGCCATACTGTCATTGATGCGGCGGCCTGCCAGAATTACCTGCGGGTGATAACCCAATATGTCCGCCTTGTGGGTCAGATAATACGGATCCACGCCGATGCAATGCCCGCCGACGAGCCCCGGGCGAAATGGCAAGAAATTCCATTTGGTGCCTGCCGCTTTCAATACTTCCAGGGTGTCGATACCGATCTTGTGGAAGATGATGGCCAGCTCGTTCATCAAAGCGATGTTGAGGTCACGCTGCGTGTTTTCGATCACTTTGGCAGCCTCGGCCACTTTAATGCTGCTGGCCTGATAGACGCCCGCGGTAATAACCGAGCCATAGACTTCTGTTATCGTTTGCAATGTTTCCGGAGTATCCCCAGAGACGACCTTGACGATATTGGCAACAGTGCGTTCTTTATCCCCCGGGTTGATACGCTCCGGGCTGTACCCTACAAAGAAATCTTTCTTCCACTTCAGTCCTGAATTCTTTTCTATCAGCGGAATACACACCTCTTCCGTCGCGCCGGGATAGACGGTGGATTCATACACTACGATCGCGCCGCGTTTCAGGTACTTGCCGACGCTCTCGGAGCTCTTGATCAATGGGGTGAAATCAGGCTGGTGTCCCGCGGCCACGGGCGTCGGCACGGCGATCACTATGAAATCTGCTTCGCGCAGAACTTCCGGATCTGTATGGCAACTCAATTGCGTTGCCGCACGCAAGTCCCCGGAACTGACCTCGCCTGCCGGATCGATGAACTTGCGGTAAGCAGCGACTTTCTCTGGCGAGAGATCAAGCCCGATCGTGGGATAGATCTTTCCAAACTCGACAGCCAACGGAAGGCCAACGTAACCCAAACCAACAACAGCAATTTTCATTTTGGATTTCCCATTCTATACGGCCCGATTTGGAAGATTTGCAAACTCGATCTTCTTGCGCGCATGCGCACTAATTCCCTATTGCAGTTCGCCCATTCAAAAAGAGGCGCGGATTCATGGCTGAAATTGCAACGCCCGGATTGAAGAATACCCGACTGCGAGACTTGTATCCAAGTCTCGAGTCCGGGTCGGTTATTTGGTCTCTCCTGTGCAGCCTCAATCTTAGTGTTGTGATCGTGGTGAAATCCCCGTTCTTTGGAAAGTATTGCCGAATCAGCGTTTTCGCATTTCATTGGTTCCGCGCTATCTGCACACAGAGGTAAACAAATTACTTAAGTGTCAAGCATGCGGCAAGCCGGTTTCGTTACAATGGCGCCGTCTTCCAAACGTTAATCCCCAGTGACTGACACTTTTCCGGCAAATTTGCGTATCGCCATTGTTCGCTTTTCCGCATTGGGTGATGTGGTGATGGTAGCGGCTGCCGTTCGCGCCTTGCAGCGCAGTTTGCCCGCAGCGACCATCACTTGGATCACGAGCCCGCTCGCTTATTCTTTGCTTCAGGGCATGCCGGGTGTGCAGTTCGAGGTGGAGGAAAAGCCGCGTTCCTGGGCGGACTATCGTGCCTTCTACCGCACCTTCCG
>Ga0182021_10001805_pt1 | contig 24858 bp, 20 predicted proteins | sample 612E3MmetaG_FD_120493 | JGI IMG/M metagenome (GOLD analysis project Ga0182021, IMG submission 120493) | Permafrost microbial communities from Stordalen Mire, Sweden - 612E3M metaG (Illumina Assembly) | ecosystem: Environmental > Terrestrial > Soil > Wetlands > Permafrost | place: Sweden... | reverse complement strand
CTGTTAGTTCCCAGAGCCAGGCCTCTGAGTGGTCCATGAATCCTTAATGCATCAAGAGCATATTGTGAACATGAAGGGACATGACGGCAGGCAGGTCTTAATAAAGGCGATATTGTGTACCTGTAGAGATAAACGGGAACAGATAGAATAAAAGAGAATATTGACCTCAGAATTTTCAGCATTATGCAAAGATAAAAAATGGAATCAACTATATTTGCGGGCATGTCAAAATGGCAATATTTTGAGTTGTTTTGATGATTGGCAGATTATTTGAGATATTCTTTTTCAAATAAAAAAACAGGAGGAAAACAAAATGTCTATCTGGATAATTTTCATCGGGTTTATGATCCTGAGCTTGGTCATAAGTTTAACATTAAAATCAAAATTTAAGAAATACTCAAAAATTCCGCTCGAAAACGGGATGTCGGGGAAAGAAGTTGCAGAGAAGATGCTACGCGATAATGGCATTTATGATGTCAAGGTTGAAAGTGTTGAAGGGCAACTTACCGATCACTATAACCCCGTGAACAAAACAATAAACCTTAGTCAGGATGTGTTTATTGGCAGAAATGTTTCAGCAGCTGCTGTTGCTGCTCATGAAACCGGTCACGCTGTTCAGCATTCAAAAGCATATGCATGGCTTGGATTCAGATCGAACCTTGTACCCGCGGTAAGTTTTGCTTCAAAATATGTTCAATGGATTCTTCTTATTGGAATATTGGTAGTTCAGCGTTTTCCGGCCGTTCTGTTTTTCGGTATCATACTTTTTGCCTTTACGACAATCTTCAGCTTTATTACATTACCGGTTGAGATAAATGCAAGTAAACGGGCCCTGGTCTGGCTGTCAGCTTCCGGTATTACCAGCTATGAAAACCATGCTTTTGCACAGGATGCGCTTAAATGGGCAGCATATACCTATGTTGTAGCGGCACTTGGTTCTCTGGCTGCTTTGTTATATTACATCATGATTTTTATGGGAGCAAGAGATTGATCCAGAACTAATCATATTTCAAAAAAAATCACATTATTTTTGCATGAATGAATCATCTCATGCCAAAAAACAAATATTTGAATCCCTGAGATGAATTATTCTGGAAAGATTTTTTATCTTTAACAGGTTGTATTAAAAACATTTCTACAATGGCAAGTCTCAAGCTTTTACTGGGCATGATCCCGGCTACTTCTAAAATTGAGCAGGATGAAAAAGCTCTTATTGCTGAATTTGAAAAACTGCAGGCTTTTTCCGGTTCTGAACAATTGGCAAGGTACAATGAACTGAATGATCTGATTCATTCTTCAGATTTCATTCAGAAAAGAAAAGAGATTGAAACTCTGCAGTACAAAGGTTCTGAAGAGTTCGCAAAAGAAAAGGAATTCTTATCCATGAAAAAGGCTAAAGATATTGTCCTTTACTTCAAAACCATTGACAGTCCGGCATTGAAGAAATTCAATGAGCTCGATGGCTCAGATAAGATAACCAAATTTGAAGAACTTCAGAAACTCGTCCAGTCGGCTGAATTCAAAGAAAAAAGCAGGTCAAAAGAATTTAAGGAAAGTGATGAATATAAAAGCCTTCAGGAATTTAACCAGCTTAAAGGGAATCCGGAGATTAAGGATTATTATAAGTTTAAAGGTTCAAAAGAACTCGCTAATTTTAAAAATATTGACGGATCAACCAGGTTGTCAAGATATAACGAGCTGAAAGAATACACCGCTTCTAAAGAGTTCGCTGAAAAGAAAGCCTATCTTCTCGATAAAAAGCGGTTTGAAAAATCCGAAATGTTCAAGGAAGTGGAAGAGTATGAAAAACTTAAAAAAAGCGAGGATATTATCTGGTTTTTTAAAGTCAAAGATTCCAATAAATTTGATGTTTTGAAGCACCGGGAGCTGACCTTTAGTGATGAATTTGACAAGGAAAAGCTTGATGCCAAAAAATGGCTTACCAACTATTATTGGGGAGAAAAACTTCTTAAGGACAGATATTCTGTTGAATCTGATCTTCAATTCTATACTGAAAAAGAAAATTTCCAGCTGGGAAACAGTTTTTTAAAGATCATTACCAAACCCCAGAAAATTGATGGTAAAGTGTGGTCTGTTGCCCATGGATTCAATCCGAAAGAATTTAGCTACACATCCGGTATTATTAATTCAGGAACCAGTTTCAGACAGAAATATGGTGTCTTTACCGCTAAAATAAAGCTCGGTGATCCCAATGCCAAATGTGCCTTCTGGCTTCTTGCTGACAAAATTACACCCCACGTTGATATCTGCAGAACAACAAAAGGAAAGGTCTGGTTTGATCTGTTTGCCGGAGATGGTAAATCTGTCAAAAGTTCTGTAGGCTCACGTTATGCAAATGATTACTTCATCTTCACTCTTATCTGGACTGCTGATAAACTGGTCTGGAAAATAAACGGGGTTGATGCATTCCAGCAGACTGAAAATGTTCCCCAGCAACCGATGTACATCAATCTTGCCGGTGGTCTCGATAAACCAATCAACGGATCAACAACAATGGAGATCGACTGGATACGGGTTTACCAGGTTAAGAATTAATCATATCTAATTGATTTATAATCACGTAGAGACGTTCTGTGGAACGTCTCTACGTTTTTTTATTACATTTGTAACATTTCTATTATCTATTCCGTCCTAGCATAGTAATCCGGATTATGACAGTTAAGGAATATAACAGATCTGTGGACGAGTATTCTGATTCAGTGTACCGTTTTATCCGTGGCAACCTGAAAGATGAGGATCGTGCAAATGATATTGTTCAGGACTCGTATGAAAAGTTATGGCGCCATGTTGCTGAAATAGATTATCCGGTCGTGAAGTCATGGTTGTTCACCACAGCTTATCATAATATGATTGATATTATCCGGAAGGAAAAGAAAACTACTACCCTTGAAGAATCTCATTTACAGGAGATGATCTACGAATCACATTATTCTGATCTTAATGAAATACTTCATGAGGCATTGGAAAGACTTCCCGAACAGCAAAAAAGCGCTGTACTTCTAAGAGATTATGAAGGATACAGTTATAAAGAGATAGGTGAAGTTATGGGATTAAGTGAAGCCCAGGTAAAAATAAATATCTATAGAGGCAGGCTCTCCCTTAAGAATTATATCGGAACAATTGAAACGGTAATTTAGTCATGCGACCCGACAGGACAAATTATGAAATATGGCTTATTGATTATCTTGATGGGAACCTCAACCCTCAACAGGAAAGAGAGTTAATTAGTTTAATGGAAGAAAACCCTGATATAAAGGAAGAATTTGAAGAACTTTCACAATATATTATTAAGCCAGTTGAAACATCTTTTAAATCTAAGGACTTTCTTAAAAAATCAGTTGCCGATCTTTCCGAATCACAGTTTGAATTACTTTGTGTTGCCGCTTCTGAAAATGATCTTTCCATACGTCAAAGAGATGAGATCCAGTCTATTATTTCTGGAAACCCGAATAAGAAAAAAACATTTGAGTTAATTAACAGGCTTAAACTGGTTGCTCCTGATATAAAGTTTAACAAAAAACGGGGTCTTCGAAAATTAGCGACAACTCAAAAAGTCCTGCGTTTATCAGTAGTTGGTTTAAGTGCTGCGGCCGGGATTGCGGTAATGATCTCCCTTTTTAATGTACATGTTAAGAATAATGATGTGCTCAGGCCATTGACATCAACAAATTTTACTATTGACTCAAATAAAGTTAATGTAATTAATAATCCGGCTGTTGTTAATAATAATAACCTTAAAAAACAAGAGATTCGCCAATCCGGGCGAATAAGTGTCATTTATACACTTAATAATATAATTCCGGCTGAAACAAAGACTTCCTTGATAAAATCTGCTGCCAATGACTCTTCTTCAGAGAAACAACAAATCGGGCAGATGAATATCTCAAAAATAGACTTTATTCAGGATGTAAAACTGGTAGAAAAAGAATTCACGAGTACTCTTCCAGCTATTAATACTAACAACACATCAATTACAGAAATACCTGAAAAGCCCGGGTTTATTAATGCGTTTATTGCTAAAGTCTTCAGGGAAAAAATCCTCAAAACAAAAACTCCTGAATCAGGCACCATCAAAGGGTATGAAATTGCCGATGTCGGAATTAACGGTCTTAATAAGCTACTGGGCTGGCAAATGTCTTTACAAAAGACCAGGGATGAAAAAGGAGACATCAAGTCGTTATATTTCAGTTCAAAAATCCTGAAATTTAATGCTCCTGTTAAAAAAGAACAGCTATAGCCGTAACTTTTCTCCGGTCATCTCCGTCCCATCTCTGAAAACAATTAAAATTTTTATCATGAAAAAGAATGGATTAATTATTCTGCTTATAACAATAGCGTTTCAGCTTTCCGCACAGGACGTGACAAAAGAGAAACAGAACGAAAAACAAATTGCTGCCGTGACAGATACAAATGAAAACACAAAAGTTGTTGTCGGAAAAGACCTTATCAGTGTTGAGGACAGAAAAGACGCTGTCAAAGTGAGAATTGGAAACAGGGGCTTAAATATTCTCGAGTCGCTTGAAGGACCAAAAGTTGCTTTTGAAAAATATATTGGAAACAATAATTCATATGAATCTGATGATAATGACCAGGACGACAAGAAGGCCAGAAGAAGATCTCATTTCAAAGGGCACTGGTCAGGAATTGAGTTCGGATTTAACAATTATGTGACTTCTGACCGTAGCATGGTATTGCCTTCCGGCATTAATTACATGAATCTTCAGTCAAGTATCTCCAATAATTTTAATATCAATTTTTCACAGCTTAGTCTTGGCTTTACCAGACATTTTGGAATTGTGACTGGACTTGGAATTAACTGGAATAACTACAAGTTTGACGGAAATAATAATATCCAAAAAGGGAATGATGGGATTATTGAAGTACTTAATCCTGGGTTTGATCTTAAAAAATCAAAACTTGCAACAATTTATCTCACACTTCCTGTAATGCTCGAGATACAAATACCTGCAGATTATCATCATATTAACCTTGCGGGTGGATTTATCGGGGCAATAAAACTTGGATCCCATACTAAAATGGTATATAAGGATGGAAATGATGTCAAATCATATGGTGACTTTAACTTGAATATGCTCAGATATGGAGCAACGGTCCGGGTCGGATATCAGAATTTCCAGATCTATGGAACTTATTATAAAACACCATTATTTAAAACCGGCTTAGGGCCGGGGGGTTATGATCTTTATCCTTTTGAAATAGGTTTTGCTCTGACTTTTAATGGTTAATTGAATTCTAATAAACAACTCATAGGAGGGCGTTTCAAATGTCCTCTTTTTTTATATTTTTTTCTTTCCAATGACTGCCGTATATTTGCATATATCAGAGAACTACACCCAATGGAATCCGGCATCTTATCCCCAAGAGAGATCAGACGATACAGTAAACAGATAATGCTTTCTGAAATTGGACTGGAAGGTCAGGAAAAACTTAAAAAAGCCAAAATCCTGGTCGTCGGGGCAGGCGGTCTTGGTTGTCCTGTTCTTCAGTATCTTACTGCAGCAGGTATAGGGAAAATCGGGATAGTGGAATTCGATAAAGTAGATGAATCAAATCTCCAGCGACAGGTTCTGTATGGTTCTCTCGATGTTGGAAAACTAAAAGCAATTATTGCAAAAAACTGGCTTGAGAATTTAAATTCACTGGTTGACTTTGAAATTTTCAATTTAAAACTGACTGCCGCTAATGCTATTGGGATAATCCGAAAATTTGATATTGTCGTTGATGCAACTGACAACTATGAGACACGGTACATTATTAATGATGCCTGTGTAATCCTTCATAAGTCGATGGTTCATGGTGCTATTTTTAAGTACGAAGGTCAGGTCTCTGTTTTCAATTTTAATAATGGCCCTACATACAGATGTTTCAACCCTCATGAAAAAACAGATGATTATAAGAACCCGCGACCTGAAGATGTCGGGCTAATGGGAGTTTTGCCGGGAATTACCGGAACTATAATGGCAAATGAGGTAATAAAAATCATTACAGGTGCCGGGAATGTTCTAAGCGGGAAATTATTGATATTTAATATGCTTAATTACGATTTCCATACAATCAACATTGATAATATTCCGGAAAATCACAATATCAGTGAATTAATAACGGATTATTAAAATCTCATTTCTGTTTTTAACAATCATGAAATTGAGCCTTAAAATACTTAAATGGTTTGCAATCGGAGTTACTCTTATCCTGATTCTGTTGTTTTGTATTTCCATTTTTCTTCAGAATGACGTGGTAAATATTTTCATTAAATCAATAAATAAAAACATCTCAACAAAAATAAAGGTCGGGGCCGGCAGTTTTTCTCTTATAAGTAAATTCCCCAAAGCTACAATAAGACTGGAAGATGTGCTTGTTCATTCTTCTGCCAGGTTTGACCGTACCCAGTTTAAAGGGATGAATCTTGATACTCTTCTTTATGCAAAATCCATGTCACTTGAATTTAAAATGACCGATCTAATTAAGGGTATATATAATATTGAAAGTGTAAGTATCACTAGCGGAATTTTGAATCTTTATTCAGATAGTACCGGAATGATTAATTATGAGATTTCATATGACAGTATTCCATCTTCGGAAAAAGAGCTTGTAATTAATCTGGAAAGAATTAATGTTTCGAATCTCAATACAACTTATATTAATATCGCTACCAGTTTGAATATTAAGGGCTTATTTAAAACCGGCAGATTTAAAAGCAGAATTGCCGGAAATAATATTGACTTCATTGCAAACTCCTCCCTGCAGCTATCTCACGTGGAAGTTTTCCCCTTATCTCTGAAAACCAGTACTGCTGCTACTATTGATCTTAACCTACATAAATCTGATAGTGGCATTTTCATCAGAAAAGGTACGCTTAAAATTGAAAGCTTTAATTTCGGAATCTCAGGATTTATATCTGGAACGGATAACATTGATTTAAAAATAACCGGAAGTAATATTGATATTTCAAAAATAAAAAAATTTCTGCCGTCAAAATATCTTCATAATTGGGTGGAATACGATCCGGCAGGAATCCTGAGACTTAATTGCGGATTAAAAGGTGTTTTTAATCGAAAAAATAATCCTGATATTTTAATTGACTTTTCAATAGACAAGGGACATATTTTTAATAAAAAATCTAATATTAAACTGGACAGGCTTTCATTGACAGGAAGCTTTAATAATGGTAAGCTTAAAGGTCCGGAAACCAGTGTTTTATTAATTAAAAAGGCAAATGTCTCTCTTGGATCAGCAGATTATTCCTGTTCATTGACAATAGAAAATTTTAAATACCCTGAAATTGATTTCATTTTTTCAGGTGAACTTTTCCCTTCTGAGCTGACAGAATTTTTTAATATCAAAAGAGTTTCATGGTCAAAGGGATCGGTAAAGCTTAATTTAAAACTTTCCGGGAATCTGCCCTTAAAAGAAAAATATTTCCTTAACGATTTTATGAGGCTGAATCCTGAAGCAGATTTGCAGTTCAACTCAATGGGAATCGGATTTAATAATAATAAACTTGTGGTTAATGATATCAATGGAAATATATTTATTACCAAACACTTACGGGCGAATAATCTATCCTTTTCCTATAAGGGTCAAAAGGTAAAAATAGATGGGGAATTCACCAATCTTCCAGCCTGGATTGCAGGTCAGCCCGTTTATATAAAGGCTGTTGCCGATCTTTCAATCGATAATTTAATGCCTTCCTCCTTCCTGCCGGATTCTTCAACTGTTTCTGCGAAACAAACATCCTTTAAACTTCCTGATGGTGTTGAACTTGACATTAAACTAAGTATTGATAATCTGAACTATAAGAAGTTTTCTGCTACTAACATAAAAGGAAATCTTATTTACAAACCGGGCTTATTCAGTTTTAAATCGTTTACGCTTAACTCACTGGATGGCTATATTTCAGGAGATTATTTACTCGCCAGGGGAACCGGAAAGTCCTTTATATCCCAGGGAAATTTTACACTTGCCGGAATCGACATAAATAAAGCATTCATCACATTTAATAATTTCGATCAGGATTTTGTATTGGCTGAAAACCTTGCAGGATCTCTGTCCGGATCCCTGTCTCTTATTATACCTCAGGATTCGTTGCTTAATCCCCGGTTTAGTACAATCACCGCAGAAGGTAAATATACTATTACGAACGGGGCCTTAATAAACTTTGAACCTATAAAAAGTCTTTCCCGTTTCATCGAACTTTCTGAACTTGAAAACATTACATTTTCGAAACTTGAAAATGATTTTTATATAAGAAATAATTATATTGCTATTCCCCAGATGGATATAAGATCTTCCGCAGCTGATTTTACAGTAAGCGGGAAACATGATTTTGACAATAATTATGAATATCACGTAAAAACATACTTGTCTGAACTCCTCAGTAAAAAAGTCAAAAAAAACAAGAAGAATTCTACTGAATTTGGTGCGGTTGAGGATGATGGGCTTGGCCGGACATCTATTTTTTTAAAAATTACCGGGAAAGGTGATGATGTTAAAGTTGGATATGATATGAAAGCTGCAAGAGGGAATATCAAACAAAGTCTTAAAACAGAAAAGGAGAACCTGAAAAGTATTTTTAATAAGGAATATGGATGGTTCAGTAAAGATTCGACAATAAAACAAGAGGCAGCTCCCAGACCAAAATTCAGAATTGAATGGGACGAAACGGACACTATCAAAACCCGGGCAGATACTTCGACCGTAAAAAAAGAACATGGAATAAACCGTATCTTTAAAAAGAAAAAAGGACCGGAACTTCAATTTTAAAGACGAAGTGAACATTTATTACCGAAATACAATATGGAAACTTGCACTACTTGTTTTTGCAGTGATTATCGGCCTTTCTTCATTGTTGTATACAGAAAATCTTGTTAAAAGGCTTAAGACTGAGGAGAGAAAAAAAGTAGAATTATGGGCAGAAGCAACAAGACTATTGATAAACAGTTCCGATTCAAGTGAATACCTTCCTTTTCTCTCTTCAATAAATGAAAATAATAGTACAATTCCAGTCATTCTGACGGACGGGGCAGACAATATTATTTCTGCAAGAAATTTTGATCCTGAAAAAATAAAAGATATTAGTTTTCTGCAAACGGAGCTTGCCAGGATTAAAGGAAAGATCTCTCCGATAATTATAGATATTGGTGCCGGCCAAATCAATCGGATTTATTACAGGGAAAGCATAATACTCAGAAAATTAACTTATTATCCTTATGTTCAGCTAAGCGTAATTGTCTTGTTTATCCTTGTTTCATATATGGCTTTCAGTTCTTCAAGAAAAGCTGAACAGAATCAGGTGTGGGTTGGAATGTCAAAAGAAACTGCACATCAGCTTGGAACTCCGACATCATCTCTTGCCGGCTGGATTGAGATACTACAACTTAAATATCCTGAAATTACAATAACAGAAGAACTTTCCAGGGACCTTTCCCGTTTGGAAAAAGTGGCTGAGAGATTCTCAAAAATTGGTTCACGCCCTGATCTGGCACTAGAAAATATTATAACAGTCATAAACCAGACTATAGATTATCTCAGGTCCAGAACATCCTCAAAAGTTGTAATAAAGATAGATTCGGGCAATTTGAACGAAGTGTTAATCCCCATTAATTCAGCACTTTTCAGCTGGGTAATAGAAAATGTCTGTAAAAATGCGATCGATGCAATCACAGGGGAAGGTGAGATCAATATTCGTATTTCAGAAAATGACCAGGCATCATTAATTGATATCAGTGACAATGGAAAAGGCATTCCTAAATCTGCTTATAAAAGGATATTCAAACCCGGATATACTACAAAAAAAACCGGCTGGGGATTGGGATTATCGCTTGCGAAAAGAATTATCGAAGAATACCACGATGGTAAGATTTTTGTCAGAAATTCTGAAATCGGCAAGGGCTCAAGCATCAGAATTATAATGAATAAGCGGATCAGCTAATTACTATCTTTGCATCTCAAGTTTTCACCTGATGAACCGAAAAGAGATTGAAATAATGGCTCCTGCAGGGTCGTATGAATGCCTGATGGCTGCAATTCAGGGGGGCGCCGATTCTGTCTATTTCGGAGTCGGGCAGTTGAACATGAGAGCTGCCTCATCAAATAATTTCACTTTAAAAGATCTTAAAAATATCGCTTTAATCTGCAGGGAAAATAAAATAAAAAGCTATCTCACAGTAAATGTGATAGTTTACGATAATGAGGTTCAACAGATGAAGGAGATAGTTGAAGCTGCAGCAGAAAGCGGAATATCTGCCGTTATTGCTTCCGATCAGTCTGTTATAAATCATGCATTCTCTTCAGGGCTTGAGGTTCATCTTTCTACCCAACTGAATATTACTAATGTTGAAGCAATCAGGTTTTATTCACAATGGGCTGACGTTGCAGTACTTGCCAGAGAATTAAATCTTGATCAGGTCAGATACATTTATGATGCTATCCGGCTAAACAATATCAGAGGGCCTAATGGAGAATTGATGAAAATTGAGATGTTTGCTCATGGAGCGTTGTGCATGGCGATATCCGGAAAATGTTATTTGAGCCTTCACGAAAATAACAGATCAGCGAACCGGGGAGCCTGTTACCAGACCTGCCGGAAATCATATGTAGTAACAGAAAAAGAGACCGGGTATGAGCTTGAGATAGATAATGATTACATTATGTCACCCAAGGACTTATGTACGATTGGATTTCTTGATAAGATTATTGATGCAGGAGCTCGGGTTTTGAAAATTGAAGGGAGGGCCAGGTCTGCAGAATATGTCAAAGTTGTATCCTCTTGTTATGATGAAGCCATTAAATCTATTGTTGCAGACAGCTATACTCCTGAAAAAATCGGACTTTGGACAGCAAGATTATCCACTGTATTTAACCGGGGCTTCTGGGATGGATATTATCTGGGACAAAAAATGGGTGAATGGACAAACAGCTACGGCTCCAGCGCCGCAAAAAGAAAAGTCTACGTTGGCAAGATTACAAACTACTTCACAAAAATAAATGTGGCTGAGATTAAACTTGAATCCGGAAACTTAAATAAAGGTGACACCTTGCTGATAATCGGGCCAACAACCGGCGTCATAGAATACACAGTGGAAGAAATTCGGGTAGATCTCAGGGTAACTGAAAAAGCAAAAAAAGGCGAATTCTGCTCAATCAAAATTACAGATTTCCTCAGGCGATCTGATAAGGTTTACAGATGGGCAGATGCAGAGAGGACAAAAGAAAAATCGCAATCTTAAGAGAATACCTTCTCTGCAACTTTAAGAATTTTTAAAACATTGACTTCAGTTTCATCGGTCTCTGTTTGAATATATTGTATCTGATCTTCCTTTCTCCCTTTCAAATTGTACATATATGTTTTATCATAATAATTCAGTGTTATTTCTATTGCTCTTGAGAAGTTATCTGCTTCCAATTCAGTTATTGCTTCTTTAGTATTATCCCCGCCAAGTCGCTTTGAAATCTTTTTGATTGATGAAATCAGTTCTTCTTTGGGGAAAGCTGAATATTCTTTTATCAATCGCGGCATTCTTGTCTGAACAGACATTATAATCGCAATTACCGGAGATTCATGAAGTCTTATGTAGAACTGGTCCGGCATAAAAACAGTTCCGATATTTTTACTTTCATCTTCAAACCAGATAAATTTATTTTTATCGGTTTTTTCTATTTCGTGAAATAGCAGATTGGCAAAATGTTCTGAGGTTGGCTGATCCGGTTGTCCAAGAGATCCGAATGCAGAACCCTTGTGGCATGCAATAGCCTCCAGATCAATTACCTGATGACCCATATTCTTTATTTTTTTCAGAATCTCTGTTTTCCCACTCCCGGTTAATCCACTGAGAACAATATATTTGTGTTTTTCTGAGAGTTTTTCGAGTACATGTTGCCTGTAAGATTTATAGCCTCCATCAAGAATCCGGGTGTCAATATCTCCCAGAGAGAACAGCCAGGCCATAGCTTCGGATCTCATCCCGCCCCTCCAGCAATGGACAAGGAGTTTATTTTCTTTTGCCAGTTTCAGGGCTTCATCAAGTTTCAGGTACATTGAAGGGCCTGTCAGTTGAAGTCCTTTCAGGATGGCTTCTCTCCGCCCCTCTTTTTTATATTTAATTCCGACAGCTTCCCTTTCCTGGTCATTAAAAAGCGGAATGTTATTTGCGCCTGGAATATGTCCTTTTCTGAACTCTGAAGGAGATCTTACATCAACAACCGGGATAGATGCAGCCATGGTCAGAAAGTCTGATATAATCAGCTTATTATAAGGATCCATATCTTACCTGGTTTTTGCCGGAATTGCTTTCATCTCTGTAATGAACTGTTAACTGCAGGTGCTGAAGGATATCCGGAAAGCCAATTTTAATGAAGGTTATTTGTTAAAATATTCGGCAAAAAGCTTTTTAAGATCTTCCAGCCGAACGGGTTTGGAGATAAATTCCTTTATACCGGACAATTCTGCTTTCCTTCTTGAATCAGGCATATTATCTGCAGTAATAGCAACTATATGATAGGATTTATCAAATTCGAGAATCCGCCTTGCTGATTCATAACCATCCATTTCTGGCATAATTATATCCATGAAAATTATATCATACTTTTTGTTAATAGCTTTATTATAACCTTCATGTCCGTTTTCAGCAATTTCAGGGGAATACCCAAGAACCTCCAGCATTTTTGTCATTGTTTTCAGGTTCATCTTATTATCATCAACAACAAGAATGTGAATTTCTTTTTTCAGGACTTCTGAACCTGTGGTGTCCGCACAATTTTCAACACCGGGAAAGCTGTTCTGGATAACTTTACATAATTCGCCAGCATCAAATGGTTTAACCAGGTAATGATCTATGCCCAGATTGATACACCGCAGATAATTACCTTTTTTGTCATTAGAACTGACCATTATCATTACAAAATTTAATGAAAGTTTATTCTCCCATAATGATCTTGCAACTTCAAAACCATCAAAATCCTCATCATCAGTAATAATTATCATCCTGTACCTTTCTGTCGGAAGGGAAAGGTTGGCTTTTAACTGACTAGTTGTCGATTTCTGGAATGTTGTAACAGAAGACGATAGGCCAAGTTTGTGAACGGAAGTCATGAGTTCTTCATCCCTGTTCTGACTTCCGGATATAATAAGGGTTTTTATCTGATCAAACCGACTTAAGTCTGACATATTCAGTCCCTTTTGTGATCTTTCATTGGAATATGCTTTAATTGTGAAAGTCACCTTATTCACTGCGTTGCCAGAACTTTCCGTCTGACTTTCAGCAATAAGTTCTCCGCCCATCAATTCTATAAGTTGTTTTGCTATAATTGTTCCAAAACCAGATTCATCGTTTGATCTGACAGATATTGAGTCTGCACCTAAAAAGTTTCCAAATATTTTTTTCAGGTCAGCCTTGGAAATTGGTTGTCCTGTATCCTGAATTTCAAACAATAGTATTACAACTCCATCTATTTTTCCCCGAGTCCGGCAATTGAGAAGAATCTCACCTTTTTCTGTATTTTTTATGGAATAATTAATAAGATTTGTCAGTATTTGTCTTAGCCTGAAAGGGTCACCGATAATGCTCTCCGGTACTTTTTTATCAATTATATGTCTGATTATCAGATCTTTTTCAAGTATGTTCGTTCTTGCAAGATCGACAGAGTAATTAATTTCCTCTCTAAGGTTGAAAGGAGCTTCATCCAGAATCATTTTACCTGATTCAATTTTAGAAAAATCAAGTATGTCATTAATAATTCCAAGCAGAACTTCCGTTGATCTGCGCAACAGACTTACAACATCTCTGACCTCGTTGTTCAGATCATATCTGTTCAGGACATCTGCCATTCCTATTATTCCATTAAGAGGGGTCCTTATTTCATAACTCATTCTTGCAAGAAACTCAGATTTGGCAACATTTGCTTTGGCTTCCTGCTTACGAGCTGACTCGAGCATAGTTATATCTATAAGGATTTCCATTGTAGCTTCCTCTCCTGAAAATTTTACCGGAATGCTGCTTCTGTAAAGTACTATTTCTCCTATTTCCTTCTTTATTATAACAAATTGATCCGGCAGGAATGTGCCCCCCAGATATTTGGAAAAATAATCACTATTGTCCGGTAGTGAGGTTTCCGGAAATATTTTTCCGAGCATTTCAGACTCCTTCTCATACGAGTAGAAACCCGCAGCGACTTTGTTCGACTTAAGAATCTCCCTGCTATAATTATGAATTATTACTCCGACCGGCATCTCCTCAATTAGCTTCATCAGAGTACTTTCGGAGTCAGAAAGTCTTTCCACTTCTGATTCCATTGATTTTATATACCTCCAGAATATTAAGATTATCAGTTGAATTATAAGCAGAGTTCCGATTACGATGAATATCGAATTTCTGATGATATATTTCTGGAAATAATCTGTTCTGGCTGAGAATATCAGACCAAGGTCTCTCTGCAGAATCTGTGATGAGTAATAAGAGGAAAGAACTTCCCGATTTTTACCATCAATAATTGCCTCATGAATAATATTAGAGTTAGCTCCAGAGGATATTGCTCTGACAATCTTATCAATCTGAGAGTATTTTGTTATCCCGTTGTTGTCAAAAATTATTTCACCTTTATCACTTACTACCCACTGCCATTGATAATCCTTCAGGTTAAATTTTGAAAAAAGTTTCTGAAAGAATCTCTTATAATCAACTGTCACCATGATATTTCCAAATGGATCCCCACCACTTTTCATCAGGATCGGGGCATAGTAATTGAATTTCCCGTTACTTTCAATTAGTATGTCCATTTTCTGAATTTCTCTTTGATCCAGAGCGGTGAATTCACCTTCAATCCATTCATATGTCTGTTCATCCCTTGATAAAGTATATTCATTAAGATAGTTATCGTATAACCTGATATTAGTAACAAAGTCTTTGTACTTCGAGAAGAAGAGTTTCATTTGGTCTGTCACCCTGTATTTAACATCAGGTTTTGATTTATCAAAAAACCTTGTCAGGTCCTGAGAAAAGGGAATCTTGGCCAGATCGCTTCCAAAATCATTATTAGTACTGTCAACTTCCAGGCCGACAATCTGAACCTGTCTGTCAAGTAATTTAACAATATAATTTATCTGCTTATTATACAGGCTCTGATAATAAAAGTAGTTTGCCAGCATTATTACCAGAAATGCAGAATAGACAAGAATAAGGACTCTTCTCCTTTTCATAATGAGTCTGTTTATGGCGATTATAAAGATAATTTATATTATAAGATAATTCAATTTCATCTGTATTTGCGATTATCATCCTCCAGAATGTTCAGATAGCTTCTGTACCGGAGAGGATCTATATCCCCGTTTTCAACCGAAGACCTTACAGCGCATCCGGGTTCTTCGAGATGCAGACAATTATAGAACCTGCATTCATTTGATTTCCTGAAAATTTCAGGGAAAAAATGGTAAATCTCAATACGGTCCATATCGATGACTCCAAACCCCCTGATGCCGGGAGTATCAATAATATATCCGCCAAAAGGCATCGGGTGCATTTCAGGAAATGTCGTTATGTGTTTGCCCTGTTTATGGTAATCAGAAATTTCTTCAGTTTTAAGATTAAGGGTGGGATTGAATAAATTCAGAAGAGTTGTTTTTCCTACACCTGAATTTCCTGAAAGAAGATTAATTTTATTCTTCATCGTGTTTTCAAGAAGAGCTGTGTTTTCCCCTGTAACCAGGGACAGCCTGAAGCATTCGTACCCGATTTTGCTGTATAATGCAATAAGAAACTCCATCCTTTTAAGTTCGCGTTCGCCATAAAGATCTGTCTTATTAAAAATGATTTTTGCGGGCACCCTGTATGCTTCAGCGGTTGCAAGAAATCTGTCTATAAATTCCACCGGAGTTTCTGGCAATATTATTGTTACCATCAGAAACACCTGGTCGAGGTTTGCAGCAAGTATTTGTGAATGTTTTGAGAGGTTGGATGATTTTCTGACAATATAATTTTTCCTGTCAAGAACCTCCGTAATTATACCGGTAAAATCCACGGTGTTATAATCAAACAGAACATGGTCACCAACAGCAATAGGATTAGTGGTTCTGATTTCTTTTACACGCAACTTACCTTTTATGGTACAATCAACAATTTTGCCCTGGTCAAACAACACCTTATAGCGGCTGCCGGTAGATTTAATAACAAGCCCCTTTTCCAACTGAGTTTATTTTCAGCCAAAAGTAAATAAAAATCAACAGATAGCGGCAAAGGGGTCTGACATCCTAATTTTCTGAAGCCATCAGGAAGAAAGGCTTCATTTCAAAGCTGTGATAATAAGGCCTGAGTCTTTCAGTGTTATAATCTGCTAATTTGACTATTTTTTTAGTTGATGTAACCACATCAATCGGGAGATTATCGTATCTGCCATTCTTGAGAACCACAATCCTTCCATGTACCCCCTTTAAAATCAAATCCAGGGCAAGGTTCCCATAAGCCATTGGTACGATAGAATCAAGTGCATCAGGATCTCCTCCACGAACCATGTAGCCAAGTTTTTGGTAAATTACATTAATGGTTTTTCCTTTATTATATTCTCCTGAAAGTTCTTTAAGTTTTACTGATACCATATCGCCAATACCGCCTAATTTTGCATGACCATATGCATCTTTTTCACTATCAGCAAAGATCATCTCTCCTCCTTTAAACATTGCTCCTTCTGATACCAGAACAACTGAATATTTACTTGGATTATTGTTCCTGTCTTCAACAAGAAGCTTTGTGAGCTGATTTATATCAAACTCGTATTCAGGTATCACGCACCTATTTGCAGCGCCAGCCAAAGTGGGCAGCATTGCCGTAAAGCCGGCATATCTTCCGAATACTTCAAGAACCAAAAGTCTCTCATGAGATCCGGCCGATGTTCGGAGGCTGTTTGTCATTTGAATGGTTCGTGAAACGCACGTGCTGAAGCCAATGCAGTAATCGGTTCCCGGAACGTCATTGTCCATGGTCTTTGGTATTGCAACAACATTTACCCCCTTTTTGTAAAGGTGAACCCCATAACTCAGGGTATCATCGCCTCCAATAGGAATAAGATAATCAACCCCAAGCCATTCAAGGTTTTTTATTATCTCAGGAGTAAGATCATTAATATCTGCATTATATGTGTTTTTAAGATGATCCGGAACGTTTTCCTTTGCCATATGGCTCGGTCTGGTCCTCGAAGTGTGTAAAAAAGTTCCTCCGGTACGGCCAGCTTTATTAACAATATCATCTGTAAGAATTTGAAAATTGTTGCTGTTGTTTGCCTTGCCATCTCTGATTAATTCAGAAATACCTGCCCAGCCCCTGCGGAGTCCTATAACTCTATATCCCTCCCTGTTTGCGCGTATTGTCACTGCCCTTATTGCCGGATTCAAGCCGGGAACATCTCCCCCGCCAGTCAGAATTGCAATTATACCCTTTACTGATTTTAAATTTGCCATGATTTCTGTATTTTAGATAGCTGTAAAATATTTTTTTCAGACCCAAAAGTAAAATAATTTTGATTTATTCCCAACATCTCATTAGTGTAAAAAATGTTAATACAGAATCAGTTCAGTAACATGCACCCAGTAATTTGCAATATAGATCAACTATTTCCATAAAAGAGCTTGGAGCAGAAATTTGTTTTATTACCGGGGAAGTGGGTTTTTGGGAAAATATTTGCTCCTTAGTTTTTTTTAAGTATTAAATAACCCGATAATTTTTCTAAATTGTAGATGTTTAAATGGAATATTAAATCAAATCAATTATCAGCGTTTGTTAATGCTTACCCTCTCTTTGAAATGATTTCCAATTTATTCAGATCAACTATTTCAATGGTTTTGCCAAAGACTTTTATTATTCCTTCTCTTTTGAAATCAGAAAGAGTTCTTATCACGTTCGCGGTACTCATTCCTATATAATCGGCAATTTCTTTCCGTGATACCGGAATATCAAAAATCAATGAATTATATATCTCTTTTGTAAAATAGAGCAAAACAAAAGCAACTCTTCCGATAAGATTCTTCTGCCGGATATCGAGCGTCTGGTTGATTATTTTGTCATTAATTTTTGAGATTTTTGTAAGCAGCCCCATTGCAAACCCACCATTCTTCAGGAAAAGCCCCTTAATAAAATCCAGCTTCACGATACAGACAACTGAATCCTCCAGCGCAGAAACAGAATACTTGTACCTGTCTTCCGAAAAAATACTCATATTACTTACAAACTCAAATGGTCTTGTAATGGTTATTACCTGTTCCTCTCCTGAAGAAGTTCTGCGGTAAAGTTTTACCAGTCCGCTTTTAAGATATTTGAAGTTGGTAATTTTTTCACCTTCACGATTTATTATTTCACCCTTTCTGAAAGACATTTCATCTTTGTGATTGCAAAGTTCCTGTATAGCCAGATCATCGAGATGGGCAAAAACCACTTCTCTGAAATCACAATTGGCACAGACACAATACTTATCTGTTTTATTCATTTATTGTTTTTTAACAAAATTATTATTTTTCAGATAATTGACACAATTTAAGATTCCTAATTCCTGGTAAATTCCGACAAAAAACTCTTTTGTTTTAAATTTAACACTAAATATGACAAATACAACGTGGTTTTGTTCATTGAGGGACTGTTCACACCCGACAATTCAATTAGTGATAAAGGGCAGTGGCTGGAATCAAATAAACAGTTATTTTTATTGAAGAAAATGAAATTAACTCTACCTCATCGGGGTTAAATATTTATTATGCTCTACAGAACAGATTATCATATTCATTCGACTTTCAGCGACGGGAAAGCAGATCCTGAAGAATATATCGCTCAGGCAATGTCAGCCGGAATAAATGAGATAGGTTTTTCTGAACACCTTAATTTATTCGTTACAGATCAGCAGTGGTGTATGGATCCCGGGAGGATTCATGATTATGTTTATTATATTAAAAGACTCAAGAAGAATTTTTCAGATATAAAAATTAAAACAGGGCTGGAGGTTGATTATTTCCCTGGAAAGGAAGAAGAAATTTATAAATTCCTGAAGCCCCTGGATCTCGATTTTGTGATGGGATCGGTGCACTACCTTGGTGAGAAAACCGTCGATAGCGGACCGGAATTTTATGAAAACCGCAATATTGATGACTTATATGAAACTTATTTTGATTATGTTAATGAGGCTGTTGCATCAGGCTTATTTGACATAATTGCCCATTGTGATCTTATCAGAATTTACAATTTCAAACCATCCGGAAACCCTGAAAGGTTATATAGAAGGCTGGCAGCTAACATGAAAATTCATGAAGTTGCTTTTGAGTTGAACACCAACGGGAGAAACCGGCATCTTGGTGATTTTTATCCTGACAGACGGTTTCTGCAGATTTTCAATGAAGAAAATGTTCCTGTCTGTGTCAATTCCGATGCACATATTCCAACCCGGGTCGGGCAATATTTTAGTGAGGCGTATGCTCTTTTGAAAGAAACCGGTTTTAAAGAAATGGCTGTATTTAATAAACGTGACAGGTTTCTGGTACCAGCAGATTTTAATTCTTTGTAATTTCAAAAAGCGGATTAAATGTATGTTTTACACTTATTAAATTTCTGATATGAAAAAAATATTGAACTGGTTTTTTTCTTTGACTCTAAGTCTTTTAATAATCTCCGGATGCAAAACCCTTAAAGAAAGCAGAATAAAATCCCCGGGTATTGATGTTATTTCATTCAGGGCGCTGCCCTTTGAGCTTGCTGATATCAGGCTTCTCGACGGACCATTTCTTCATGCAACAGAGCTTGATGAAAATACTTTGCTGAATTATGAGCCTGATCGTCTCCTTTCAAAATTTTACAGTGAAGCAGGACTGAAACCCAAAGCCGAACATTATATGGGCTGGGAAAATGAGACTATTGCCGGTCATAGTCTGGGGCACTATCTGAGTGCCTGCTCAATGATGTACCGGACAACCGGGGATAAAAGATTTCTTGAAAGGGTGAATTATATTGTTGATGAGCTGAAAAAACTCCAGGACACTGACAGACAAGGATATATAGGCGCATTCCCAAAAGGGAAAAAGATACTGACAAAAGAGGTTTCAAAGGGGAATATTCGTTCAAAGGGGTTTGACCTGAATGGTATCTGGGTTCCATTTTATACTGAGCACAAAATGATGGCGGGGTTACGGGATGCTTACCGGCAATGTGGTAACAAAGTTGCCCTTGAAGTCGAAAAACGGTTTGCCGATTGGCTTGAGGGCATTGTTTCAGGGCTGAACGAAGAACAGGTTCAGATTATGCTGCGTTGTGAACATGGTGGCATTGCCGAAACTCTTGCTGATCTGTATGCTGATACCAAAAATGAAAGATATCTTAAAATGTCAAAGATTTTTTATCAAAAAGCCATTCTCGATCCTCTGAAAGCCGGAACAGATATTCTTCCCGGCAAACACTGCAATACAAATATTCCGAAACTTATCGGGCTTTCCAGGATTTATGAGCTCACAGGAGATACAACCGATAGAAAGGCTGCTGTTTTTTTCTGGAATACTGTTGTTAACCATCATTCCTATGTTACCGGGGGAAATGGGAATAAGGAGTATTTCGGGCCTGCAGATAAGCTTAGAGACCGGCTGGGAGAAGGAACGACCGAATCTTGCAATGTATATAATATGCTTAAGCTCACCGAACATATCTTTGAATGGGATGCCTCTGTAAAAGCCGCTGATTTTTATGAAAGGGCATTATTTAATCATATCCTATCGACCCAGAACCCTGAAAATGGAAGGGTTACTTACAATCTGTCACTCGAAATGGGCGGCTACAAAGTTTTTCAGGACCCGTTCGAGTTCACTTGTTGTATAGGAACAGGCATGGAAAACCATTCAAAATATGGAAAGAATATTTTCTATCATAACGATAATGAATTGTTCGTTTTCCAGTTTATCGCCTCTGAACTTTCATGGAAAGAAAAAGGAATGACTGTTGTTCAGAAAACAAAATATCCCGAAGAACAGGGAACGACATTGGAATTCAGATGTGAGACTCCCGTTAAGCTGATTGTTCAGGTAAGATATCCTTCCTGGGCCCTGAACGGAATTTTTGTACGTATTAATGGAAATAATATGTACGTACATCAAAAACCGGGAAGCTTTGTCGCAGTCGAAAGAACATGGAAATCCGGAGATAAACTGGAGGTCAAAATCCCATTTTCTTTAAGGCTTGAGCCCATGCCTGATGACAGTAACCGTGTGGCAATAATGTATGGTCCGCTTGTTCTGGCAGGTGATCTTGGCCCGGTGAAAGACTCGATATTAAAAGACGCAATGTATGTTCCTGTTATTATGACAGAAAACAGGAATCCATCGGCATGGATGAAACCAGTTGAAGGAAAGACAAGTACTTTCATTACCGTAAATGTTGGCAGACCAAGGGATATTATTATGAAGCCATTCTATTCAACATACGACAGGAGGTATTCCGTTTACTGGGATCTTTTCAATGAGTCAGCCTGGAAAGCAAAAGAGGCTGAATACAAGGCGGAGAAGAAAAAATAGAAGGTTGGGTATTTAAAGTGAGAACAATAAGAAAATAATTTCATGTAAGAACTTACACAGAGAGGCACAGAGAAGACACAGAGAGACACTGAGATACTAAATAATTGGCTCCGTGTGGCTCTGTGCAACCTCTGTGTAACTCTGTGAAACTAACAATTCAATATAGTTAAGCAGCTAAAATATGTTGAAGGAAAATTTTTAATCCGATTGCAACGAGGATAAGCCCTCCGATTACTTCAACTTTACCGCCAAGCTTTTCCCCCGCTGATTTCCCGATCCTTATTGCAGTCATTGATGCAAGGAAAGTAACTATTCCGATAATAATTCCTGATATCCAAATCCGGACATCCAGAAAAGCAAAACTGACTCCAACGGCAAAAGCATCAATGCTTGTTCCAATCGCAATAGAAATCAGAATTATCGGTTTACTGTAATCTTTTATTTCTTTTGTTTCGTTTCTTTTTAATCCCTCGATGATCATTTTCAATCCCAGAAAGCCAAGCAGTCCCAGCGCAATCCAGTGATCCAGTGTTTTCAAATATTCACTTATAATTGAACCAAGAAAATACCCCGATACGGTCAATCCTCCTTGAAAAACTGCGAAAACAATTGCTATCCTGGCGGCTTGTCTGAAGAATATTTTATTTTGCAAAACGCCATAGGAAAGTGAAACGGCAAACGTGTCAAACGAAAGTCCTAATGCTATAGCAATAATTGAAAAATAGTCCATAAGTAATATAAAACTGCGTAAATATAATATAATTCAACACTTTGTTTTCCCGACTGATTGCATATATTTGAGATAGAAGATGGAAGTCAGAAGTCGGAAGAGGGAAGTTCTCTGAAAAAAGCTTCGGACTCCGGACTTCCAGCTTCAGACTTTTAAGTAGATTACAGATATTCATTATTTAATCTTTTAACAATGAAACAAAAAGCTAAATTCTGTTTTATATGAGAGCAGTCATACAAAGAGTAAACAAGGCTTCCGTGAAAATTAATCATAAAATATATTCAGAGATCGGTCCCGGATTAATGGTGCTGATCGGCATTGAAGAGGCAGATAACAATGAAGAGATAGCCTGGCTTTGCAATAAAATTGTACAACTCAGGATCTTTAATGACACTAATGGAGTAATGAATCTATCTGTGATTGAAACAGGTGGTGATATTATTGCAGTAAGCCAGTTCACCCTTCATGCAAAAACAAAGAAAGGGAACAGGCCATCATATATAAAAGCTGCAAGTCCAGATATTGCCATCCCGCTGTATGACAGCTTCATAAAAACTCTCTCCTACCTTCTTGGAAAGGATGTTAAAACCGGAAAATTCGGTGCAATGATGGAGGTCGAAATAATCAATGATGGTCCTGTTACAATTTTAATTGATACCAAAAACAAGGAATAATGCTTGATTATTTTGATTTTTCCGGAAGTCCATTTGTTCCGGTATCCATTACAAATTTCCAGGTTCCGTCTTTTTGCTTTTCCCAGATTGTAACATAAGTTCCTTTTGAAACAACTCCTGTTGATTTAATTGTTCTGGCATAATATCCGTACGTATACCCAAGATCTCCACTTTTTGCGATCCTTGCATAAACAGGTTCCCATGAAAGGACAAACGAGGTGTCCGACCTGTTTGCAAACTGGGAAATGAGTGAATTTTTTCCAACCAAAGGGTAAGCATTATCTCTGAGCATCACTCCGCTATCTGCAAAATAAGCAAGAAATGCTTTTTGCATACCGCTCTTTACTGACATGAGTGAAAAATTAATATCTGCCTTCATGAGAACATCTGATTTAGGCTGTTTTGAGCTGTTTATGCAACTAATCATGAAAAATAGATTAATTATCAAAACAAAAAGCATTATATTGAACCCGTTCTTTTTCTTCATAATGATTGTAATATAGTTAAACATAAAACCTGTTTCATGACAAAGCTATACGAAAAGCTGATTAAAACCTGTCCTTCAGAAACGGAAATTAAAAAAGGACTTAAGCAAATATCCTCTGAATCATCCTCAACTCCGGACAAGCACCTTCTGATGAGTATTTTGAATATGATTGATCTGACCAGTCTTAATTCAACTGACAATAAGAGCCATATAATTCACATCACGGGCAAGATAAACAGTTTCTCCGGCCGCTATTCAAATATCCCGAATATTGCAGCAATATGTGTTTTTCCCAATTTTGTCTCAGTTGTAAAAGAGAAACTAACCGCCAAAAATGTCAGAATTGCTTCTGTCGCTGGCGCTTTCCCTACTTCACAGACATTCAGGAGCATTAAGGTTTCGGAATGCAAGATGGCAATAGAAGCAGGGGCCAATGAGATCGATATGGTGATTCCTGTTGGCGCTTTTTTAGGAAATGATTTTGCTATGGTTGCTGACGAAATCAGGGAAATCAAGGACGCTTTAGGAGAAAAACAACTTAAGGTTATTGTCGAGTCGGGATTACTTGGAGGTTCTGAAAATATTTTCAAGGCATCAATGATAGCAATGGATGCCGGTGCTGACTTTATAAAAACATCTACAGGAAAAACGACTATCTCGGCAACACCGGAAGCTGCTTTTGTGATGTGCCGTGCCATATCTGATTTCTATTCAGAAACCGGCATCAGAGTTGGATTTAAAGCTTCAGGAGGGATTGTTGATCCGGCTGATGCGATAAATTATTATCAGATTGTAAAATATTGTCTTGGTGAAGAGTGGCTGAAAAACACTCTTTTCAGAATTGGTGCAAGCAGGCTTGCAAATAATATTCTTTCTGAAATCTCAGGTTGCAGAATCGATCATTTCTGATAATCAGGCTGATTAGCCATTAATAATATTATCTCTTTTATTATCATTATTTTTGTCAGATTAATTTCTGGCGGCTGTGATGATCGAAAGTTTTATCAGACAGGATACAATTAAACAGAAGATACCTGTAAGGCAGGATTCGACAAGACAGTTGCCAGATTCATCACTACATAAAAATGATGGACAACCTGAATCTGCACTTCATCCCGGAGTAGTTCATTTTCATCCAGTTGTAAAGTCGCTCCTAAATGACACAGCTTTATTCTGTAAACGAAACAGTATCGCTGATGTAACATTTCGCGACTCCGCTAATCTTATCACACGGATCGATAAAAATCATCTACAGGATTTCCCATATGTTTTTGCAGAGATTAACAGGAAGATCTTTGAAGAAAAAAAAGCGGACCTTGTCAGGCATCTGAAGAGCGGTGATGAATTGCGACCAGATGTTTTTCATAATGACTGGAGTCTTCCCGTAATTCTTCTGACCGTTTTT
>Ga0182021_10001804_pt1 | contig 24864 bp, 30 predicted proteins | sample 612E3MmetaG_FD_120493 | JGI IMG/M metagenome (GOLD analysis project Ga0182021, IMG submission 120493) | Permafrost microbial communities from Stordalen Mire, Sweden - 612E3M metaG (Illumina Assembly) | ecosystem: Environmental > Terrestrial > Soil > Wetlands > Permafrost | place: Sweden... | reverse complement strand
CTTGATGGCTGATTTGATAATTGGCATGAATATTTCCTTAATTGTTTAAAAAGCGGCCGTACGCTGACCGCGAATACTCAAGAGAATATACATCATTTGTCCCTGATTGTAAAGATTGAATATGGTTAGTCTGGACAAAAGACTCATTTTGTGTTAATTTATGCCTGACGAAAGTAGTACCTACCGAGAATGATCGGAGTGATAACCGTGCGTGAAATGACCCTGAGCGACGCTGAGGAAGTGCCGCTGAGTCGGGATAGGCCCTTCCGCAATCTGCTGTTGGGCGCCCTGGCGCTCATTCCGTCCGATACCCAGCTGTGGTGGCAGATGGTGGCCGAGGCTCGCTCGATCCTGTCGACGCACGCCAGTTCCGACAACGGCAACGACGAACGCGACGACTGGTCGCGCGCGCTGGCCTTCGTGGCCGAGTGCGTCGGCGCCGTGGAGAAGGCCGGGCTGCGCTATCCGGGCGCCGTCAAGCCGACCCTTGAGTCGGGTTTCGCGGACGCCCTACGGCACATGGTCCCGGAGATCAACCGCTGGTGGGGGAGCGGCTCCTTCCGAGAGGAACTGACCGGCTGGGCTCTGGCCGAGCTGGAGCGACTGCTTGCCCAGGAGGTGGCGGTTCACGTGGGGTTCAAGCAGGCGGCCGCCTGTTGCGCGCGCTACCTGTCCCAGCGCGAGCAGGTCTTTCGGGATTCCACCCAGGATCAGGACGGTCGTCCGCAGTGGCGGCGCATCGGTACCGGCACGTACGTGCGGGCGTCCGGCTATCGGGAGACCATTCAGCAGAAGCTCGGCCTGCCGGACCTGATGCTCACTTCGACGGACACCGGCTGGACGCTCAGCACCTGCCTCTGGATCTACAATCGTGCGGAGGAGCGTCCGCGTCGCTACCGCTGCGAGACTGCCGAGTACGTCATCATCGTCGGCGACAACGGCGCGTCACTGGCGGCTCTGCCGCCGGAAGTCGCGGCTCACGTCGCCGCCGCCATCGCGATCGCCGTCGCGGACTCGGCTCAACCGCCCCGCGGCTGACGTTACTAACCCTTAAGCTAGGCTTCGGCCGAGCTTAAGGGTATTTTTTTATAGGGGGATTTTTTGATATTTTCTATCAAAAATTTCCAATGGTGATAAAAACACCCGGGTTAATACCAAAAATATGATATAGCTCACCCTATGATCGGAAAAAGGTAATAAAAAGGCCCACAATCCGTGAAGGATGTGGGCGGGTTGTCGAGAGTGACGGCTCAGAGCTTGCGGCGACCGAGGGCGCCATCGAGGCTCTTCATGGCTTCGGCCGACCGTTGAACTCAAACTGCCCGTCGCCGACGATTCCGGCAAGCAGCCTGGCGCGATTGGACATCGCTATGGCTTCATCGAGACTATCAACGTCGCGGCCGCCGTACAGCCGTAAGACCGCGGCGACGCGCAACGCACGCATGGTCTGAGTTTTCCATACGGCGCGGTTGGCCTCGGTCATGGCGTGCAGTTCTGGAAGTAACTCCCATTCCTCGCGGCTCAGCGGTTCACCTGAGCGTCGACAGTAGTGGCACGTCCAATGCCGAGTGCCACCGCCGTCGTGAGCCTCCCGGTGGTGCATGGTGTCATCCCGGCCGCAGTATTGGCAGACAGAGTAAAGACTGAGATCCATCTCAGCCACCTCTCGTGATTTATCTTGCGTCAAGTTGCGGTGTCCGGACAGATTTTCGGGCACTATTTTGATTATATCACCAAACGATTGTAATACCAAAGTTTCGTTTATTAAAAAACCACCTGAAAGTTCAATCGGGGGATTGAACGCTCGGGTGGTCTCCGGCGCCGCTCTTATAAGCGAGCGGCGCCGGTGCGCGTCTTCGACGGGACGTGGGGTGGTCAGACGGAGGCGAAATCCGCGTAGACGGCCTCGCGAACGAGCTGTTCGGCACGGGCGCGGCTGAGCCCGGTGTACGCGGTCGCGAGGATGCTGGCAGCGAGGCTGAAGCTGTTCCAGTTGCGGAACAACCGGATCGCCTGCTCCCGCAGGGGCTTCTCGCGGGCGAGGTTGTCCTCGGTAGCCATCATCTCCCGGGCGAGACCCACGAAGACTTGGCAGGCGGCCTCGTTGTGGCCGTAGTGAACGAGGTCGACGACCACCTCATTCGGGTCGGTTCCGACCTCCAGCGCCCACAGGATGAGCAGGACGCAGGTACTTTCGCTGTCGGTGAGCTCCCAGTCGGTCGCTGGCTTCATCTCTGACTCCCATTCGTGGGGCTATGCCCCGTGTCGAAGAACTTGGGCGTTCCCAGTCATGCTTAGAATGGAACTTTCACTATAATAGCATATTATGTAGTAATAATCAACTTTGCTTTTAGTCTTTGTAGATGATATAATATTACACTGTAAATCGCGCTAAAAGTAAAGGAACTTTATAGATATGGCTAGCGGCGAATTGACGTCTAAGCAACAGACTTCCGAGGCTATCCGCCAGTCGGAAACTATTTTAATTACCACTTCACAGCGTCCGACCGTCGACCAAGTCGCGGCCGTTTTGGCGATGACTATGATTTTGCGCAAATTCGGCAAAAAGGTGACAGCGGTCATTAGTGATACTCTGCCGGCTTCGGTTAAGTTTTTGGACACTTCGATTATTGAGAAGAGTCTGGTGGGTTTGCGCGACTTTATTATAAAAGTCGATGTCAGCAATTCCGAAGTCGAAAGCCTGCGCTACGAAGTCGAAGGCAAGAAACTGAACATATTTTTGACTCCGGTTAACGGTTCGTTGTCGAGCCGTGACGTGAGTTTTGACTACGGCGACTCCGACCTGGACTTCGATCTGGCTATTGTCATCGGTACCGGCATGCGTTCGAAGATAGATAGGATTTATACGGAACACGCTAAATTGTTCGCCGAAGTGCCGGTAGCGAACATAGATTTTCGCCGGAGTAACGAGGGTTTCGGGGCGATCAATTTGATTGAGCCGACGGCCGCCAGTTTGTGTGAGATCGTGGTCGCGCTGTCCGAAAGCCTACAGGCCGGTATGGTTGACGCGAATATCGCGACGGTTTTGTTGACCGGCCTCATGGGTTCGACCGACAAGTTTACCGCGCCGCACACCAGCGCCAAGAGCTTGACCATCGCGGCGCAGATGATGGCCGCCGGCGGCGACCAGCAGAAGGTCGTTCGCGGTCTGAGCGCGGTGGCGCCGCGCGAGGATCGGCCGGCTCGCGAGGAACGCCTTCATGACGATCGCGCGCCTCGTGAAGAGCGGCCGTCTCGAGAAGATCGTCCGCGCGACGACCGCGCGCCCCACGATGAGCGTCCGACCGCCGCGTCTTTGCCGCGCGGTTTCAAAAACGAGAAGCGCATTGAGCCGCTGTCCGAGCCGATCATTGGCCGCCCGCCCGCTAACATGCTGCCCGAAGTGTTTATTGAGGAGCTCGAGTCCGCTTTTACGCCCGAACCAGTGGTTTTTACGCCCGAACCGGCGACCGAGCCGGGTACCGTCGTGACCGCCGCGGAAATCGAATCTGAAAAAGCGCCCGCCGAGCCGATACAGATGGCCGACTTTACGGCGGCCGCCGAGATTTTGCGCCGCCATCACGCTAATATAATGCCGGCCGACGCGGAAGACAATGAACGGCCTGCTGCTCATTAATAAACCCATCGGCATCACGTCCTTCGACGTAATTCGCGATTTGCGGCGCCGTACCGGCTTCCGCAAGATCGGTCATGCCGGCACTCTGGACCCTTTAGCCAGCGGCCTCATGCTGATGCTCTTCGGCACCGGCTGTAAACAAGCTATGTCGTTAACCAAGCTCGACAAACGCTACATCGCCGATATTACTTTGGGCGCTAATAGTTCAACCGGCGACAACGAGGGTGAAAAAACCGTGGTCAACGACCACGTGCCGACCCGCGCCGAGGTTGAAGCCGCCTTGGGTAAGCTTACGGGCGAGATTACTCAAACCCCGCCGATCTATTCAGCCATTAAAATTAACGGCCAAGAGGCCTACAAACGAGCCCGCGCCGGCGAGACCGTTGTCATTCCGAGCCGCCAAGTAACTATTCACGAAAATAAACTGTTGCGTTACGATTACCCGACTATTGAGCTGGAATCTCATGTTTCCAGCGGCACTTATATTCGCACCTTGGCCGAGGATCTCGGCGGGCTACTCGGAACCGGCGCTTACCTAAACGGCTTAGTCAGAACGGCAGTGGGGGGTTACCAACTTGAAGACGCCCTGGTTCTCGATGAAATCGACTCACCGGCCGTGGCCGAAGTCCATTTGCGCGACGTCTAGCCGCTCAAAGACGCGCGAGCGCACGGTGACTCGGCTCTTTGTCCGCCTATTATTGACATAATCAAATAAATGTGGGAACATAGGGTCTGCGGAATCGCTCCGCTATCCCGAGTTAGGGGTGAGAAACATGTCCGACCCTACTGTGGTACCCAACCTGCCTCGCGAGCCCAAGGGCCGCGGTGTCATCATCGGTCTGGTGATCGCGCTCGTCGTCGCCCTCGTGGTCGCCGGCGTGGCAATCGCGCGTACCGGCGGAATCTCACCGGGTCCCGGCCCCACGCCGACGCCCGTGCCGACGATCACCGTGCCCGTCGTGACACCGTCGGCTACCGAGACGCTGACGCCGACCCCCACAGCCACGCCTACTTGGACGCCGAGAGTCACTCCGACTCCCACGCCGACTCCCACGCAGACTCCCACGCAGACTCCCACGCCGATCGTGAAGCCGTTCCCGTTGCCGACGGAGCCCATCGCCGACCCGGTGAACGACCCGCGAACTCGCTTCGCGTTTCTGCAGACCGTCAAGAAGATCGGCGGCGAGTACTATGTGGTGCTCGACCCGGCCACGTTCGAGTGGTGCTCCGGATGCGAGAACGACTACCGGATCATCAACAAGTCGGCTATCACCGTCCGCTACAAGATCCAGCACCCGTTGTACCTCTTCGGCAGCATCCAGCTTGCCGGGCAGGTCAATCCGACTCCGGTCAAGTTCCAGCATCTGCTGGACATGATCGCCGCGCAGAAGGGTCTGGAACTGCCGGTCTGGTACGTCCGGGTTCCCAACACCGGGGGGGTGGTTCTCATCCAGGAGCAGTTCCTTCCCTGATCACCTGAGCAGATCGTCAGATCGGCTCCGCCTCATCCCTGTTGGGATGGGGCTTTTTCTTTAGTATCATATGCCAATCGTAAGTGTTATTATGAAATTCAAATAGGGAACTTCGAGTGAAAAGTGGTCCAGATTCAGGTCAATATAAGGTGTTTCTCGATAATAACGGCTACATTAGGCTGGTGATGATCGGAAACTTTGACGGTCAATTGTTCGCCGCGATGCTTAAAGTCGCCGAGACCTTGGCAGAAGATTTACGGTCAAAAGGCCAAAGGGTGGTTTACCTTTTTGATCTGACTAGGATCGGAAAAGTTAGCGCCGATGGTCGTCGCGCGGGCGGGGAATTGTTCTCAAAGATCGATTACGACGCCACGGCCGCTTTCGGAGTTTCGGGCATCTTGGGAATAATGATCGGCTTCATTGGCCGGGTGTTTCCGAAGTTGCCAACCTCTCACATGTTCGCCCATGAAGAGGACGCTTTAAGGCATCTGGAGCTACCCAAGAGCAATAGATAAGACTACCCTTGACCCTGACGCTCAAAAGTGATACTATCGATAGCGTTATGTTAAAGCCCGAAACCAAATCAGAGGTCATCGCCAATCTGGCCACTCGCAAGGGTGACACCGGTTCTCCGGAAGTTCAGATTGGTATCTTTACCGAGCAGATCAAGCTATTGACCGAGCACCTGAAGACACACAAGAAAGATAATCACTCTCGACGTGGTCTTTTGAAGATGGTTAGCAAGCGCCGTTCTTTGTTGGATTATCTCAACAGGAAAGACCCTAACCGCTACCAGGTCATCATCAAGAAACTGGACCTGCGCCGGTAAACAATACGGGGTCGCTTCGGCGGCCTCTTATTGTTTAAGGTCATATTAAATTCATTAATAATTCCAAAATACGGCCAGTATGTTAAATACGAGGCGGTCGCGCGTGAAAGTATGTGTTGGAGCTCTGGGATTAAATATAGTTTAATCTCTCGTCCCTGGCCCTTACGGCGTCGCCTCATAAGTTAAGGAAATAAGATGAACCAAGAGATCATCAACCCGCTCGGCGGGAAGACTCAGCAGTTTAAGACTGAGTTTTGTGGTAACGAATTAATTATTGAAACCGGCAAAATGGCGTTTCTCGCCGATGGCGCCGTGACCGTTCGCTACGGCGACACCGTCATTATGGGTACCGCCGTGGTGGCCAACCAGCCGCGCGACGGCATCGACTTCTTCCCGCTGCTAGTGGACTACGAAGAAAGATTTTACGCGACCGGTAAGATTTCCGGCAGTCGTTTTATTAAGCGCGAAGGCCGCTCCAGCGAGCACGGTACTTTGAGCGCGCGTCTCATTGACCGGCCCATCCGCCCGTTATTTCCCAAGGGCTATCGCAACGACGTCCAGACCGTAGCTACGATTTTGAGCGCCGATTTGGTTTACGCCCCGAACATTTTGGCTATTACGGCCTGCTCGGCCGCTTTGATGCTGTCCGGCGCGCCGTTCGACGGCCCCGTGGCCGCTATTCGCATTGGTCTGGTGGACGGCAAGCTGGTTGCTTTCCCGACCGAAGAGCAAATGCTGACCTCTAATCTCGACTTGACCGTCGCCGGCACCAAAGACGCCATTATGATGGTTGAAGCCGGAGCAAATGAAGTTGACGAAGAGACCATGGTCAAGGCTATTGAGCTAGCCCACAAGTCCATTCAGCCGTTGATCAAATTGCAGGAAGAAATGGCCGCCGCTTTCAAGATTGAGCCCAAGAAGTTCGACTTGTTCAAGATTAATGAAGAATTGACTATCGCCATCAAGACTTTTGTCGACGGCCGCCTCGGCGCAGCCGTTCGGCACGAGAATCCCTACCTGCGCCACGACGCCGTTTCCAACCTGGAGAAGGAGGCCGTCGCCAAGTTCGAGGAGACTTTCAGCAAGGCTGAGATCACCGTCGCTTTCCGCAAGGTTATTGACGCCGAGATCCGCCGCGCCATTGTCGAAGACGGTCACCGCCCGGACAACCGCAAAACCACCGACGTCCGCCCGATTTCCAGCCAGGTCGGCATTTTGCCCCGCACCCATGGTTCCGCCCTGTTTACCCGCGGCTCCACCCAGGCTTTGAACGTCACCACTTTGGCCAGCACCAGCTACGCCCAGATGATCGACACCATGGAAGAGGACACCACCAAGCGCTACATGCACCACTACAACTTCCCGGGTTATTCGACCGGTGAAGTGCGTCCGCAACGTTCGCCCGGCCGCCGCGAAATCGGCCACGGAGCTTTGGCGGAGCGCGCCTTGCTGCCGGTAATTCCGGCCGTCGAGGACTTCCCGTACACTATTCGTACCGTGTCAGAGATTTTGGCTTCTAACGGTTCGAGCAGCATGGCCTCGGTCTGCGGCAGTACTTTGAGCCTCATGGACGCCGGTGTGCCGATCAAAGCTCCGGTTTCCGGTATCGCCATGGGCCTGATGATGACCGACAAAGACAAGTTCGTCATTTTGTCCGACATTATGGGCGCCGAAGACTTCGCCGGCGATATGGACTTTAAGGTAGCCGGTACCGCCGCCGGTATCACCGCTTTGCAGATGGACATCAAGGTCAAGGGTATTACGCCCGAGATCATGAAGCACGCGTTGGAGCAGGCCAAAGACGGTCGCGCGTTCATTTTGAGCGAGATGCTCAAGGTCATCGCCGAGCCGCGCGCCGAAATGTCGCCGTACGCTCCGCGCATCGATAAGATTATGATTAACCCCGAGAAGATCGCCAAGGTCATTGGTAAGGGCGGCGAGACCATCAACAAGATCATCGCCGAAACCGGCGTGGAGATCGACATTGAAGACTCCGGTCTGGTCATGATTGCCTCGACCAACCCCGAAGGCTCTCGCCGCGCTATCGAGATCATTCGCGGCCTCACCGAGGACCCGGAGCCGGGTAAGATTTACACCGGCCGCGTGGTCAAGATCATGGACTTCGGCGCTTTCGTTAACATTATGCCCGGTCAGGACGGTTTGGTGCACATCAGCCGCTTGTCCGACCGCCGCGTTGAGAAAGTCACCGACGTCGTCAACGAGGGCGATCTGGTTGAGGTTAAACTCAACGAGATTGACTCGCAGGGTCGTTTGAACCTGAGCTTGGTGAAGGTCGTCGAGAAGGCGTAACTTCTAACAACCTGACAAAAAAACCGCCCCTTGAGAAATCTCGAGGCGGTTTTTTGTTATTAGATAACCGTAGATTGATATGGGTACCGTAATCCGTTATATTTTATATTATGAAGAATCCATTTAAGAAAGATATAGGATCGTACGAGATAGCTGTACTTATCACGATGACAGTGTCGGATGAGCTGCCTTTTATCGAAAAACATGTTGAAAGATACTGTCGAGAGGGCGAGCGATTCCTAGCCCTTAAGGCGAATATGCTAGATGAGAGTCAATGGCTCGCCACTGCCTGTGGAGTAGCAATGGTCGCTATTAATAAGCCAGATGCCGCAAGCAATGTTATTAAAGAGTTAATGAAGGTATACACAAGCATCGACGAGCACAATGGTGGGGGTACGATCTTCTCTGAAGAGAATATGGCATCGGTTTTTCATTATTCGATACTCAAATATCTGCAAGAGTTCTTCAAGGGGATAGATGAGGAGAAGGAAAGCGGTGATGCTCTTGCCCGCGGTCAGATATATCTTTGCGATGTTTACAACACAAAAATATTCGGAGAGTATCCAGAGCCGGGATCATTAATCGATAATTATACACGTGAGTTAAGCGATCATTTCTTAATATTATTTCATAACAAACTAAAGAGTTTTAACATTGTAGATTAATGACGACTATATCTTGATAGCGAGTAGAAAAACTATTGCATCGTTCGGTTTATGTTTGGTATAGTGTACTACAGATCAGAATTGGTAAAATACAAAGTCGGTGGCGCAATGCAGCCACTTTGTGTATAGTTAGGTTGTAAGGAGATGAAAATGGCCGCTAATTGGGCAGGATGCAAACAAAAGGCTAGGAGCGTTCTTGATAAATATAAGGACTCAACCCCGTCGGCCATTGATGTTTTTGGCATTGCCCAGAATGAGGGTATCACTATTACCTATTTTTCCCCTAACGGCGATACCAATGGGATATCTGGTTGTTTAAGTGATGACCGAAAAACCATTTTCATCAATAAAGAAGAAGCCCCAGAGAGACAGGCTTATACCATTGCCCATGAACTGGGGCATTATTTCTTAGAACACAAGGCTGGCGACTTTGGCGTTTTATTAAGAGTGGCTATACAGGATTCATTAAAAACCGATATCGAAAAGGAAGCAGATTGTTTTGCGGCAGAACTTTTAATGCCGGAGGCGCTTATTAGGGAGGCGGTGAAGCGGTACAGATTAACTTATAGTGATTCTCTCCTATTGTCTCGACTGTTTGGGGTATCTCAGGCTGCTATGAAATACCGTTTAGCTAATATCCAGAAAAACTACCGGGATTAACTAAATGGGACAACCAAAGTTTAAGGATATAGTCTCTAAACTCAACCTAGTTACCGACTCGGTGTCACTGGTATCGCAAGCTAAAGAGGACAGAGACGACGTTTCGGCGCAGTCATTGCTAGAGCTTAGGGATTATGCGGCCAAACTCAGGGATAGAGATAGATGGTGTAAAAATCTACTCTATATGGTCTGGCTCGGTTTTATATTTAGTATAGGTACGACAATCGCTTTAGGTTTAGGTTGGCTTCATTTCGAAAATAGTACTGTGACAGTCCCTGTAGGTATAGGTGCTGGATTTGTGGAAACATATGCACTTGCCAAGATTGCAGTTGGTTTCCTTTTTGACGGTAAGAAAGGTAGTAGTAAATGACCAAACAACTATTTGGTAGCCTAATTAAACTGGCTTCCCAGCCTCTTGTAACATCACCGGCAATACAGTCGGCAAAGTCCCCAGATTAATTAGAAACTGTAGATTTTAAATTTGGAAAATTTTGTCGACTATTATAAGTTGTTGCATATTGAGCCGGATTCTACCGACGAGGAAATTAGGCATGCTTTTCGAACTATGGCGAAGAGCATCCACCCAGATATAGGTGGGAGCGAATCAAGGATGCGCCAACTAAACCATGCCTATGACGTTTTGTCCGACCCAGATCGAAGGCGTGAATATGATGAACTTCGTGCAATAAACCGCTTAAAAATCGTTGCCAAAGTGCCTAGCAACGAGATGGGTAGCAGTGAAAGAGCGTACCCGATACCGACCGTGCGCAGTGATGTTGATACCAAAATGTCATGGGCTCAAGCGTTGAAACAGATCATTATCGTAGCGGTTCTTTGGTTCCTCTTTTTACCGCTTATTGTTTGGTTTTTTCAAGTTCTTAGTGGGTCGCCGTTATCTAAATTCTGGGGGTTATAGAGTAGCAGGCTACGGGCGCCTGTCTACTGTTCGTGGATACGCCATTTAGATCCATTATTGACAATTATTGTATGCTTCCTATACAATAATTGTAAAGGCGAATCCCTATGGCAGTACAAACAATTAATATATCTTTACCGTCCGACCTGTTGAAGCAGATTGATGTCGCGGCTAAGGCGGAGTTCGCCAGTCGCAGTGATTTTATTCGTCAGGCGTTGGTGGGCAAATTGAGGAATGAAGCGAAACGTGATCTGTTGGACAATTGGCTAGTTCTTGAGGCTCTATCCAATGAGTTTGCGGACGCGGCTGAGGCTCGCGGTTTGTTGACTGACGAGGACTTCGTGAAGGCGGTTAAGGATTCGCGCCGCAAGACGAGCTCCAAGTAGGGGATTTTAGACATGAGGGTGCTTTATGACTCCAGCTCATTGGTGCGGGTACTAATGCGGCGCGGAGAGATCTTAAAGTTTAAGTCGCTATTGAGCGGCGGCATAGTTCATGTAACGTCGCCGTATATTTTAGCGGAGGTTGAGCGTGTTCTGGTTGATTCGTTCGGGAGAACGCGCCAAAAGGCCAAGGTGGCGACGAGGTTAGTGAGGAATTTATCGGTCATGGTTAATCCGATCGAATTTGAGAGAGTGTCGCCGGATCCGAACGACGACCCGATCGTGACGGCCGCGGTTGAGGGTAAGGCAGATTTCTTAGTGTCGCTTGATCAGAAGGGTTTGCTTGTACTCGGAAAATATAAGGACGTGACGATGGTTCGTGATCTCAACCACATTATCGGGCTGAGCCGAGGGTTTGATAATGTAGAGGATTTTCTAGCCGATTTGAAGAAATAGTTACTAAATTGCATCGAATAGGGCAATCTATGGTATAATACATCTACATTTGAAGAAGGGTTTGCACTTCGCAAGGTTGTCAGATAGCGCCAAGAGTAAGCAAGGGTGCGCGAAACATATCTGACGCTCGAAGGGACGTGGAAATCCACACCTGTTAGAGGGTACGATGGCTATTAGTGGTTCAGATAAGACTGCGGCTTTGCAGGCTATTGCCGATGAGATCGCGGCGGCCAATGTGACGCCCGAGTTGCGCGCGCAAGCGACGCAAATGGTGTTCGGGACCGGCTCGCCGGACGCGGATATCGTGTTCGTCGGCGAAGCCCCCGGCAAGAACGAAGACCTGAAAGGGGAACCGTTCGTCGGCGCGGCCGGTAAGTTTCTGAACGAAATGCTAGCGAGCATCGGACTCGAACGGGAAGACATTTACATAACCAATATCGTGAAATACCGTCCGCCCAGCAACCGCGACCCGTTTCCCGAAGAGATCGAGGCGTTCAAGCCGTATTTGCTCAGGCAAATCGCGGTAATTCAGCCCAAGATCGTGGTCTTTCTCGGCCGCCACGCCATGAGCGTGTTTTTGCCCGAGCTGAAGATCAGCGAAGCGCACGGGAAGCCCGTGTTGAGGGACGGTTTGGTTTATCTGCCTTTGTTCCATCCCGCGGCCGCGTTGTATAACGGCGGTTTGCGCCAGACTTTGATTGATGATTTTAAATTGATCCCCGCAATCTTAGACAAGATTAAATAACTTTTACTTATAAAAAATGCCGTCGCGGCACGAAGACGGTCCGAAAGGAAAATATGCAACCAAATAATAATCAGCCGACTCCGGACATGGTTCCCGAGAACGGCTCAGTAGTTCGAAGGGTGCCGCGGCCTCAGCCCGCGCCCATGAATAATAATGCCGGCGGCGGCGCGAAGCCCGGCTTTGTGCCGCGCGCTCAGCGCCCGAACGGCGCCGCGCCGCGCGGCGGTCAGCCGCAGGGCGGCTTCGCTCAGGGCGGCCAGCGACCCGACGGCCGCTCCGGCTTCAATAAGCCGGCCGCCGGCGGTAACCGCCCGGACGCTTCGGCTCAAGCCTCTCGTCCGGCCGCGCCCGGCCGCCCGGCTCAAGCCGGCCGCCCCGGCGGCAACGGCCCCGCGCCGCGTCCCGGCGCGAACCAGGCTTTTAGCGGCCCGCGCCAGCAGGCCGGTCGTCGCGACCGCAGACCCCAGGGTCCCAAGAGCGACGATCTCATGCCGGCCGCCGACGCCATGCCGGTAAACAAGAGCCTGTTTAACGGCTTCGGCGGCGAGCAACAGCTGCGCCGCAAGGGCGGAGCCAACCAGCGCCGCGCCAACTTCGCCGAGCGCGTTCCGACCGTCAGGGTGGTAATTCTCGGCGGACTCGGCGAAATCGGTAAGAACATGATGGCCGTCGAGTACGGCAACGACATCATTATCATTGACGTCGGTTTCGCGTTCCCGGATGAGCGACAGCCCGGCGTGGACTACATCTTACCGGATGTGACCTACCTGGAGCGCAACAAGCACAAAGTGCGCGCCATTGTCGTTACTCACGGTCACTTGGACCACATCGGCGGCGCCGGTTATATGTTTCCCAAGTTCCCGGTACCGGTTTACGGTTCCAAGCTAAGCTTGGCCATGGTCGCCAAGCAAATTGAAGAATTTAAGATTCACACTCCGAAATTTATCACTCTAAACCCCGAGAAGCACGAGCGCGTGCAGATCGGCGAGTTCAACTTGGAGCTGGTGCGGGTTAACCACACCATCGCCGACGCGACCGCCGTGGTTTTGCGCACGCCGGCCGGCACGCTCATTAACACCGGCGACTGGCGCCTTGACCCGACCCCTCTGGACGGCGCCGTGACCGACATTCCGCGCTTGACGCAAATCGGCAACGAAGGCGTTTTGCTTCTTATGTCCGACTCGACCAGCTGCGATCGTCCCGGCCGCGGCGGTACCGAGCAGGACATTGTGCCAACCATCGAAGACCTGTATACGCGCGCTCAGGGTCGCATTATTTTGTCCGCCTTCTCCAGCTCCATTACCCGTATGCAAATGGTCATCGATATCACGGCGCGCTCCGGCCGCAAGTTGGCCATGGTCGGCCGCTCGGTGCTGGCCAACATTGAGTTGTGCGTGCGCCTCGGTTACATTAAGGTACCGTCGGGTTTGTTGATTCGCATTCAAGACATCGGTAATTACTCCGACAATAACGTCGTGGTGTTATGTACCGGTTCTCAGGGAGAGGAAAACGCCGCTCTAATGCGCATGAGTACGGGTGAGCACCCCAATGTTAAGATCAAGCCGGGTGACACCATTATCTTGTCTTCCAGCGTTATTCCGGGCAATGAAGTTAAGGTCACCCGGATGATTGACGACTTGATGCGTGAGGGCGCCCAAATATTTTCGCGCGCCACCGAGGAGCTTAAACACCACGGTAAAGTGCACGTCGGTGGACATGCTCAGCAGGAAGATACGGCCGAGATGATTCGCGCGGTGCGCCCGAAGTTCTATATGCCGATTCACGGTGAGTTCCACCACTTGGTTTACAACGGCGAGGTCGCTCAGCGCGAAGGCGTGGCGACCGGCAACATCTTCGTCATGGATAACGGTGACGTGTTGGAAATGACCGCCAACTCCGCCCATAAGGCCGAGCGCGTTCCCGCCGGCATGGTCATGGTAGATGGCGCCGGCGTCGGTGACGTCGAAGGCGTGGTTCTGCGCGACCGCATTACCATGGCCGAAGATGGCGTATTCATGGTTGTCGCCACGGTTAACCGCCGCACCGGCAAGTTGGTTTCCAGCCCGGACATCATCAGTCGCGGTTTCGTGCTGATGAAAGAGCATGAAGATCTGATCAACGCCGTGCGCGTTGAGGTACGCCGTCAGTTCGACCGTCGTCCGGAAGGACCGGCCGGTGACTGGGCGAAGTTCAAGCTCAAGCTACGCGACGAGGTCGGAGACTTGCTGTTCTCCAAGACGCAACGTTCGCCGATGATTCTGCCGGTGATTAACGAGGTTTAGCTGGTAGTGGCTGAACAAAATGGTATTATATGACCATAAAGAGGCAGCTTCACGGTAATGTTGGCTCTGGTAAAAAACTCGTTGGTTCCCCACAAGGGCAATGACCATCGGCCCTATATTATCAGGCGCCACGGTTTGTTACTGGTAGCCGCCGTGGTTTATTTCATCAATCTTATAGGTGGAATGTCTTGGGTCCCCGGCGCGGCGGCGTTCGGCGGCAATATCGACGCCGGTAGCCTGCTAGCCGCGACGAATACCGTTCGTGCCGCCAACGGGCTGGCCCCCTTGAGCGTGGACGGTCGACTCAATGCCAGCGCCAGTTCCAAAGCGCGGGATATGATCGCCAAAGATTATTGGTCTCATAACGCCCCGGACGGCACGCTTTGGACCTACTGGTTCAGACAGGCCGGTTACGATTTCCCGCTCATCGGCGAAAACTTAGCCAAGGACTTTGGTACTACCCAGGGGGTCATAAACGCCTGGTTGAACTCGCCGAGTCACCGCGCCAACTTATTGAGTTCTAGCTTTAACGATGTCGGCTTCGCGGTGGTCGATTGTACGTTGCAGGGCGCGCAAACTACTTTGGTGGTCGCTCATTTCGGAATGTCGTCGGCGCCGACTCCGGTGCCGACTCCTGCTCCAACCCCTGTTCCGACGCCCGTCCCGACGCCCGCCCCGACCCCGGTTCCCACGCCGGTTCCCACGCCCGCTCCCGTCTACGTCGCCCCGGTTCAGGTCGTTCCGGCGGTTGATACGCCCGCTCCCACCGTTGACGTGCCGCCTGTCGAGGTGACGCCCGAGCCGGTTACTCCGGCGCCGACGTCAGCGCCGACGGCCACCCCGACCGCTACACCCACTCCGACAGCTACACCGTCACCGATCCCCGTCGTTTCCCGAGGTAACATCGCGGCCACGACTGACCGCTCGATCAACGTAAAAGCCTCAATTTTCATGCTGGTTGAAGCGATAAACGTCCCTAAAATGCTGACTCTGGCGATCTTATTCCTGCTATTGGCCGTTTACGCCGCCACGCATTTTGTAGTGTGGCGCCGAAAGGTTGATACATGGAAGAGCCTGCATTACCGGCTCCTGGCGTTTATGCAACTTTTCGGTTTGTCGGTTAGCATCGCCTACCTGGCCGGCGTCGGGGTCGGCACTATCGGATAAAAAACTTGATCATTGACCAAGTTTTGGATATGTGATATTTTTACGGATATGAAGACCTATACCATCTATGAAGCCAAAACGCAGTTTAGCCAGCTGGTTAAACTGGCTATTGAGGGAGAGCGTATTTTGATCGGTTCTCACGGTAAGCCGGCCGTTGAGCTAATAATGGCGACAAATGTGCCTAAACCGAAGTCACTATCGGGCATATGGGAGGGTAAATTTGAACTTCCGGCCGATTGGGACGAGCTGGATGAAAAGGTCGCCGCGATGATGAATAATTCCGATTTGGCTGTCGACTAATGGCTACCAAATATTTGCTCGATACTAATGTTCTTTTGTACCTCATGACTAATGATCGTCGTCTTGGTAGTACCGCGCAGGATCTGTTGGATCGCGATCTGGACCGTTGTGTCGTATCGGTCGCGTCCTTGTGGGAGGTGGCTATAAAGCAGAGGGTACATAAGCTTAAGCTACCGGCCGAGGTTGAAGACGTGTTAGATGAGCTGCAGGTCAGGATTTTACCGGTGGCGGCCGGTCACGTGGCAAAATATAAGGCGTTACCGGATATTGATCACGCGGATCCGTTTGATCTGATTTTGTTGGCTCAGGCCATTTCGGAAGAGTTAATATTAATGACGGCGGATAAAAAATTATTAGGCATGACTATCCCGGGTCTGGCGATAATGAATTGCAGGGAATAGCTATGTGGATTTGCCCGATCTGTTCCGAGCCGCTGGAAGCCGGCGAGAAAACCTGGCGGTGCGTTAACGGGCATAGTTTTGACGTGGCGCGCGGCGGGTACGTGAATCTGCTGGTGGGGTCGCAAAAGTCGGGGCGCAAAGGTGACACTCTGGCGATGCTGGAGGCGCGGCGTCGGTGGTTCGATCACGGGTTTTACGAACCGTTGCGCGCGCGACTAATTGAACTGGTGGGGGACGGCGAGTTCACGGTGGCCGACGCCGGCTGCGGCGAGGGGTATTACATCGGCGGCGTGTCGGAGCAGCGGCCGCGCGCCGTGTGTCTAGGCTATGACCTGTCCAAGGACGGCGCGCGGTTGGGCGCCCGCAAGTACCCGCGCGTCGAGTTCGCGGTAGCCGACACTAACAAGGGGCTTCCTTGGGCTAGCGGCAGTGTCGACGTGCTGCTGGACGTGTTCGCGCCGCGCAACTCGGCCGAGTTCGCGCGGGTGGTGCGGCGCGGCGGCCGCCTCGTGGTGGTCGTACCGACGGAGGCGCATCTGGCCGGGCTGCGGGCGGTTCAGCCGCTGTTGGCCATCCAGCCGGAGAAACGCCAGCTGGTTGAGGCGGCTATGAAGCCGGTTTTTAAGCTGGCGTCAGAGCAATTATTGCGAGTGCCGATGCGGCTGGACGGCGTCGGCGCCATGGATCTCGTCGGTATGACGCCTAACGCGTGGTTTATGTCAGATGAGCAAAGAGCCAAATTTGAGGCGGTCACGACGCTAGAGGTAACCGCCGAGTTTCAGGTATTGATTTTTGACAAAATCGACGAAAAGGACTAAAACGGAGTTACGGCAACTTAACATCGTGATTTACCGATAGCAGAAGGGGGTGGCGATATGTCGACAACGACGTCGGAGAGGTTGCAAACCTTGGGCTTGGAACTTCATACCGCCGAGCAAGTGGCCCAGCTTTCGACCGCCGAGCTTCTCGCCGATCTGTTGGCCGCTTTGGAGGCGCTAAGGCCCACGGAGCTGGCCAAGCTGGCCGCCGCGGCCGAAGCTCTCTGGAGTCAGGACGGCTTGAACGCCAGAGCCGCCGACTGCGTCCGGGCGATCACTTACGCGTCCATCGAGTCCGGCCGCTACGGTTTCCGGCACGTTGGGGGCTACTGCATGCCGAGTTCGGTCACCGACCGCGCGCATCACGCGGCCGAGGACATCTGGTGGGTGGCAATCGTGTCCGACCTAGCCGGCAAGCACGGCCTGACGGTCAAGATCGCGCGCACGTTCATCGGCTACTACTCGCCGTTGCCGGAGAGCCTGGAAAGAATCTTTTCCAAGCTTCTTTCTGAGTAGTCTCCCCGAGGTTGGCTTTGGCCGCTTCGGGTTTTTTTATCCATTTTTTGTTAGCTGTTCGCGCGTTTTGTTAGCTGCTGTTCGCGCGCCTTGTTGGCCCACAGGTCGGCCAGCTCGTTGCCGGGGTCGTTGTTGTGGCCGCGCACCCAAGTAAGCTCCGACGGCGTACCGTGGTACAACGGGTAAACTTCACGCACGATATCGAGGTTTTTGATTTCGCCCCCGGACTTTTTCCAGCCCTTCTTCTCCCACGCCGGCGCCCATTTGGTGATGACGTTGATCCAAAACTCGCTGTCGGTGTGAATTTTGCACGCTTCGCCGGCCGCGTCTTTAAGCGCGGCGATAATCGCCAGCCCCTCCATGCGAATGTTAGTAGTCGGATTGGGCTCACCGCCCAAAACCTGAGGTTGCATGTCGCGAATAACGGCGAATCCGCCGGTACCCGGGTTCGGCTCGCAGCTGCCATCGGTGTGGTAGATAATCATGGTAACTATTGTATAACTAAACTCTCGTTTTCGGTAATTGTTTTGTATCCGGACCAAAAGCGGTATAATACGCGTATCATGGCTAAGAAATCCGCCCGTAAAACCAAAAAATCGGCTCAAAATAGCGAACCGAAAGTCTCCAGATCACTTAAGCGCGAGATGATCGGTATTTTGTTGTTCGCGCTGACCGCGTTGCTACTATTCGCGATTTTTAGCTTCGGCGGGCCGTTGGTGACCGACAGTTTCCACAATTTGAGGGTGGCGGTGGGCTTCGCCGTCTATCTGCTGCCGGCTATTACCGCCTCTATCGGCGTGATGTTGTTTCGCACGGACGGCGCGCCGCGCGGGCTGAACTTTTTCGGGTTCGTTCTGTTGGTGGCCTCGCTAGCCGGACTGTTCCATGTCGGTATTTCGGGCGACGCGGCGCTGCAAGCCGCTCAAGCCGGTAACGGCGGCGGCTTTGTCGGCTACGGCATTGCCAGCGCCATGCTGAGCCTGTTGAATACGGCGGCTTCGAGCATCATTCTGATCAGCGTGGCGGCCATCTCGGTTATTTTGGCGACCAATACCGGACTCGGCGACATCGCGCGCAGTCTGGTCAAATTGTTCAAGCGCAGTAAGACGGCCGGCGTGGAAGCGGTGACGGACATGACGCCGACCGGCCTCAAGGTCAATGATAACTCCGGCAACTCGCTACCAGTGCGCGGCAAGTTGGAGCTGGGTGGCGGCCGTCCGGTCAAACCCGACCTGCCCGAAACCGCCCTGACCGCCGGCGCCGATGAAGACTGGAAGGCTCCCGATTTCGGCTTGATCGCCGCTTCCACTACTAAGGCCGACGCCGGAGACATCAAGGCCAACGCGTCGACCATCAAACATACCATGGAAAGCTTCGGCATTGACGTGAAGATGGACGAGGTCAACGTCGGCCCGACCGTTACGCAGTATACTTTTATCCCCCCGGACGGCGTGAAGTTGAACAAGATTACCGCTCTCGACACCAACCTGGCCTTGTCGCTGGCGGCGCATCCTATTCGTATTGAGGCGCCGATTCCCGGTAAAAGCGCTGTCGGCGTGGAGATTCCGAACAAGCACATCGCCGTGGTGCGCATGCGTGATCTACTCGCTTCACCCGAGATTGTTAACAATAAATCACCGTTGACTTTTGTACTCGGTCGCGACGTTTCCGGCCAGGCAATGTCCGCCGACCTCGCCAAAATGCCGCACATGCTGATCGCGGGCGCCACCGGTTCGGGTAAATCCGTTATGATCAACGCCTTGTTGACCTGTCTTTTGTATCGGAATAGCCCGAACAATTTGAAGCTTATCCTCGTCGACCCGAAGCGCGTGGAGCTTGGTTTGTACAATGATATTCCGCATTTGTTGACCCCGGTCATTGTGGAGCCGGAGAAGTGTATTTCGGCTTTGAAGTGGGCGGTCGAGGAAATGACCAGACGGTACAAATTATTGGCACAGGCGGGAAATCGAAACATTGTTGAGTACAATAAAAATCGCAAAAGCGAGTCCATGCCATACATCGTGATCGTCATCGACGAGCTGGCCGACCTCATGGTGGTAGCCTCGCAGGACGTGGAAACGCTCATTGTGCGCTTGGCTCAGATGGCGCGCGCCGTTGGTATCCACCTGGTGCTGGCGACGCAACGGCCGAGCGTGAACGTCATTACGGGTATCATTAAGGCAAATATTCCGGCCCGCATCGCCTTTAGCGTGGTGAGTCAGGTGGACTCCAGGACAATTATTGATCAGATGGGCGCCGACAAGTTGCTCGGCAAGGGAGACATGCTGTTCGTGTCGCCGGACTTTATTAAGCCGCGCCGCATTCAGGGCGTGTTCGTTGAAGAGAAAGAGACTAAGGCGGTCACCGATTACCTGCGCGAGCAGAGGCGACCGGACTACAACGAGGAAGTCTTGAACCAGAAGGTTAACCTTCACGGTAAAAACGGCAACGGTTCCGGCGGTGGCGGCGGTGGCGGTGGCATGGGCGACGTAGACGATGATTTGTTCGAGGAGGCGGCCCAGGCTGTCATCCGGGCAGGCAAGGCGTCGACGAGTATGCTACAGCGCCGTCTGCGCATCGGCTACGCCCGCGCCGCTCGACTGGTAGACCTGCTCGAGGAGCAGGGGATAGTGGGCCCGGCTGACGGCGCGCGCCCGCGCGACGTGCTCGTGAGCAGCTTGAGCGCCGTTCAGAGCGGCGGCGTTGTCGAGCCCGACCTGGCTATGAGGCAGGCTGAACCTTACGACGAGTAAAAAGACTAAAAACAAATTGGTTGATGTCGCACGCGCAGGTATTTTTTCTATAGCGGAACGGGGGGTTATTTTAGTAAGTGCGGAACTGAGTGCCTCTCCCTATCTGGACATATGGAACTCAGTTCCTTAGTATAAATAACATGTTACCCCTGGAACACATAATTTTATTAGCTCTGACGGCCGGGGATATGACATCCGGTGAATTGCTTGCTCAAATTAACGAAGACACTATGGCTGCTTATTCTTTTACCGAAAGAGGCTATCGTGTGGCGTTAAAACGGCTTGTCGAGAAGGGAAGAGTGACCGTGACGGATTCTTTGCGTCCGGTTTACCGTCTTTCGCCGCTAGGACGCAGACTGCTCAAGTTCGAGCAAGGCAGGCTTGAGCGCGCCGCGCAACTAGGCAGGGAACGGCTGTAGCGACTTTGGTGTAGAATAGGACTCATGCCAGAGGAACGCAAACAGTTTAGGGCGGTCAAAAAAACGGCCGCAGCCGGGTCGGGTACGGGGGCGGTCGGAGCCGGGGTAGGCGCCGCCGGAGCCGGGGTAGGCGCCGCCGGAGCCGGTAATGGGCGCGGCGTGGTGTCCGCGGCCAACGTCGGCCGCCAGCTTTTGGCGCGCCGTCAGCAGATGGGACTACCGTTGCCCAAGGTTGAGGCCGAGACGAAGATCCGCGGGCGTTTCCTGATGATGCTGGAGTCCGGCGACTACGCCGGGTTGCCGAACGACATTTACTCGCGCGGCTTTGTCCAGCATTACGCGACCTATTTGGGTCTGGACGGCGCGGCGCTGGCGGCCGCCTATACGGCCGAGCGCGGCGGCGTGTCCGAGGCGGCGACACAGCGCGAGCGATTTGAGCGGCCGCGGCGGGTCATCTCGACCGGACCGATCATCGCGGGGCTGGCCGCGGCCGGGGCTATTTTCGGTCTGCTCGGCTACATTTTGGTTCAGATGTCGGTGCTGGCGGCCGCGCCGCAACTGGCGGTCTCCGCTCCCGCGGCCGATGTTTTGGTCTCCGGGTCGCAGGTAACCATAGTCGGCCGCGCCACGCCCGGAAGCGACGTCAGCATTAACGATTCGCCGATTTACACGGATAATGATGGTGTTTTCAGCGAAAAAGTGGCTTTGCAGGAGGGTGTGAACGCCATCCATATTACCGCCAAGAGCAAGTTGGGCAAGTCCACTACGGTCACGCGTAATATTTTAGCTAAGTATTCTCAGATAGACACGGTGGTCGCCGTGCCGGCTACCACTTTTGACGGGGTGGCGGTGGCGATAACGGTGAAGGCGACCGCTGAGATCATTGTTAAAGTTGACGGGCAAGAAAAGTTCCGAGGCTTGATGTTAACCGGCAAGAGTCGGCTGTTTTCGGGAGCGCAAAACGTGACCGTTACTACCTCGAACGCCGGCGCGACCGCGTTGGTCGTGACCAACAAGATGGTCGCGAATAAGCATCTGGATAATCTGGGAGCCGACGGTCAGGCCAAGGCCGACCTCATTTTTGCCAAAGATACCAATATCCAATAGAATTAATTAATAGATTTAGGAGGCAGTAATGGCCAAAGATTTTTCGTTCGACGTGGTTAGCGACTATGATGTCGCGGAGATGACCAACGCGGTTGACCAGGCTCAGCGCGAGCTGGGGCAGAGGTTCGACTTTAAGGGTAGTTCCGCCAAGGTGGACTTTGCCGAGGGGAAGACCGGCGTGAACATTGAGGGCGATAGCCAGAATCAGCTTAACTCGGTGTTAGATGTTTTGCAGTCTAAGCTGGTTAAGCGCGGCGTGTCGTTGAAGGTGCTGGATACTTCCAAGACGCCGGTGCAGGGCGGCAAGGAAATGCGCTGGAGCGTGCCGTTTAAGAAGGGTCTGAGCCAAGAGAACGCTAAGAAGATTGCCAAACTTATTCGCGATGATTACTCGAAGGCTAAGAGCCAAATCCAGGGCGACGCGGTGCGCGTCACTTCCGCCAGTAAGGACGATTTACAGGGAGTTATGGCGCTTTTACGGTCGCAAGATTTTGACTTTCCGGTCGAATTCGAGAATTTTCGATAAGCTCTTGACAGTGCGGTATTTGTTCGGTTATGATCAATTCATAATCAAACGAAGGACATACAATGAGTGAAACGACGAAGGAGAAAAAGGTAGTGGATGCAAAGTCCGATAAGCAAGTGAGCGCTGAGCGCGAAGCACGTTTGAAGGCCATCGATTTGGCCGTGGCGCAGATTGAGAAGCAGTTTGGCGCCGGTTCTATTATGAAATTGGGTGAAGGTCATCGCATTGATATCGAGACCATTTCGACCGGAGCTTTGTCTTTGGACATCGCTCTCGGCGGTGGCATTCCCAAGGGCCGAGTCGTTGAGATTTACGGTCCGGAGTCGAGCGGTAAGACCACTTTGGCTTTGCACGCGGTGGCTGAAGTCCAGAAAAATGGCGGCGTGGCGGCGTTCGTGGACGCCGAGCATGCCTTAGACCCCGAGTACGCCGCGCGAATCGGGGTGAACCTGGATACTCTGTTGATTTCGCAGCCGGACACCGGCGAGCAGGCCTTAGAGATTACCGAGACGCTCGTGCGCTCTTCGGCCATCGACCTGGTGGTCGTTGACTCCGTAGCGGCGCTGGTGCCGCGCGCTGAGATTGAGGGCGAAATGGGCGACGCCCACGTCGGTCTGCAGGCTCGTTTAATGAGCCAGGCGTTGCGTAAGCTAACGGGCGTTATCTCCAAGACCAACTGTACGGTTATCTTCATTAACCAGTTGCGCATCAAGATCGGCGTGATGTTCGGTAATCCCGAAACTACCGCCGGCGGCCAGGCCTTGAAGTATTACGCTTCGGTGCGTATGGACATTCGCGGCTCCGAGCAGATCAAAGACGGCGACGTCTCGATCGGTAAACACGTTAAGGTCAAAGTCGTCAAAAACAAGGTGGCCGCGCCGTTTAAGATAGCCGAGTTCGATATTATGTTCAACGAGGGTATTTCTACCGCCGGTGACGTACTCGATCTAGCTGTTAAGCACAATCTGGTCGAGAAGTCCGGCGCTTGGTACGCCTACAAAGAGGGCAAGATCGGCCAGGGTCGAGAAGCGGCCAAGCAGTATTTGCGAGATCACCAGGACGTCATGCAGACACTGGACACCGAAATACGCAAAATAGCTTTAGCCAGATAGTTATGCAGGGTAGCGCTCTTTCTACTGATGAGGTTGAAGACTTCAAACGGGGTTCGGTCAGACGCAAGGCCTATAACGAGGCGGTGCGGTTTATTTCCTACCGAGCGCGAAGTTATCGCGAAGTTCTCGACCGACTGAAAAAGTCAGAATATGACTCGACGGTTGCCGAAGACGTTCTATCTCGGTTAATACGAAACGGCTTGCTTAACGATCTTAACTTCGGATCGTCATGGGTGGCCGACCGAATGAATCTTAAGCCTCGCAGTCGTAGCGTGTTGGCCTCAGAACTATATCAAAAAGGCTTGGACAGCGAGGCCATCAAGTCGACATTAGCCGAGGTTTCGAGTGAAGATTATCGAGCTATGATCGTCAAACTTATCGCTAAAAAGCGCAGACAAACCAGATTTCAGGATGACGCCAAACTAATCGCCTTTCTCGGCCGTCAGGGTTATAGCTACGAAGACATTCGGGGCGCTTTAACCGAAACTGACGCGGCGACATAATCGGTGGTATCGTTAACGATAATCTCTCGGTCGTTTAACTCGGTGATTTGGGTCCGGTCGATAATGACGCTTGATCCCAGCCATGATTGCAAAATGTGAGGGCGCGCGTATAATTTCTGAATTCGTCCGGCGTTGAGGTCTACGGTGTAGTTATCAACCTTGCCGAGTTTTTGTCCTCCCACGGTTACTATTTGTTTGCCGATAGGGTCGTAGCTCGCTTTTTCCATAGCCGATAATCTGATGATGTCTTTCGGGTCGGATAGGGACTCCCGGTTATTTACTAAAATGCAGTCTCTGGCGACGAAGCGGACATCTCGGCCCATGAGGATTAAATCGTTTTTTTTCTTCTCTTTGCACCGGAAAGCGAAAACGCCGAGGCTGCTTTTTTCGACCACTAGACCATATACCGAAGCCAGTTGCCGGCCGTCTTGAAGACTGACAACGGGCATGGTTTGTAAGTTGCTGGCTAGTACTAACATAAACCCATTGTAATACTTTATAGCTCGATTGACTATTGAGCTCAAATAAGATAGAATTGCATGGTTTAACAAATTAACTAACCTTTCTGCGAGTCGGGTCAACTGATTCGCAGACCCGAGGGAACCTCGGACTCCCATAGAAAGGATCGTATGGAAAGAACCTACGAGTTAGTGGTGCTGTTGCACCCGGATCTAGAGATCGACGTCGAAGCGCCCATCAAAAAGATCGAAAACATAGTTAAAGCCAACGGCGGTAGTGTTGTGAAGCACGACAATTGGGGCAAAAAACGTCTCGCTTACCGCGTGAAAAAGCAAGATTTCGCGGTTTACGTTTACTTCGAGGTCAATGTTGACCCGTCGAAGGTACGCGACATTGAGAACACCTTGTTGATTACCGAAGAAGTTCTT
>Ga0182021_10001803_pt1 | contig 24870 bp, 24 predicted proteins | sample 612E3MmetaG_FD_120493 | JGI IMG/M metagenome (GOLD analysis project Ga0182021, IMG submission 120493) | Permafrost microbial communities from Stordalen Mire, Sweden - 612E3M metaG (Illumina Assembly) | ecosystem: Environmental > Terrestrial > Soil > Wetlands > Permafrost | place: Sweden... | reverse complement strand
GAATGAAAAATGAGGGCTCAAAAAACTTCTGAAGCTGCAAGTTTTCAAAAAGAACTGTGGAGACCGTTGGATGGAAATGATTTAGTTTTTGAGGTTGTAGAAGAAGCCTTTATTAAAGATTCACTTAAAATCAAAGCTAAGAGCAGATAAATAAATCCTCGGATACGAGTCTATTTTGCAAACGTAATCTTTTTCCCGCTCTACACTAAGCTTTTTGTGGTGCATTCACTGTCCCAACAAGCTATGGAAAGACAGTGAACGAGCAAGAAAGTTTCTTCTCAGGCTTGATTGTTGCTTTCTTTCGTTACTTGGTGTTGATAGTTCTTTTGGAAACGTTGTTTGAAGAAGTTTATGTCTAACAATACTACAAATTACTCGTTTTGTGTAAGCTATAGCAAGTATTAAATATCAATATTTAATATCCATGTGGTAAATAACCGCAGAGTATTTCGGGGGTCAAATGAAACGGAAGAGAAAACAAAAATAACTTGCCCCAACAAGGCATGCAATAAAGTTTTTGATAAACCACTAAGAACAATAAATCTTCAATATGATCCAAAAGTGCTCCATGACGCATGCCCTTATTGTTTAGAAGCAATACCGGCTGCTAAAGCCAAGAGCAAAAAACAAACAGATAATATAGCTACTCCTGAAACTGAAACCGAGAAGGAAAAGCCTGTTCAAAACCAGGAAAAGACATCAGACTGTAAATATCATTTTGGCTTCCTCAGTGAGAAAGAACCAAAACAGCAAATCCCTGACGAATGTATATTATGCCCAGAAATAATCGATTGTATGATTAAAAAATAATTCTATCTCTCTCCGGTAAACCTTTGAAATCATGCCAAACATATTTATCCAAATAGCATTAATTCTTCAAAACAAATTCTATGCCAGCCAAAAAGAATAGATATTCTAAGCCGATGTTTTTCAAAAATAGATGCCGTCGGCGGAACGGGAATAACGGGAAAGTAAGCATAAAACTGAAGAAGAATTCGATTTCTGCTTGAATCGCGTTTTGATTTAATGGTTTTTTGTTGCTTTTTTTAATTGGGACGCAGTTTCTTCCAGCTTTTTTATAATTACATTTATGCTGTCTTGGTGCTTATGGATTATGTTAATGAATGCGCTTCCGACGATTACACCGTCTGCTCCTGCGTAAATAATACGCTTTACATGCTCTGGTTTTGAGACGCCGAACCCAACTGCCAAAGGAACCTTGCTAGATGTGAAAGGCAAAATCCGCTTGATTAGCTGAATAGTTGAATCCTCAATATCTGACTGTGCCCCTGTTACACCGAAGTGGGAAACAAGATATAGAAAACCTGACGAAAACTCGACAATCTTTGATACACGTTCGTTAGAAGTAGATGGCGCTACAAGGAAAATTGTGTCAATGCCAGTTTTTTTTGCCGCTTTCACGTAATCAGCTGCTTCTTCAACGGGCAAATCTGGAACTATAACACCGTCAACCATGCATTTTTGGGCTAAACTGAAAAATTTGTCAAGACCCATTCTAAACACTGGATTGTAGTAAGTCATTATTACGATTGGAACGTCATGACTTTGACGTATTACCTTAGCAATGTCGAGCACCTTAGCAGGAGTTGTTCCAGCGGCTAATGCGCGTACGCTTGCAGCTTGAATAGTAGGTCCATCTGCAATCGGGTCAGAGAAAGGCAAGCCTAATTCTAAAATATCCACGCCTCCCTTGATCAGGGCATCAGCGATTTTAGCCGTTAATTCGGGTTTTGGGTCGCCAGCCATAATATAGCCAACAAGAGCTCCGTTTCCTTTTGCCTGGGCTTTTTGGAATGCATCGTTTATTGCATTCATATTTTCACCCCAATGTAGTCTGCTATTGTTTCTACATCTTTGTCGCCCCGACCAGACAAGGTTACAACAATTGACTGACTCTTCTTCATCGTAGGCGCAAGTTTCATGGCGTAGGCCACAGCATGCGCAGATTCCAAAGCAGGAAGGATGCCTTCTTCTTTACACAAAATCAGAAAGGCATCTACCGTTTCTTTATCCGTTGCTGAAACATATTTTGCCCGCTTGAGGGTTTTTAGCATGGAGTGTTCTGGTCCAACACCGGGGTAATCTAAGCCTGCAGATATGCTATGGGTATTTTGGATTTGTCCATTGCTGTCTTGGAGAACGTATGTGTACATGCCGTGGAATACTCCTTCGGAGCCTGCGGCCAGTGTGGCAGCGTGTTTTCCCGTTGCCATGCCTTCTCCAGCGGCTTCGACTCCGTAAAGCTGCACGGATGTGTCGTCTTCAAACGGGTAGAAGGTACCCATCGCGTTGCTTCCGCCTCCTACACAGGCAACCAGCGCATCTGGCAGTCGACTTTCTTTTTTGTGGAATTGCTCCTTGAGTTCTTTGCCTATGACACTTTGAAAATCTCTAACAATCATCGGATAAGGATGTGGACCCATGGTAGACCCAATTAAATAGTAGGTGCATTCGAGGTTGGTTACCCAATCCCTGAACGCCTCATTAATTGAGTCCTTGAGGGTTTTTGTGCCTGACTCTACTGGGTGTACTTCGGCGTTTAGGAGTTTCATGCGAAATACGTTGAGGCGTTGGCGTTCGCAATCTTCTGTGCCCATGAATACCGTGGCTTTTAGCCCCAAAGCTGCACATGCTATGGCTGTTGCTACGCCGTGTTGACCCGCACCAGTTTCGGCGATAACCCGGGTTTTGCCCATTCGTTTAGCAAGCAGCGCTTGTCCGATGGTGTTATTGATTTTGTGTGCGCCGCCATGGGCTAAATCTTCGCGTTTGAGGTATATTTTGGCGCCGCCTAATTTGCGGGTTAAGTTTTCGCAATAGTAAAGGGGTGTTGGTCTACCAACGAATTCTGAAAGGTAATAGTCGAGTTCTTTTTGGAAGCTTGGGTCTTTGCGCGCTTCTTTGTAGGCTTCTTCCAGCTCCATAATTGCCGTCATCAAAACTTCTGGAACAAACCGGCCGCCGTACTTTCCATATTTTCCGTCAACAGGGTAATTGGTTATTTTCATTTTGCATTCACAAACTCCCTAACTTTTTCTTCAACATTGTCTGATGACATTATAGCTGATCCGATAAGGAATGCGCAAGCGCCGCTTTCACGGAGAACCCGTATGTCGGTTGGTGTTTTTATTCCGCTTTCGCTTACAATAACTTTGTTCTTTGGGTTTATTGAAGAAAGGATTGTTTTCGTCTGGTTCAAATTGACCTTTAGTGTTGCAAGGTCCCGGTTGTTTATTCCAATTAGATCAGCATCAGTTTTTAAAGCAGAACAAAACTCAGACAGAGTGTGGGTTTCAAGTAAGACTTCAAGCCCATACAGATGAGCTCCATTTATCATTTCAGCCAAGCTTCTCTCGCTGTATCCTCGATCAAAAAGGGCTTCGATTAGCAAGATAGCGTTGGCTCCGAGTTTTGATGCTGCTTGAATTTGTATGGGGTTTAGGATTATGTCCTTCATAAGAATGGGCAGTTTCACTGCTTTTCTTGCTTGAGTTAAAGCGTCTAAGGATCCGCCGAACTGCTTTGGTTCAGTTAATACTGATAAGGCTGTTGCTCCGCCTTTTTCCATAGCTTTTGCAATTGCGCTTGGGTTAATGTCTTTTCGGATTATTCCGGCAGAGGGCGAAGCAGATTTTATTTCAGTAATAACTGGGTTAACTTTGCAGTCTAAAATCGCTTTCTTTAAGCTGAACCGCACGCTTTCCGCTGGCTTTAGATTTTCATAGTATTCGCTATCAATAGTTATTTGGGCAACACGCGCCAGTACGTCAAGATAATCAGTCATATTTTGCTTCCAACTCCTCAAGTTTCTGCAGATTTCCGCCTGAACCTTTAATCAAAGTCTTAAGCTTCCGGTATGCAGCTCCGCTGTCAATTGATTCTCGAGCTATCTCCATCCCGCTTTCAAAGTCATCTGCTTTTTCACCAACCATTATTCCCGCGACACTATTGACAAGAACAAACTCCATTTTAGGGTGACCGTGAGTTAGGTTGCCGCTGAGAATTTTGAAAAGTGTTTCGGCGCTTTCTTCAAGTGTTGCTGCTTTTAGATCGGCGATGCAGGCGGTTTTTACTCCAAAGTCGTTAGGAGAGACTTCAAGTTCGGTGACTTCGCCGCATTTTAAATGTGCAATAGCTGTGTTGCCGATAGTTGATACTTCGTCTAAGCCATCTAGCCCGTGGACAACCATGGCTTCTTCGCATCCTAATTGCTGTAGTGCATAAGCCATTGGTGTTATCAATTTAGCGTCATAGACACCGAGTAGTTGCGCATTAGCGCAAGCTGGATTAGTTAACGGTCCAAGAAGATTGAATACCGTGCGAATGCCGATTTCACGTCTTGGCTCAACTGCATACTTCATGGCTGGATTGAAAACAGGAGCAAACATAAAACCCACGCCAACTTTTTCTATAATGCGCTCTACAGCTTTTGGCTCTAAGCATAGGTTGAGACCGAGTCTTTCAAGTACATCGGCGCTTCCGCATTTACTCGTGACCGCTCTATTTCCATGCTTGGCAACTACAATTCCAGCTCCTGCAATAACGAAGGCTGCTGTTGTGCTAACATTGAAGGTTTTTAGTTTATCTCCACCCGTCCCACATGTATCGACTAACCTGTTTTCCACCTGAGGATGTATTTGGCTACTATGCTCTCGCATCACGGACGCGAATGCAATCAGTTCCTCAACTGCTTCGCCTTTCATTCGCAAAGCTGTTAGAAATGCCGCTGTCTGCGAGTTTGTTGCTTGACCCGACATGACCTCACGCATTATTTCTCCAGATTCCCCACTGGTTAGGCTGTAACCTTCAATGAGTTTCTGTATGCCTTCCCTAATCATGGCGATCGCTTCCTATCCAAGAAGTTTTTAATCATTAGTTTGCCATCTTCGCAGAGAATCGATTCAGGATGAAACTGCACCCCCTCAATCGGAAATTTGACGTGTCTAACCCCCATAATTTCGCCGTCATCGATGCATTCTGCAGAAATTTCCAAGCATGAAGGAATAGAACCTCGTTCTCCAGCAAGCGAATGATACCTTGTTGCTGTAAACGGATTTCTCACATCTAGAAATATTCCTTTTTGGTCATGTCTTATGGTGCAGGTTTTGCCGTGCATCAGCCGTTTTGCATGGACAATTTTTCCGCCATAGGCATTGATTATGCCTTGGTGACCTAAACAAACTCCTAAAGTTGGAATAGTCTGGCTAATATTCAGCAAAATGTTTGTGCAAACGCCGAAATATCTTTCATCCTCTGGTGTGCCTGGACCGGGCGAAATTACAATTCGATCTGGTCTAAGCTCATCTATCTGTTTTAGCGTTACCTCGTTATTGCGGTAAACTATGACTTCTGCGCCAAGTTCACCTATGTACTGCACAAGATTGTAAACGAATGAATCATAGTTATCGATCACAAGTACCTTCATGTTTTAGCAACTCCTGACCTTTCAAGAGCTTGCATCAATGCTTTGGCTTTGTGATCGGTTTCAAACCACTCCCGTTCTGCAATTGAATCAGCCACGATTCCAGCGCCCGCTTGAATGTATGCTTGGTTCTTGTCGGCGAAGAGAGTGCGGATAGTTATTGCGAAGTCTGCATTGCCGTTGTATGAGAAATAGCCTACAGCCCCTGCATAAGGTCCACGCTTCGCTGGTTCTAGTTCATCGATTATTTCCATTGCTCGTACTTTTGGTGCTCCAGAAACTGTTCCAGCAGGAAAAACAGCCCTCAAAGCATCATAACTTTGAAGATTATCTTTCAATTCGCCCACCACTTGTGAGACAATATGTTGTACATGGCTATACTGATGGACTTTCATGAATTCAGCCACGTGAACACTTCCATACTTTGAAATTTTGCCAACATCGTTACGTGCTAAATCAACAAGCATAACGTGTTCAGCACGTTCCTTTGGGTCAGCCAGAAGTTCACAGGCTAATTTGTTGTTTTCTATTGGGTCATTGGCAATGGGTTTTGTGCCGGCAATGGGGAAAGTTTCAACAATTCTGTTTTCAACTCGAACAAGCATCTCTGGGCTGGAACCGACAATTTGCCGGTCGCCTGACTTATAGAAGTACATGTATGGTGAAGGATTAATGCTGCGTAATGCTTTATAAAATGGAATTAAGCTACCTTCTATTTCTATTTGGTAGCGTTTGGATAGAACAACTTGGAAGATGTCTCCTGAGATAATGTATTCTTTTGCTTTTTCAACCGCTCTTTCATAGCTTTCCTTTTTAGTATTTACTTTAGGTTGAGTGTAACCTAATTCGTTAGATTCAACAGATTGCTTTAGCAAGCTTTCAACTTCAGGTAGGCGGTCTTCGTCCCGGTAATAGTAGAAAGCTTGTTTTTGCAGGTGATTGAAAACGAATCCATCATCAAATATTCCCATCTCCAAGTCAGGGAAACCTAAATCGGCAAATGATTTTTCTGGAATTTTTTCCCAGTAACGCACTGCATCATAAGAGATGTACCCGACTGCACCTCCAACAAATCGGAGCTCGCTATCTGTCACGGCATCGTCTTTTAGGAGGTTTTCAATAAGGTGCAGCGGATCCTTTGTTGTCTGGGTAAAACAACCACCGGTTTTTGTGTTTCTAATTTCCACTTGTTCTTTCTTGCATTGAAGGGTAATTTTTGGGTCAAAGCCGATAAATGAATATTGGGCTAGTTTTTCTGGTCCTTCAATGGATTCTAAAAGGTAGGTTGTTTGGTATTGTTTTTGGAGTTTTGAAAAAATTTCGAGGGGTTGTTGGGTGAGTTTGATTTTTTTGATTTTTAGGGGTTCAGCTGGTTTGGTTGTTACTGTTTGCGTGCCAAAGGCGATTCCCCATTTTGTCATGCTTCCAACAGTTCACAAGCATACGCCCATGTATTATTTAAGGCTTATCAGTACAAAAATGTACATTAAACACTAACATCACGTTAAATAATCGAAAACGGAACAATTGATATCGAAGACGTATTTTAAAGAATCATATAGCACCAGATTATTTTAGAGGACCAATTTCGCTTTCAACTATAATGAACTTTTTGCATGATGTTTTGTTTCAAGCTTGGGTTTAAGCATATCGTTCAACCAATATAGATAAGCTTTCGATCCTTCAACAATTGGAATAGCCAGAATCTCTGGAACCTCATAACTATGCAAATCCTTTACCTGTTCAGCAACCTGCTCAAATAGATCCAAACGCGATTTCATAACAATCAAGCACTCTTCAGCAATGTCAATTTTGCCACACCAATTAAAAAACGAAACTACAGGACTAACGATGTTTCCACATGCAATCAAATGTTGCCCCAAAAGCGACTGAGTGATTTTTTCTGCTTCCAACTTATCCTTGCAGGTCACTAAAATGACTATATAATCGTTTTTCAAGTGTGCTCACTAAAGTGTTGTTTATTTTTCATCAATTATAAATATCTTAGTCATTTTCCGTTAACGTTAAGGATTTAATCTATAATTGATTGAATCTATTTAGAAGTTTATTCTTGTATCTATTTTGATTTATGCTGAATTATAAATAAGGTGAAGTTGGAATATTTCGACTTTTATCGTTTAACGGGTCCTGGTTTGTGAGATTTAAATTTCCGTTCAGCAATATTAAATGTGAGTAAGATAGTGAAGGTAGGGATGCAATTGAATGAAGAACAATTTATGGTCTTAAAAACAATGAGTGAAGCAAAAAACCGTATGGACATTAACATGTTCTCTAAAAAGGTAAATTTGAGCCCTGCCCAAACAATTCAGCAGATCCAAGAATTAGCAAAAGAGGGGTTTCTGCAAAAAATTGGAAACGGTTTCGGCATAACTGACAAAGGAAAAGAAGCATTAAAAGCATTCACGCTTGTTCCTGAAGAAACGGGGTTCCGTTTCTATTACGGTATTGATAGGCCAACAGGCTTAAAAGCAAATTCGCTTGGAGATTTTTACAGGATGATCAAACAGATCAGCCCAGATTCGGCGGAATTTCACCTCTATCGAGGCGATTTTGAAGCTTGGCTGAAAGACGTTTGCAAAAATACAGAGCTTGCGGAAGAATTTCATAGTGTTAGAGCTTCTGGCGCCAAGGGTGAGGAACTTAAAACAGAACTGTTAAACGTGCTCGACACGGAATATCGATTTAAAGAGTTAATGTAAATTTGTCACTTCTTTTCGTTTAGCTTAATCCACCAGTCAGGAACCCTTGCTTTCTCAACCATATCCCATGGGTCAAAGGGCTTAATGTCCAAGATAGGCGTGCCGTTGAAAGCATCAAGACCGTGGACAGTCAAAGTTTTGCCCTCTACTTTTAACAATTCCACCAAGGTTAACCCTATTGGATTTGGGCGCATGTTGGTTCTTGTTGCAAAGACTCCTAGCAAGGGCATATCCATTCTGCCCCTTGGATGGACCTTAAGAATCATTCTCTTATTTTCTGGAACCTGGCTCATGAAGAATATTACGAAAAGATGCGAAAACTCACTTAAACCATCCAAGGTATGAATTAGCTCGTCGGTAAGGATTATCTGTGATACTTTCAGTTTATCTTTAACTTCATCGCCAACAGCTTCGGTCTTGACGTAACCTATTGGGCTTAGAGAGATTTTTTCGTTAGAAGACATCGGTGGCACACTCGACTTTTGAGTGATTTGTGAACAATATATAAACGTTTGATTACGAAGAATTTTACAAAACATATTATCGTTTCTTTGAGAAACCTATTATTATGTTACGTATTGGTCACCGGAGCGCTAGAGCTTATGTGCCTGAGAATACTCTGAAAAGTTTTAAGAAAGCGTTAGAAATCGGCGTAGATGCAGTCGAGCTAGATGTTAGAAAAACCAAGGACAATCAACTTGTCGTTATCCATGATGCGGATATTAAGCGGACCACTAACGGCGAGGGTTTGGTAAGTGCTTTTACTCTTATGGAAATCCAAGGTTTTGATGCTGGCAGTGGCGAAAAGATTCCCACTTTAGAGGAAGTGCTGGATTTTCTGGATAAAAAGGCAAAGGTATTTGTTGAGTTGAAAGAAAGTGGCATTGAAGAGCAAGTGCTCGCGATAGTCAAAGAAAAAGGTTTAGAGAAAAATGTCATAATAACTTCCTTCATTGAGGAAGCACTAAAAAAAGTTAGAGAATTAAACGGAAATGTTGAGACGGGGTTAATTTATGTCAATTACAAAAACCCAATTAAGGCTGCTTTGGAATTGAAAGCGAACTACCTCTTACCTCTATACAGGTTCACGCATACAGCTAACGTTAAGAAAGCGCACCAAAACGGCTTAAAAGTGGTGGTTTGGACCATAAACAAGCCTGAAGAAGTCAAAGAATACGCTAGGAAAGGTGCCGATGGTATAGCAAGCGATAATCCAGACATTCTTAATGCTTGACAACCTATGCTTTGAGAACTTGCTCGATTCGTTCTGCTTCAACGCGGCTTTCATCAGTTAAAGATATCAATTTTATGTCATTGACGGATTTCACTCCGAACTCCAGCTCTGCCGCCCTCTTGAGTTGATCTTGCTCAAAGACTCCAGCTTCGCCGATTTTTCCTTTGGCTCCATACATTTTAAGAATCGCTACTCCGACAGCGTCTATTGCTACTCGGTCACGGCTTGCAAGTAAAAGGTTAGGCTCAACCAATGTTCCACGGTCGGGACCACCAGTTATGAAGGCTTTTATGCCATCCATCAAAACAAAATCCACACTGTAATTGTCGTTTATTTCCGCAATCATCCGACGCTGATTAGGAGAACTATGCAGTTCCGACATGTAATCGTACAGTTCATCCGGAACCTTTTTTACCTCTAAACCCACAGAATTTTTCAGTGATAGAGTCAAGTTACCACCGAACCTATGTGTCTTTAGGCAACAAGTTTGAACCACTTTGTCAACGTCGTGAAATAACTTGGCTATGTAGAATCCTTTAAGCCAATGAGTATCTTTTCGTTCAACTTTAAACCAATCTTCTTGACCTACATCATCTAAGACGACAGCGTTAAATCCCAATTCTTTTGATAAGGCAAAAACACCCATTTCATTCAGAACTTGCTCAGTCTCGCCCATGCCGCTTCGTTCAGCCAAAGTTATTTCGCTTGGCCCAGCTTTTTTCAGGCTGCCAACAAGGGCTCTTAAGGCATCTATGTGGGTTGATGCGGGAAAGGGGTCTGCGCTGTTAAAATTAGCCTTCAAAGCTACAGTCTTCCCAGAATAATCCTCTAAACCAAACTTACTAACCAGCAAAGGAACACCAATAACCCGGTCACTAGTTTTTAAAACAAAAACTTCGCCCAACGAATGAACCATAAAAATCCCCCATTAAAAGAGTAAAAGGATACTCCGTTATTAGTTTTTCACTACATCAAGCTGCGACAACAAACCGTAAGCTCTATATTATTCAATGAAACCTTTTTCAAAAGCGAAGCCATGCGGGCCCGTGGCTCAGTCAGGCTAGAGCGGCGGACTCTTAATCCGTAGGTCGCGGGTTCAATTCCCGTCGGGCCCGCCAATCATCTGCGAATGGATATTCTTTATGGTTTTCTTTAGATTGGCATTAAATTTAATTTTTGCTTTGTTATACATTAGGTGTGGCATCAATGAAGAAAGTCTGTGCAATGATTTTAGAAGAAAAAAGGTGCCAATTAAAGCAAATTGCATTTGGGGAGTGTAATGTTGCATTTGGATGAATCTAAATTGATGCGTTCGGGGCTACCAAGCCGGACTGCTCTAGCGGCTGCCGCCCATCGTGCCGCCCATCAAATTTTGGAGAATGGATCCATATTTGCTGATCCACTTGCCCTTCGCATTCTTGGGAAAGACGCAAAATCTGTGGTTCATGATGCTGAAATGCACCCGTCAATGCAAAGGATGCGCATTTTCCTTGCAATGAGGACAAGGTTCGCCGAGGATGCTCTAGCCGTTGCCGTTAAACAAGGTGTCCGTCAACTGGTGGTACTCGGTGCGGGCCTAGATACCTATGCCTACCGCAACCCATTTGGAGAGTGCTTACGCATTTTTGAAGTGGACCATTTGGCAACGCAGGTCTGGAAACGCCGACTTCTCGCCGAAGCGGATATTAATTTACCTGATTCGCTGGTTTTTGTTCCAGTTGATTTTGAGTGCGATACCATAGCTGAGAAACTAAAGACGTCGGGCTTTAATCCTGAGCAACAGACGTTCTTTACTTGGCTTGGAGTTGTGCCATACCTAACCGAACCGGCTATATGGACGACCCTCGCTTTCATCGCCAGTTTACCCAACGGAGCACATGTAGTGTTCGACTACAGCAATCCTCCAACTTCGCTCTCTCCGAAAATGCTTAACGCTCATCAGAGACGCGCCGCACAGGTAGCCAAACTTGGCGAAGCATTCATTACCTACTTTGAGACAGAAAAACTCCTTGCCCTATTAACGGCAATGGGCTTTGTCAAGATCGAAGATGAAGGTCCTCTACAGATGTTTGTGCGTTTCTTTTCAGATTTTGCCAGTTCTGTCCCGGAAAAAGGCGGGCATGTTTTATATGCTACAACTAGAAATTAAAATTACATCTGCAAAGAAAATGCTTAATTTAACAGGCATTAAAGTGGATTGATAATTCATAAAAGCTAATAGATAGAATTTTCAAAAAGGAAAGCATGTGTATTTTACCAAATTATGTAGAAACCGATCTTTCGAAGAATAAACAAAGAAAACAGAAAGAAACGTTAGAGATCTTTGTCTCTGAACAACCGTTATTGAAAAACTCGACTTAACTCACGCTTTAACATACGTGAGTTTTTTTTACGAAAAAAATTCACATAACTAACAGCTGGGCGTTTTTTAACGATGCCAAAATGTGATAACGCTAAACTTCGATTGTTTTTTCTGTAATTTTTTCCGTTTCTTCGTTGCAGTATTCAATCCAAAGCTGAAATTAAATAAGTTCAAAATCAAAATAAAACAATAATGAATCAAAAATATTTAGCAATAAATTCTCGAGGCATGAACACCCTTTATTGTTCTAGTTTTTGAGCTTTTTTTCCCATGTGCGTCTAATAGTTGGCATGAAAAGTGGAATTAGCCAGAGTATGATCCTTAAATTAATTGTCAAGACGCCGTCTATCACAACAACCCAGGACCAGAAGAACGGTAAGACTGAAATAAAGAAGATGGCTGCACCCAGCAAAAGTGTATTCCTCCTAATTGTATAGCTTTGAAGTATTTCGTCGGATCTGGTTGTGTTTTTGTCCGTAAGGACAGAGTGAGCAAGCAAAGCCTGAATAACAAATAATCCTCCTAGGTCCAAAGCATAAACTACAGAAACACCCTCTTCGAAGGCAGAGTTCAATTGGTTGAAGAGAAAAGGTTCAACAGAGACCAAAAACAACAACAAAATATTAAGGTCAACAAGCCAGGGCGTTTCAACGCGCAGTTGAGACATAGTGTGCGTATACGAGTACCAAACGCTGATTAGTATAAGAAAGCTGAATGCAAAATATAATAGATCTAGAATGAGTTGCGGAAAATCGCTTGGCGGCCGCCCTATCAAAGTCAAGGCGCCTATGGAGAGGGCTAAGCCAAAAATCAAGTCAGAAAGCGATTCTATGCGAGATTTCGGAGTAGCACGCTCTTTTTCTTCAGCCATATTGCTTCCACTTCAATCATTGTAGATGGAGTAATAAAGAGTTAAGTATTATTTGATTCGTTTTCAAGTGCGTTCCATTTCAATGGTCTAACTCTTCTAGTGTAACGCCAAACTCAATGTCAGGACCATGATTACGAAGAGGGTTATCAAAAAGTATTTGTAGTGTTTTTCCGATGCAAAATAAATGGCTGAAGTTATGGCTCGAATATAGGGCGTTAAAATCAAGATTATTAGTCCCAGAGTTATGAAGAGAAGGGCGTTTTGGGCTCCTAACAAGTGTTGTGTTTGGTCAACTAAAAATGTGAAAAAGTTTTGTCCGCTAATAAACATGCTTTTGTTTTGTGAAATCTGCAGATTCCCGTTGGAGCCGTAGTAGAGGGTTATGCCAATAACTTCGAGTATTACGCTGACGACCACGCCTATTATCAGTATGTAGCTGATGATGGTTTCCAGTTTTGACTCGCCGCTGCCTAAGCCGGGAGAATTCATAGCGATGTCACTCCTTTGTAGAGCATCTGAATAATAAGCAAGGTGACAATTACAAGGAAAAGTATCTTGAGATTTCGGTCACGGATTTTGTTCAGAACTCTGCCGCCGACCACTGCGCCGATTGTTACACCAACAGCCATCGGCGCCATTAACGTTACATTCAAAAGACCCGAAAAAAGGTAAACGCTTACGCCAGCTAGCGCAGTCATGCCTATAATGAACGCGCTTGTAGCGCTTGAGACTTTGGCAGGCATTTTTAGAACCTTCTCATGAACAATTACCTTAAAGGCTCCTGCACCTATTCCAAGCATCCCCGCCGCAAGCCCAGCAACAAACATGCCGAAGCCCCCCAGAATTGAATTAGTGCATCTGTACTTTATTACTTGCTTTGTAGATTCATCATAGTAACTCCCTTCAAGACCTAGCCATTTTGAAATTTTGTCTTGTTTTTCAGGCATAGTGTAAGCTTTAAATGAACTTCGAATTTTGATAAAGGAGGTGAAAAGGAAGGCTGCAAATAGGAAGTAGAGGAAAACTGGCGCAATTATTAAGGTGATTGATGCTCCGGCGATTGCGCCGGTGATGGTGAACATTTCAAGGTACATTGCCAATTTGATGTTTGTTATTCTTTCTCTGACAAATGATGCGGCTGATCCGCTTGATGTAGCTATGATTGCCACCATTCCGCATGCAACAGCCTCCTTGATGGGGATGCCGAGTAATACTAAGATGGGGGTTAGGATACTGGCGCCTCCGAGACCCGTAAGGGACCCAAGTAAGCCTACAGCTATAGAAATCAAGAGCAGGGTTATCATGTCTAGCAATGCTTGTACCACTTCAATTCTGTTTGATTTCAAGTAATTAAGATTCTGGGTCTTGGGGTTTTAATTTTTTTTATTGTTCTAAAACCTCAGTAGGAAACAGTTGGTGAACCATGCGTCGATGGACGCACTTTGGGGAGTAATTAATTTTAAAATAACGAATTCCGCAATGTGTATATTTAATCTGTACCTCAAATAAGTATCTTAAATCTTTATATACAAGACACAAGTAATTTCTACCTACCACAATAAGTAGACACAACAAATCAAGCGCTTAAATTAAAGAAATCAAAGTAAATTAGGGGAAGAGAGTATGCCGAAACTAACAGTATATGAAAAAAACGAAAATAAAGGTCAAACCCAAAACGATTTTTCAAGTCAAAAAAGCATTAAGTGCTCGTTAGAAACAAGCTCACTCTCCATTGATGAATCGGATTTGTTAGATTTAGGATTGTATGACACTGAAAAAACTCAAAAAACAAATAATGATGATAGTATAACACGCGTCAAAATTGACAATACCGCACAAATAAAGTTTGATCAACTCTTAAGTGAGGCTGTTGATGAAACATTATCATTATTGGGGGAACCCGTAAAAAATACTGTATATTTCCAGTTGGAAAACAGCTTTAATATTCCAAAAAAGAACATTCCGAAGCAAATTGAAGAATTTTCGGATATAATACACAAAATTTTTGGTTTTGGCGCAAGCCGGTTTGAAATTAATCTTATGAAAAATCTTCATTCAAAAATAAACACTGACGTTAAATTGGCTGAGTACGAGTGGCCTTTATCAAAATGGGTAATGGCAGATATGTCATTTAGCGAATATGTTGCTGCCGCGCGTAAAAACTATTTGGAAAAAAGGCAACGCACAAAATAATGCCCCGGGCAGAAGAAGTGTTTTTGGAATGAATTACTATTATTCAGAAGAGTCACATAAAGAAATAGTTAGAATGCACAGTGAACAGTGAATTCAACCTATGTATCTAAAATCCATAAACCTTTATTTTGTTTTCGTTAACTTGAAATCTAATCACTTTAGAGAATGGTAGCAAACAATCATGAATAACGATAATTCAAATGAAAGATTGAATACTTCTACGAAGAACAACATTTCAGAGATTCTTGACAAATTTCTAGTTGATTCTCTAGACGAAACATCGCCCAATTTCGGAACACGCAGAAAAAAATCAATGACGTTTGACATTAAGGAGAATAGGAAATCATGGAATTAGAGGAAAAGTGGATGAGGGAGAACAAAAATCTCAGAAAAGCTGATTCTTTATCAAGTCTAATAGACCTAATTCCTGATCCAGTCTCGGTCGTGGATTCAAAAGGCACAATAGTAGCTGCAAATAACTCAGCCGGAGAATATGCAGACCGTACAAAAGATCAACTATTATCAAAGGATATTCTAGAATTAGATTTTGTAACTGAAGAATTCAAATCTTTATTATTAAGAAACACTGAAAAAAGACTTGCGGGCTCTGACATACCACCCTATGAAATTAAGATATATAATAAGAATGGGCAAATTAGATATTTAGAAGTTAAAGGAAATCGAATTGAGTATAAGGGGCAAACATTAGATCTCGCCATTTTTCGCGATATTACAGAAGAAAAAAATATTCAAAAACGGCTTAAAGATGATTTGCGGGAAAGCACAGAAAAATTTTATGCGATTGTTAATTCAGTTAAGGATCCCATGATCTTAGTGGATGAAGAAACCAAGATTACTCACTGGAACCCAGGTGCGGAAAACACGTTTGGCTACTCATCTTCTGAGGCTATTGGAAAAAATGTGCATGAACTAGTAGTTCCAAACACCACGTGCAAAGAAGGATTAGAACGCATTAAGACAAGCATAGAAATTTTTAGTGAAACTGGTAGAGGCTATTTTACAATCGGCAACGTGCAATTAGTTGGACGACGCAAGGATGGTAGAGAGTTTCCAGCTGAATTATCAATTTCTCCAATCAAACTGGGCGGAAAATGGAACGCTGTCGGAGTAGTAAAAGACATCACTAAAAGAAAATATGATGAGGAAATGCTAAGAGAAGCGGAGCAACGTTATCATGCTTTATTTGATCATGCGCCAATAGGTGTGCTGATAGTTGATCCGAAAACCGCCGACTTGGTTGAATTTAACGATTTTGCTCACCAGCAATTGGGATATTCCAGAGAAGAGTTTAGAAATCTTACAATTCCGGATATTGAAGCTAAAGAATCAAAATACGAAGTTATGTTGCGCTTAGCTGAAATGTCAAAAGAAGGAGGAGGAGAATTTGAAACTCTGCAACGTGCAAAAGATGGGACAATCAAAAACGTCTTAGTAAACACCAGGGTCATAAAATTTGCAGGTAGAACATTTCTGCACTGTATTTTCCGGGATATTACGGAAATTAGAACTGTAGAAAATTCTTTGCTGGAAAGTGAAACACAATATCGTCAGCTAGTTGAGCTTGCCGAAGAAGGCGTTTGGGCATTTGACAGAAATTATGTTACGAGATTCGTAAATCCCCGAATGGCTGAAATGTTGGGGTATGTTCAAAGTGAAATGGTAGGCAAAAGTGCCGTGGAGTTTGTTGACATCAGCAAAGTTACCTCCGTAAAAGAATTCTTAGGAAATTATGCAGATGGAATTAGTGGAAAATTTGAGTATGATCTTATCCGAAAAGATGGATCTCATGTTTACGCTAGTATTGCGGCATCTCAGATTTATGATGATCAAGGAAAGAACTTGGGAACTCTTGCGCTCTTGAACGATATAACTCAAAGAAAAGAGATGGAGGACAAATTAGAAAAGTACTCTAAACATCTCGAAGAGTTAGTCCTGGAAAAAACAAAACAGCTTGCCGAGGCGCAAGCTCAGATCATTAAATCTGAGAGGTTAGCTGCAATCGGCGAATTAGCTGGGATGATTGGACACGACTTACGCAACCCATTAGCAGGCATCAAGAACTCAGCCTACTACCTGAAAAAGAAAGGCGCAGAAATCCCCGAAAATCAAGCTAAAGAAATGATTGAAACAATAAACAAATGTGTAGAACATTCAAACAAGATAATTAATGACCTTCTAGATTATTCAAGGGAAATTCGTTTAGATCGGAAAGATATTCCAGTTGCAGAATTATTATCTGAAGCCCTATCAATGGTTCGAGTTCCAGAAAAAGTGAAAATTGCGAATAATCTCACAGATACAGACGTAAACGTCGACGAGGATAGGATTGAACGCGTTTTCATTAATCTTATGAAAAATGCAGTAGATGCGATGCCTGATGGGGGCACATTATCAATTAACAGTAAACCAGCAGTTGATCGACTGGAAGTTTCTTTCGCTGACACGGGAATGGGAATCTCTGATGAAATTTTGCCCAAGCTTTTTTCGCCATTGTTTACCACGAAAGCCCAAGGCATGGGTTTTGGCTTAGCAATTTGCAAACGTATCGTCGAGGCACATGAGGGAACAATAACTGTTCACACATGTAAGGGCACAGGAACAACATTCACCGTTACTCTCCCGCTTGTAAAGAGAGAAATGGAGGTGAAGAATTTTGGATAAACGTGCTAGAATCTTAATTGTAGACGATGACGAAAGCATAAGAAACACAGTGAAAATAATACTTGAAGACGAAGGATACTCCGTTGATTTAGCATCTACCGGAAATGAAGCCATCAAAATGACAGAAAAAACAGCCTATAACGTTGCCCTTTTGGACATACGATTGCCAGATATGGAAGGTGTAGAACTGCTGAAGCTGATAAAAGACAATGTGCCAAGGACCCGAAAAATAATGGTAACTGGGTACCCGTCAATGCAAAACGCAATTACGGCCCTAAACAAAAACGCAGATGCATATCTAGTTAAGCCCGTTGATGTTGAAAAACTGCTGAATACTGTAAAAGATCAGTTGCGACAACAAGAAGAAGAAAAGAACTTTAGTGAAATGAAAGTAGCAGAATTCATTGAAACGCGAGTAAAAGAAATTTCAGTAGAAACTTCAAATCTTTAGACAACCGGTTTTTTTCTATTTTTTCTTATTATCATAGTTTTATCAATTTTATGTTGTGAGCTGATTGAAAAATTTTGTTTGGTTTTTGCGGAACTTAGCTGTGTTTTGCAATTGTTTATGTGTATTGCAGATTAGTAGCATCTACTAGGAATCAATAAGATTTATTAATACTCAATACTTTTCGTATCGTAGATCAATTGCTATAGTTCAAAATAGCAAAGTCACTTCATGAAGAATGAAATTCAGTCTCAAATGAAGGAAGAAACAAATGGAAAAATTACCCCCACTTGAAAAAAAAGATGAAATTACAATAGGCATATTGTCTGAAGAAAATTCACCACAAGAAAAATTTGATGAATTCTTGGTTGAAGCTATCGACGAAGCAATAACATCTCTAGGTGAACCCGTTAAAAACACATTATATTTTCATCTAGATAACGATTTCAAAATTAACAAAGACACCATTCCTGAACATATAAGTGAATTTTCAGACATAATTCATAAAATCTTTGGTCTAGGCGCAAGTCGATTAGAAGTTAAGTCTCTAAAGAATCTTTACTCAAAGATTCATATGAACATTCAAGGGCATGAATTTGAATGTTCGGTATCAAAATGGATTGAAATGGATTTATCATTTGAAAGATGCGTAAATAATGTTCGAAAAAACTTTTTGGCGTTAAATAATGAGAACGCGAGCCAAAAAAACTATATAATTAAGGAAATAAGTTAGTTCTTTCTGTACTTCAGCAAGAGCTAAATGATTCTTATTTGAAAAAACTAGTTATAAGTTTTTATTAATGATGCCAATAACGGAAATATAGAAGTTAAGTTGTTTCCAGCGGTTTCTGGTCATTAAAATGTTGTTTGTTTCTTAATGTTTTTTTGTTATCACTTCTTACCAATAAGTTTGCCAAAGAAAGATTTGGTTTCAGGTTTGGTTTTTAAGTGAACGTCTGCTAGAACGTTGCTGTCTATTGTTTTTTGATTTATTAGTTCTATTCTCTTTTGAATTTCCAGCTTAATTTTCTGCATTTCTTCTTCGCCTTCGGTTGAACCCTCAATTAAAAAGATATCGTTTCCTTGCGCTATCTTTTTTGCAGTTTCATTCATTTTTGGGATCGCAATAAAGATTGGTATGTCGACTTTCAATTCTGAAGTTTTGTAAATATATAGAATTAATGGTGACGCTTGAACTTCGGATTCGCTCACTGCATGATCAAGAGCAACAATGACTTCTTGTCCATTGATCTCTTTCTTAGCCAATAAACTAAAGTGATGTTGCATGCCACTTTTTAGTCCAGTTGCAAATCCAGGAATTTCAACTTTAAAATCTAAGTCAATTAAGATTGCTCTAATGCTTTCGAGGCTTGCAACATTCTGGCGTATTTCTTTCTTTCTGTTTAAGTTTAATGAGAACTTAGGTACTACTGTAACTTGTGCTTGTTTTATTGTGAAGTTCTTGTTACAATTACGACATATTAAATCAAATTCTGGATTTTCAAATTTTTCGTTGCATTCTTGGCAGACGTACCAGCGTCCCATGTTTCGGTATTGCCCTTCAATGAGCGGCTCTCCGCATTTTGGGCAACGATCTTTTATGTATTTATCCCTTTGATCGATATATCCACAGGGGATGTGTTCTGTTAAACTTGTTTTTTCGACGTTATGACTTTTGCAGTTTGGGCATCGATTATGCAAAGTTAAAATTGTTGATTCGCAGTTTGGGCAGGTTGATACTGAATCGAAAAAACTTTTCTTAAGTATATCTAGTTGTGCAAGGTTATCTAAACAATCTATTGAGAGATGACCTGCTTCGTCTTTAACTGACGTGCTACAAGATAATTGGTATACAAATCCTAAGCCGGGACTATAAAGGGGAAGAATTTCGGTGTTATCGCCTTCTTCAAGTAAACAGCGAAGGAGATCACGTGTTTCAGGTTTGATATATGCTTCTCTTCTTTCAAGTTCAATTTTGCCCTCAGCATCAATTGCGTTGATTGCTTCTTTTTTATCTATTGCGAGGTTAATTTTTGGCTGCTCCGCTAGTTTTTTTACGTCTTGTTTTTCTTGGTTTTTAGTCATTGGTTTCAGCGATCTTCCTTTTTTCGAGTATATTTCTCATTTAGGCTTTTATATGATTTTATTTAATGAAGGAATAAATAAAATGCTAATCCTGAAGAGACGGCTAACACAGCCACATGTTTTAATCCAGCTGCGAATGAATCTTCATTGATTTTTCCAGCAATTAATCCTCCGAAAAGTGCTTCAATTAAAGCAGCATGAAGAAATAACCGCCTTGATTGTGCTTGGGAAATTATAGGCTTAATAAAAGATATCGTCCCCGATGTCGTGTGACTTAACGGAGTAAACATCATGTTTGAAACGATTATAATTATAAACAAGAATATGAAGACAGAGAAGTAGAATATTAGAACGTATGGTGTTGTTTGTTGTCGCCTTTTTTCACTCCATGAATTCATGTTATCAAGGTATTTAGCAGTAGAGTCAAAGATGTTTGACAGATCGCCTCCATGTCTCCCTGCTTCATTTATCAGAATAGTAGCTCTTTTGACTAAGGGCAAATCTATATTGTCACTAAGTTCAGTTAGGGCTTCATTAAAATTCATACCCCAGCTCATATGCGCCACCAGTATTTTTAGTTCATAAGTTAATGGGCCATAATCTCTATTGGATGAATGTTCTAAGGCTACTTGTAGCGGTATTCCTGTTCTGGATGCCGTGGCTAAGTCTCTTAGAAAGTCCGGGGTGGCTTTTTCAATCTTATTTCTCCATTTACTATATATCATGGTTGCGACGCTCGGAGGTGTCACACCTATTGCTAAAGCAATCACTATCATGTAGTCTAAAGTTGGAGATAATAAGTAGAAAAATGATGCAGTGATGAAGAAACCTACTGCCGCTACGGCAGCAATAATTGATATTCTTTTTAGTGTTTTTTTGGTTATTCTCATCTAGTGCTCACTTTTCGAATGTTGACATTATTACCATCATTACTGCACCCATTATTGGGATTCCAACGTAGGTTAGTAAGTAAAGGACTAATGACATGCTCATGCCGCCAATTGTGCCGCTGCCTATCATGCCTAGTGTAACAAAGAGAACGATGAAAAGTAATGGAGCGGCGACTAACATCATGATGTAGATTTCTGCCATAGCTGACAGCGATTCTAACATCAAATCTAGTTTACCCATTCTTTTTTTGGTTATAGACTCCGTTGTAATTTTTAGATATTCGGTTGGATTTCCACCGGTTCTTACTGTTGCAACGTATCCATCAAGAAGTTCACCGAGTGTTTCACTGGGAGTTAGTTTGGCGTTCGAAAGGATTGAACTCATTAGATCATTGCCAAAGATCCCTATATCTCTGATAATATTGCTAAATTCTAGTTTTACTTCTTTAAGAGAATCAATCTTGGCCATTGACTCAAAAATAACGCTCGGAGGAACATTTGAACTTGAAAGAAGAGTTAGAAAATTGGTTATATAAGGCAAATTTTTGTCTATAGGTCCCCTTCTATTGCCCGCTTTTATTCCAGGATAAATGTACATTACTATTAGTGTCAACAGTGCTGCTGATGAGGATATGGCTAGAGTTAATAGAAAATTCATAAATGAAAGGAATGGAATTCCACTAATTAGCGGGATAAGAATAAAAGATATAGGGATAGCGGCTGCAAAAGCAATAATCGAGATTAATATCATAAATGATATGTAAGCTTTGAATGCGATTAGTACGCCGCCTTTCTTGAGTTGAATATGGAGCTCGCGAAATTGAGGGTAAACCTTCTCTAATCTCTTGTTAAGCAGATCGTATGCGGCAGTCCACGGTTGAAATTTCATGCTTAACTCACTTTTGCTTTTCGGTAAATTAACTGTGGATCAGAAAAGTAGTCTAACACCATTTTGGAAACGTCTTCGTAGGAGCGTATGTGTTTTTTAACCATATACTCAAGAATTGTTTGTCTCATTTGCAGTTCTTGATCGATTTCGTCTTGTTGGTATCCCCATTGAGTCGCTATTCTGTCTAGCAATGGACTTCTACTCATCTTCAAATAGACGTCTTTTTCCACATCCCAACTAAAAATTTCTTGGACTTTGAAGTCATTCTTCTCCTTGTCCCAACCCACCATTTCAGATACACTGATTGTACGTCTCAAAGAGACGTTGTTCACAACCAATCTACGCACAATTGAGATAGCGTTTAAATTTTCTACTTGAGTTTGAGGAATGTTCATCGGTTTAGTTGTTAATCGGTGAAGTACACCTTGAACGTTTTCAGCGTGGATAGTAGTTAAACCTAAGTGACCAGTCGCCATAGCCTGAAATAGCGCATAAGCTTCTTCGCCGCGTATTTCTCCCACAATTATAAAGTCAGGTCTTTGCCTCAAGGCTGCACGTAATAGATCGAACATGCTGATACTGCCAATTCCAGATTCACCAACCGCTCCAGCGCCAGTTCCTAAGCCTTGCCTTGTAACCATCATTTCCCAGTTTTGGTGAGGTAAGCGTATTTCTTGTGTGTCTTCTATGCTTACTATTTTTAGTGTCGGTCTAATGAATAAGCTGATGGCGTTAAGCATTGAGGTTTTTCCGCCGCCAATGTCGCCGCCAATCATTACGGAGTGTCTGTTTTCAATTAAGAACCAATAATACGCTGCTATTTCGGCCGATAACGCCTTATAAATTATTAAATCAGTTATTGTTAGAGGAGTTTTCTTGAATTTTCTTATGGTAAATGTGCTACCTTTAGGCGTTACTTCTGTTCCATACGTTACTTGGGCTCGGCTACCATCATTTAATGTTCCATCCAGAATGGGCTGTGCAATGGATATGTGTCTACCGCAAAGGTATGCCAGTTTGAAGACAAAGTTTTCTAGTTCCTGTTCAGTTTCAAAAACCACGTTTGATGGAATGGACTCGTATTTTCGGTGCCAAACGAACACAGGCGAGTTAGTTCCGTCGCAGGAAACGTCTTCAATGTTTTCGTCTTTCATTATTCCATCTATTTTTCCAAAACCTAAGAAATCGCGGGTAATGTAATACTGATACTTACCCAGCGTGTTAACATCTACTTTAATACGATATTTTATTGCCGTTTCCAAAATCTTATATTTCAAGAATTCTTCCGATTCCACTGCATTTTTGAAACTTTTATTACTGATTGAAAGTTCATCCCAAAGGATACTTTTTAGTTCAGTTAGCACTTGTTTGTCTAAATCAGTTAATGTTGGCTCAAGAAGAGAATATTTTACCGCATTTTTCTCATCTTCAACAATAGCCGCATACGAAAAAGGAAGCAAAAGAGGATAATACTCTTTAAAAGTTTCAGAAACATCTGACGCCCCAGCAATATCTGTATGAGCTTCTACAGCAGAAATAGGTAAATCAACAGCTATGACAGAAGCATTTTCCGTAGTTAATTGTGACTGTTCAGATTTCTTTTCCCGTTTCCAAATCTTCAATTTAGCGACCACATCATTAATTTCTTAAGAGTCAATATAAACCATGTAAATTCTAGCAACCTTCGGCTGTAAGTTGATGGTGATCGTTCCAATTGTTACAGGAATACCGTACTATCTTGCAACTGAACTGTAGTCCCCAGAAGTCACACCAGTCCCCAAAGAAGAAGGCACCTCAACAAAAGCCAGCTGCGAAGGTCACACGACGCTACCGAAGGATGATGTTGGCATTACTCCGTTTGGAAGATACGTCCTAGCACGCATGTAGTTGTAGTATATACTTAATGGGTAGCCGCTGGCTGTTGTGCTTATTTGGCTAAGATAAATGTTAGTTGCGGAGCTAAGGGGGTTATTTGAGACCGTGCCAGTGGCTCCGCCTGTTGACGAATAAAGCTGCGGTGCTATGTATGCGCTCCACGATGTTGCGCTTGGACCTTTGTATGTTAGAGTGGCATATAACCAACTCGAAGTTGATGTTCCTTGCGGATTCACGTCGCTGGTTAATGTGCCACTACTCATGTAGTCTTGGTCGAAATAGGAATTACCGTATCCCATGTTTGCGCTAACTGCATTTGTTACGCTTCCCGCGGCTGCATTATTTGCGAGCCCAACGACACCAGTGTCGGTTCCAGGATTAACTGAATTTGGAGATGAAAAACTTGATTCCACTACCGAGCCTGTATTGCTCATCGCATCGTTGAATGAGAAGACAACGTTATTGCCATTGTAACCCGTAACTTTTATCGCGTTAATTGTCGTTCCTCCAGGACCCGAAACACCTGTTGCCTTCGATAGCGTATATCCGCTATACACGGAAAAGCTCGAAGTTGCAGTGTTGCCATTGAAATAAGCATTGAAGACGTTTGCCCCATTGTCATATGCTCCGTAAGTGCTGGAGAGGGTAGGTGCTTCACCCGTGTACCCAGTTGAGCTAAGTTGATTTGAAGTTGTAGCGTAGAATCCTAAGTAACATGTGTATGTTCCACTGGCAGCGATTTGTGAATCAATTGTAACCCAGACGACAGAAGATGTAGCTGTATTTGATATTCCACCAGTAGTTGTTGCACTAGCACTTTCAAGCCAGCTGTATAGCAGATTTCCTGAGCTATCAAAGAAAGCATAATTATTTACGGGATTAGACAAATAACTTGAGTACGTGTTCCAATTCACGTTAATACTTACTTGGGATCCGCTTGAAACGGCACTACTCTGTGAATTTGTTAAAGTTATTTGAACATAATGCAATATTCCAGTTACAGTGAATGTTGCCGTCGGCGAATTAGTACCATCAGTCAAAACAACCGTCTTAGCACCAGAAGTAGACATTGGAACCGTAAACGTCGCCGATAAGCCGCCAGCAGAAGTCGTAGTTGAAGCGCTCAAAGTCACCGCTACACCACCAAAAGTAGCCGTCACCGAATGTGAACCAAGCAT
>Ga0182021_10001802_pt1 | contig 24870 bp, 21 predicted proteins | sample 612E3MmetaG_FD_120493 | JGI IMG/M metagenome (GOLD analysis project Ga0182021, IMG submission 120493) | Permafrost microbial communities from Stordalen Mire, Sweden - 612E3M metaG (Illumina Assembly) | ecosystem: Environmental > Terrestrial > Soil > Wetlands > Permafrost | place: Sweden... | reverse complement strand
GGAGTGGCTACGATCGATCAGAGACCAGCGTGATCTTTGTGATCTCGGCGCGCGTCCCCAGGCGCATGGGTGGTCCCCAGTATCCGGTTCCCGGGCTCACGTAGAGCTGCGTCCCGCCCACGCGATGGAGCCCTTCCAGGAAGGGCTGCTGCAGGCGAACCAGGTAGGTGAAGGGCCAGATCTGCCCGCCGTGAGTGTGGCCGGCCAGCATGAGCCCGACCCCGGCTTGCGCGGCCGAGTAGATGGCTCGCGGTTGGTGTGAGAGCAGGATCACCGGGCGACGTGGATCATGGCCGGCGAGGGCGCGCGCAAGGTCTGGCCCACCGTCTGGCTCAATGCTGCGGCCATTCCAGTCTTCGATGCCAGCCAGCTCCCAGCCTCCACCTTTGTCGGCGTCGAGGACAACATGCTCGTTTCTCAGCACGCGGATGCCCAAGCGGTGCAACTCGGGCAGCCATTCGCGCAGACCCGAGTAATACTCGTGGTTGCCTGTGACCATAAAGACGCCCAGGCGCGCCTGCAGGCCAGCCAGGGGGAGCGTATCTTCGCGGACCGATCCGAACCGACCTTCCACCAAGTCGCCTGTAATTGCGATGACGTCCGGGGTAAGGGCGTTGGCGCGGCGGACAACGTCGTCGGCGAAGCGGCGACTCTTGGTCGCCCCGATGTGCAGGTCAGTCAGTTGGACGATTGTGGTTCCTGCCAAGGCCGGCGGGAGACCGGGGACCGCGATGCGAAGCTCTCTCATGACTGGGGCACGCAACCCCTGAAAGATCGAGTAGGCCCCGACCAGGGCGCTCGCCGCAACCGCGGTGGCAGCCAACAGTCGGACCAGCAGGAGTCGCGTGGCGGGATCGAGTTGCGGCCGGGCGGACACCGCCCTGCCCATAGCGAAAACCAGCCTGAGCACGTCGGTCGCCACCAGGGCCGCCAAAAGGAGCAGCATCAATCCAAGCCAGATGTATCCGGGCCAGGCAGCAAGGGCGGCCCACGGCCGTGGCATCAGCCTGGGCGCCATCAGTGAAACCGGCACCGAAAGGGCGAACGCGATACAGGCTAGAGTTGCCCACGTGCGGTAGGGCTGGGGCATCTGTGTCTCGCGCACGAGCCGCACCCAGAAATAGGAATGTATGCCGGCCAGGATGGCGAGCGCGAAGAGGAAGAACGTGATGAACCGGTAGAGCAGAGGCAGGCCTCCCAAGAATTCAATGCGTCATAGAAGAAGATGGCGACCGGGACCGCTGACGTAGTCGTTTATGGGGCGCCACTTCTGAGATTCGGTCGAGCATTTCAAAGAGTCGATCAAGGAACGGGCCCGGCGTTATTCTACCTAGCATGTGACGCGCCTGATGCCCCGGGGATTCGGGATGCCGAACACGACACACGTGTGGCATAGGTGTCGCGGTTGCGATGGATCTTCGTGCGCGTTCCCTGGGAACTCGTTGGAAATCCAAGGACAATCGGCTGCCACCGGGCCATGTGCGTTGGTACGCGTGGTGCATCGTCAAGAGGTCGCCATGAACCCAGCTACCTCTCTCGCCGTGAAAGACACAGCTTGTTATTCTTGCGATGTGAGCGTCTCCCCAGCCTTGGGCGCTCTGCGTAGTTCGGGCTGGTTCTCCGGACTCTCCGCCACTGCGCTAGCTCAACTCGCGAGCACGGCGTCTATTCGTTCATTTGGCTCAAAGCAGCAAGTTTCGCTGGATGGTCCCTGGCTCGGGGCCGCAGCGCTGGTCGTGCGGGGCAGCATTTGTGCCGTGCGCAAGACCGACGGTTCACGCGAGCTCACTCTGGAGACGTTCCGGGCTGGCGACTTTCTTGTTGATGAGCTGCTCCATCCTGACGTCGCCCTGTCCAGCGACAGCTTGGTCGCTGCCGAAACCAGCGTGCTGCTTCTGCTTCCAAGACAGGAATTCCTGGCTGTGACTCGCACCATGCCCGAGGTTGCGCTAGCCTTGGTGCGCGAGTTCGAGCGGCGCTTGAGCAGGGTCAAGGCTCTTGCTTGGGGGCTTGCCACGACCGACGTGGAGAGCCGGTTGTATCGCTTGCTTCTCAGTCTGGCTCGGGATCAGGGCGAAGTTGGAGCCGGCGGCACTGTCATCGCGCGTTTTCCCACGCAAAGGGATTTGGCCGGTCGAATCGGCGCGTGTCGCGAGACTGTCTCGCGCATCGTGGCTGACTTGGCTCGGCAGGGCCTTCTGATTTCGCAGGGACGTCGGCTGACCCTGATGCCGCGTTTTTTCGCCCTGGCAGGGGCGGCCGAGGCGGTGTAGCGCTTCACCTTCGAAATCCCGCGGCAGGCGAGGTGAAGGGGCGGACGGCCCCGAAAGAGCAGGTCTTTCCACGATCGAGCCGCGCACCCAATCGGGGCGGTCGGCGGCGGTCGTGGCCGTGGTCCTTCTGCGGCTATCGAGGGATTGTGGATCTCGGCCCGAGATTGACGCTATACCCACCGGGTGTGACAATCCGTCGAGCCTTGAACGCGCAGTCGACCAGAGCATCCCTCGGGCTGTTATCATCAGCGGCGGATTCGTCCGCCCTGCGCGCGCCTGAGGCCACCGGGCTTGCGGTTCGGCAAGCTGATCTTCGCACGTCGATCCGGCCCACGGTGGCGGAGATCGATTTGGGTGCCCTTTGTCGCAATGTCGCGCGCGTGCGCGCCATCGTAGGTCCGAAGGTGGCCATCTATGGCGTGGTCAAGGCGGATGCCTATGGACATGGCGCTGTGGCGGTGGCGGGCGTGCTCGCACCCTTGGTTGACGCGCTTGCGGTTTCCCTGGTCGAGGAAGGTCTTGAGCTTCGCGGTGCGGGCCTCACCTGTCCGATCCTGGTGCTGGGTGCCTACTACGGTCACACCCACTCCGAGGTGCTGGAAGAAGGCCTGACACCGGTCATCTACGACATCGGTGAGTTGCAGCGGTTCGGCAGCGCGCCTCGGGGACGCAGGCCGAAGCGCGGTCAGGACGAAGCGGGGGATAGGGTCCAGCAGCGCTGGCCCGTGCACGTGAAGATCGACACGGGCATGAACAGACTGGGCATCCAGCCTCAAGCGTTGCCCGCATTTCTCGACATTGCGGCTCGCTATTCGCACCTGGAGTTGACCGGAGTTTGCACGCACTTCGCATCGGCTGACCTGAAACGTTCTGGTGCCACGCGCGAGCAGATCGTCCGCTTTGAGCGCTGCCTTCTCGCCGCGGCCGCCCGCGGGGTGGTTCCCGAGGTCGTCCACGCGGCCAACAGCGCCGCGGCGGTGCGTTTTCCCGAGGCGCGCTACCGCGCCATCCGGCCCGGGCTTGCCCTCTACGGCGCCATGCCGTCGGCGGTGGTGGCTCGTCCCGAGTTGGAGCCTGTGCTTGCTCTCCGTACCAAGATCATGGCGTTGCACGAAGTGGCCGCTGGGCAGGGGGTAAGCTACGGCGGCCTGTGGCGTCCAGTGCGCAAGGCGCGAGTGGCCACCTTGCCTATCGGCTACGCCGATGGCTATCCCAGGCACATTCGTGGTGCCGAGGTCCTCATCCGGGGTCGCCGCGCGCCCGTGGTCGGCGCCGTCTGCATGGACATGATGATGGTCGATGTGAGCCGGGTACCGGGTGCGTCCGTGGGCGACTCCATCACTCTGATCGGGTGCGACGACCGAGCAGCCATCACCGTCGACGAGGTCGCCCGCTGGGCTGACGCCGCCAGCTACGAGATCCTGTGCGGGATCTCCAAGCGCGTCCCGCGCATCTACCGGGCCTCCGGAACGGACGCGCGGCCATGAGTGACGCTTCCCCGACCAACCCGAGCGGCGGCACCGAGCAGTTGCCACCTATGGATACGCAGGCGGTTCGTCTGGTGGGTCGAATCTTCGCGCCCCTGCTGGGGGCCGTGGCGATCTTCGGGCTGCACATGATGCTGTTGGGCCGCGCCTTCACGTGGCTGTTTCGACGGCCGTTCCGGCTGCGCCTCTACCTGGAACAGATGGAGTTCATTGGTGTGGGTTCGCTGCCCATCATCATGCTGGTGGGGTTTTTCAGCGGAGCAGTGACGGCCCTGCAGGCCATCACCGCACTGGCCATGTTCGACCAGCAGCGCTGGGTCGGCTATGGCGTGGGGGTTTCGCTGGCGCGCGAGCTGGCGCCAGTGTTCACCGCCCTCATGATCACGGCGCGGGCCGGATCGGCTATGGCGACCGAACTGGGTTCCATGCGCATTACCGAGCAGATCGATGCGCTCACGACCTTTGCAGTGAACCCAGTGCACTACCTGGTCACACCCCGGCTGGTCGCGTCGATCTTGATGCTGCCGGTGATGACCATGGTCTTCAACGTGGTGGGCCTGTTGGGTGCGTACATCATTTCGATCCTGGTGTATCAAATCGATTTTGGGCAAGTTCTGGAGTTGTTTCGCCATTGGGTCGACCCTCTCGACTACGTGCAAGGGCTCATCAAGGCGGTGATTTTTGGCATTGCCATGGCGCTGACCGCTTGCTACCAGGGATTCAACGTGCGCGGCGGGGCCAAGGAAGTCGGCCGCGCGACCACCGCTGCGGTCGTGTCCAGCTCGGTTTCGGTCTTGGTGCTCGACTACTTCCTGATCGAGATCATGAACGTGATCTGGCCCGCGCATGGAATGTAGATGACCAACGGCGACCACACGCGTGACGATCGCTGGCAGATCCAGATTCGCGGTCTGCACAAGAGCTTCGGCTCGCAGGAGGTTCTGCGCGGGATCGACCTGGACTTCGAGCGGGGCAAGACCAACATCGTCATCGGTGGCTCCGGGCAGGGCAAGTCGGTGCTGATGAAGCACCTCATGGGCCTGCTGCAGCCGGACAGCGGCCATATTTACGTGGACGGCGAGGACATCGTGGGCCTCGGCGACGTGGCCATCGCGAAGGTGCAGCGCAAGTTCGGCATGGTGTTCCAATACGCCGCGCTCTTCGACTCGCTCAACGTGGTCGAGAATATCGCCTTCCCCCTCATCGAACGGTACAGCCTGCCCAGGGGTGAAATCATGGATCGGGTGAGGGCCTTGCTCCGGCGCCTGGATCTGGACAATGTTCCGGGGGTCGAAGAGAAGTTCCCAGCCGAGCTATCCGGTGGTATGCGAAAGCGTGTGGGCCTGGCGCGCGCGCTTGTCGACCGGCCCCAGATTCTGCTCTACGATGAGCCCACCACCGGCCTTGACCCGATTGCCACCAAGAACGTCGATGAAATGATTAGGCGCACTGCAGACGACTTCGGGGTCACGTCCGTGGTGATCTCACATGACATGGCGTCGACCTTTCGCATCGGCGACCGCATCGCCATGCTCTACGATGGCAAGATCGTCGCGTGCGGCACGCCTGCCGAGTTGCTGGCGGCGCCCGACCCAAGGCTGCGTGAGTTCGTTGAACCCTCGGGCGCCGTGAAATTCGGGGCGTCATCATGAGGCGAAGCCTGGCTGGCCTCACGGTGGGCGCCTTGGCGCTGGTGGTCCTGGTGACGACCTACCTGCTCTTTCAGTACACCAGCAAGAAGATCACAGGAGGCGGCGGCTACCGCGTGCACGCACTGTTTCACAACGCTTTGGGGGTCTACGAGAGGACGCGGGTTCTCTCGGCCGGGTTGCGCATCGGACAAGTCGAGGAGCGCGTGCTCGACCAGGAGTCGGGCAAGGCCAAGGTCTTCCTGCGCATCATGCCGGACATTAAGCTGTACGAGAATGCCGCCATTGCCAAGAAGGCGGCTTCTCTCCTCGGCGAATACTACCTCGAGATCGATCCGGGCTCGCCCTTCACGGTGCGCAAGGGCCAGCGCGTGGCCCTGGGGGAACTGCACGATGGCGACGAGATCAAGATCGTCACCGAGCCGGTGGAGATGGGAGAGATCATGAACTCGGTGGGTGAGACTCTGCCCATCCTGAGGGACATCCTCTCAGACGTGAAGGCGCTGACTTCGGGGCCGGTCAAGGACATAGCCGACAACGCCAACCAGTTGCTGGAGAGAAACTCGGCTATTGTCGAGCGCCTGCTCGGACGCATAGACGACATCGCGGCTACCGTTCAAGGGATCACCCACACCGAGGCCGACGACGTTCGCGTCACCCTGCGCAATGCGCGCGAAATCAGCGAGTCAATCAAAGGGCTGGTGGGAACCACGCAGGGGCAGGTCTCCGGCGCCGGGCAGGAACTGCGCAGCTCGTTGCAGAAGCTGCAGACCAGCATCGACAGCCTGGATAAGTCGTTGCGCCACGTGGACAAGATCACGGGCCGCATGGAGGAGGGCGAGGGTACCGTGGGCCACCTGCTGACCGACGACACGGTGGCCAAGAACCTGGACAACATCACGGATGACATCAGCAGCGTCACCCGTGGTGTGAGCAGGCTGCAGACCATCGTGGGGCTGCGTACCGAGTACAACTACATGGCCCACACCTTCAAGTCGTACGTGGCGGTTCAGTTGTACCCGCGACCTGACAAGTTCTACCTGATCGAATTTGTCGATGATCCGCGCGGGTATCGTAACGCCCAGAGCGTCGTGGGCTACAACTCGACCACTGGTGCGTATTCTAGCGAGCAGATCACGACGACGGAGCAGCTGCGTTTCAGTTTCATGTTCGGCAAGCGCTGGGGCCCCTTTCAGGGCCGTTTTGGCATCAAGGAATCGACCGGCGGTGTGGGTGGCGACTTATATCTATTTGACGACCACCTGATGTTGTCGACGGATATCTTCGACACGCGTTCGAATCAGTACCCGCGCGTGACCGGACGTGGCTACCTGGCGATCTACAAGAAGTACCTCTACCTCGTGGGAGGGGTGGACGACGTCCTCAACTACACCCGAACCCAGGGCACCGCGGGCGGGTTCTTCGACTATTTCTTCGGATTGCAGCTCTACTTCAACGACGAGGACCTCAAGACCCTTCTGCTTTTTGGCGGTGCCAGTGCGGCCGCAGCCGCCGGCAAGTAAGGACGCCCTCGATCTTCGCGTCGTCCACCGATGCTTCGCAACGGACAGCTCGACTGGCTGCGCCTTCCCATGGTCGAAGATGGTGCTCGCCGTGGAGCGCTGCCTTCCCTCAGCGATCTTAGCCACCCGCGAAAGCGTCAGAAGAGGCGCATGTCGGCGCCACCTGTCGCCCCAACCCCTGTCTGCAGCTTGCCCCATCCGGCGATCCGAATTGGCTGAGCTGAACGACTAGGGACAAGGCACCTACGATGAGCCTGGCCGCCAACCAATTTGGGGAGGGAAACCCATGACCACGATAGCGAAAAGACATTCTCTTGTCCTCATGCTGCTGGTCAGCATGGCTGTTGGCTGCGCTGGCAGTGGCGCGCCAGCTGCCACCCCTGACGCGAACACTCAGGCCGGCGGAGCTGGCGTTGCAGGCATTATGGCCAACACGGCCGGCTCAGGTGGACGAACGGCCACCGGCGGTAGCACCGGCGAACCAGTCGGAGGCGCCAGCGGCGGCTCACCCACCACGGGCGGCCTTGCAACCGGGGGCGCCAGCGCAAGTGGGGGGAGGGGCGGTCAGGATGCTGGTCCGACCGATGCGAACTCCCAAACGGGTGGAACCGTAGTCACGGGTGGCACAGTTGCCAGAGGGGGCACACCCGTAGCAGGCGGCGCCTCTGCTAGTGGAGGTGCCACGGTCGCTGGAGGCACCACGCCCCGCGGCGGCGCGACCCCTGCTGGCGGGGGCACCGTTGCCGGAGGCATTACCGCCCGGGGCGGCTCGACCGTTGCTGGTGGGTCCACCTCCACTGGCGGCATCACCACCGATGGCGGTGTTGCAGCGACAGGCTGGGGGACAATCCATAACGATTTCTTCTGGTATGACCAGGACGGAAACTTGATTGGCGTGCGAAGCGGAGCCGTTCGCAAGTTTGGTGATCTTTACTACTGGTATGGCGGCGCTTCGGGATCCCGCTCGCATAGCTGCTACTCATCTACCGATCTGATCCATTGGACCTATAAGGGGGATGTGTTCCCAACGACTGTAGGGGCCAACAGAATTGACGTACTGTACAACGCCACTACCAAGCAGTACGTGATGTTCTTGAAATACAATGGCGACTCCGCCTATTTGGGAATAGCTACCGCTTCGGCTCCCGACGGACAGTTCACATTTGTGAGCCAGACCCTGGTAGATGGCTACACCATCGGCGACATGTCGATGTATCAGGATGACGATGGGCAGGCCTACCTGGCCTATGTCTGGTGGGAGACTGGTCCCAATCGGGAGCATGGCCTATACCGAATGTCGGCGGACTATTTGACCCTCGATAAGCGCATGTACTTGTGGAACATACCCAGTCGTGAAGCTCCACACGTTTTCAAACGCAACGGTACCTACTACTATGGCGTTTCCGAAACCAACGGGATTGAGCCATCGCCTACCCGGTACTACACGGCAACCGACTTGGCTGGCCCTTGGTCTGCTCCAACGATGCTCAACACCCCCGGCTCGTCCACGACGTACGAAACCCAGTGCGATTTCGTTCTTCCGTTTGCGGGTACGCAAGGGACCTTCTACCTGTTCGACGCCGATCGTTGGATACCGACGGGAGGGTTTCAGGGCGGCTACCTGTGGTTGCCGCTGGAATTCGATGCGGCCGGCGCTCCCACGGCAAACTACTATCAGGATTGGGATTTCAATCTGACCACTGGCACGTGGCGGGCCTTCGATCGGTCGACGCGCGACCTGGCACTTGGCAAGACGGCTACGGCCTCCTCGGAGAGCGGCGCAAACGCCGCCGCGGGCGTAACCAAGGCCACGACCTATCAGAACTACACAGCCACGCGATGGGAGAGCGCGGCGAGCGACCCACAATGGATCATGGTGGACCTTGGCTCTGCCATGGAAGTCAATAGAGCAATTCTCGAGTGGTACACAGATTATGGCAAGGCATTCAAGATCCAGGTATCAACCGATTCCACAACCTGGACCGACGTCTACAGCACGACCACCGGAGCATCGTATTCTGTGACCGACGTGACCTTTGCCAAAACTACCGCACGGTATGTGCGAATGTATGGCACGCAAAGGGGCAATCAAAACGGGTATTCATTGTTTGCTTTCATGGCTCTGGATGACCCTTGAGCAACCGGCGCGCCAGGATTTCGCTTTCGAAGATGGTCTTGAGTCGGGAACGCCGCCGGCGTCCGTCGCCGGCCCTCGCACGGATGCACAGGGGCGAGTAGACTTCCCGCGATGAACGACCCGCGCGCCCGCCACCCCTACGCAGGCTTTCTGGCCCAGGTGCAGAAGCCGTCGCGCTACGTGGGCGGTGAGTACAACCAGATTCGCAAAGATTCGGCGACCGTGCGGGCGCGGGTGTGCTTGGCCTTTCCGGATGCCTACGAGATCGGGATGTCCCATTTGGGCAGCAAGATCCTGTATTCGCTACTCAACCGGACGTCCGCGATCGCCTGCGAGCGCGTTTTTGCGCCCTGGCTCGACATGGAGGCAGAACTGCGCAGCCGCGGCCTGCCACTGCTCACGCTGGAGAGCGCAAGCCCGCTAGACACTTTCGACGTAGTGGGTTTTTCTCTCCAGTACGAGCTGAACTTCACTGGCGTCCTGAACATCCTCGATCTTTCCGGCCTGGCTCTGCGCACGGCCGACCGTCCCGACGATGCGCCCCTGATATTGGGTGGCGGTCCCGTGGCTACGCACCCCGAGCCGCTGGCGCCCTTCGTCGACGCCTTCTTCATCGGCGAGGCCGAGGAGCTTCTGCCTGGGCTTTGCCTCGAGGCGGCTGAGTTGCGCCGTGCGCAGGTGCCGCGGTTAGAAAGGCTGGCCCGGCTCGCGGCCCGCTACCCCCTCTATGTGCCCAGCCTCTACCTCACCTCCCGTGCCCCAGCGACGGGCCTGGTCACGGTGGCTGGGCCCCTCGATGCGCGAGCGCCAGCGGCGGTACGGCGCGCCTGGGTAGCCGACATTAATCGATATCCGTTCCCTGACGACTCGCCCTTGCCGTTTGCCGAGGCGGTGTTCGATCGCATGGCGGTGGAGATCGCGCGCGGCTGCACGGAAGGGTGCCGCTTCTGCCAGGCCGGCGTGGTGTACCGGCCGGTGCGGGAGCGCGACCCGGTGGCGGTGGTGGACGCGCTGGTTGAAGGCATCCGCAAGGGCGGCTACGACGAAACCTCGCTGGCTTCGCTGTCGCCCGCTGACTACTCGTGCGTGTCGCCCTTGGTGAAGACCGCCATCGGGCGGCTGCGTGAGCAGAGGGCGTCGCTGTCGGTTTCGTCGCTGCGCGCCTATGGGCTGGGTGATGACCTTCTGGGCGAGATGGCCAGCCTAGGCATGTCGGGCCTGACTTTTTCGCCCGAGGCTGGAACCCAGCGTATGCGGGACGTGGTGAGCAAGAACGTCTCCGAGGCCGACATCCTGGAATCCGCCCACCGCGTGTTTTCGCGCGGGCAGCAGCGCATGAAGCTGTATTTCATGATCGGGTTGCCCAGCGAGACCGACGAGGACGTGGTGGGCATTGTCGAGACGACGGCGCGTGTGCAGGAGATCGGTCGCCGCTATCTGCGCGGGGCGAAGGTAACGGCCGCGGTGTCCGTCTTCGTACCCAAGCCGCATACGCCCCTGCAATGGGCCGCCATGGACAGCCGCGCGCTGACCGCGCACAAGCAGGCGCTTCTGGCCGAGCACGGCCGTCGTTTGCGGGTGGCGGTGAGGATGCACGACAACACGCAGTCGCATCTGGAGGCCATCTTTGCCCGCGGGGATCGCGCCTGCGCAGACTTGCTGGAGCGGGCCTTTCGCCTCGGCTGTCGCTTCGACGGCTGGGATGATGCGTTGCGCGCCGACCTCTGGGAAAGCGCCATCGCCGAGGAGCGGGTGGCCTCGGGCTTCGATCCGGAGCGCTATCTTGGCTGCTTCGGCGAGCAGAGCCGGCTGCCTTGGGACCATATCGACACCGGGGTGGAGGTCGACTTCCTGCGCGCCGAGTACGAGAAAGCGCTTGCGCATCGGTTGTCGGCCCCCTGTGGCAAGGCCGCGCAGCGGCTCCTGCATTCGTCGGACGTGGCCGGGGCCGTCGCGGCCGCGGCCGAGAAGCTGGTTTGCTACGACTGTGGCGTGGCCTGCGATCTCGACCAGATGAAGCGCCAGCGGCTCTTCTTCTTGCGGCGGATGAATGCCTGGGCACCGGTCGAGCGCCCCGCAGCGCCGGCGCGGCCGGCTGCGGGTAGGCGCCTGGCTGCGCCCCGGCCGCTCACCCGCTTTGCGCAGGGCGAGGCTCACCGCTATCGGCTTCGCTACACCAAGCTGGGCCAGGCGGCCTATCTCGCGCATCTCGATCTGGTGCGCCACCTGCCGCGTGTCTTCCGGCGGGCCGGGTTCGACATCGCCTACTCGCGCGGCTTCCATCCCAAGCCTGGTCTCAGCTTCGGGCCCGCGCTGGGCCTGGGCATGTGGTCGCTGGGTGAGCTCATGGACGTGAAGCTGAGCGACGAGGTCACGCCGGCTGAGTTGCTGCGCCGGCTGAACGCGGTCTCTCTGGCCGGGATCGAGTTTCTTGCCGCGGCGGTATTGCCGGAATCCGAGCCGGCGTTGGGACGGGTTCTGGTGCGGGCGCAGTATGCGGTCTTCTTGCCCGACGGCACCAGATCCGCGACGGCCCTTGCGGTCTACGCCGCTGGCGCGCCTCTGTTGGCCGCGCGGCGCGAGCGCCGAGACAGCCGGAAGTCGGCGCCTGCTTCGCGGGTGGACGTGCGACCGTCGATCACCGACGTGACCCCGGCGAGCGAGGACTCGGCCCGCGGTTTGGCCGCAAAGCTGGGTTGGCTGGGCGCCAGGCCCGACAACCTCCTCGCCTTTGGCGTAGTTGTCAGCGCTCGAGGCAGCGCACGGCCGGTCGAGGTGGTCGAGGCTTTCACCGATCCGGCTAGCGCGAGCCAGGCCCCGATCGCGCGGCTGGGACTCTGGGCCGCAGGGGGAAAGGGCGTGTGCCAGGGAGAGGATGTGGCCTACCGTGACCCGCTCCAAATCAGCTCGCCACCGGCCCCGTCGGCCGGCGACGATGCCAATCCGCCACCTGGCATGCCCAACGTCGTCCGAGCGATCCAGGGATGAGCGAAACCTTCGGCCTTGGCAAGCCGCCCTACTTCGAGCGGGCGACGCAATGGCCCGCGCCCGAGTCCTCGCCGCCCGAGTCCTCGCGGCAGAGACCCACGGCGCCACAATCGGTGTCGCTTGTACAGGACTTGGGCGCGCAGTAGGCATTCCCTTCCCCCCCGCCGGGCAGTGCCTTGAGCTGGAAGCCTGGCAGCGACGAGTCGGGTGCGACGCACGTGAGAAGCGGATCCTGGTCGCACAGGAAGCTGGATGAGCACGGGACCAGACAAAGTTCGCGGCCATCGCCGAACACCGCGCAGTCGGATCCCGCGGGACACAAGGCGAAAGTGCAGTCGCGCGAGCATACTCCCAAGGCGCCCAGATCGGCACACAACCCGGTCACGCAAAGGTCGTTGCGGAGAACGCCAGTCGCGCCGAGACAAGGGTCGCCTAGGTCGGCCGGTACGTCCGCAAAACAGCCGTGGACCTGGAATGTGCCGTTGGGCCAGCCGGGCAGGGTACGGCAGCGTAGCCCAGCGGTGCAGTCTGCATCAGAAAGGCAGGCAGGTAGGCAGACTTGGGTTTGCCAAGGCTCGCCCAGGACGGAAGGCGCGGTTGCCGTCTCCAGGTTCGCGCACACTCCCCCCCCTGGGCAACCATTCTGCTGGCACAGGGCGGTGCACATGCCACCCTGGGGCCCGGTGGTGCACGGGTTGGCGGCCGAGCAGAGACAGGAAAGATTCGCAGCGCATTGCTGGTCGGCCTGGCACGGCTCACCCATGCGGTTGGCCAGCACGACGATAAATCCGGCCCGCGTCTTGGACACCACGGTCGTGGGGCCGCCGACACCCACCAGCGTGACAGCGAACGATCCTGGTGCGTCGAATGTGTGCAACGGCGTGGCGGCGGGGTCTTCGGGCGTGCCGTCGCCGAAAATCCAACTGTACTGGTTGATGGTTGTGGTGGTGATGGGTACGAACTGGACCGTGAAGGGAGCCGTGCCGGTGCAGGACGGCACGGTGGAATCAAGCAACGGGCAGTCTGCCACGGTGAAGTCCACGGCCAGGGGCAGCAGGCCGGCATCGGCAGGCGGGGCCGTGTCTGGGGGCGCGCTGTCTGGCCCCGCGTCTGCGGCGGGCGACGACCGTCCGCCGCAGGCGGCAAGCAGCAGGAGAGGTAGGACACACCGGCGCATGCGTCTTCTAGTATAGCGGTCTGAGCGCGCCGGCAGGCTGAAATGACAGCCCAGTCGTGTGGGGAGCTGGCGAGCCTGGCTCGCCGCGTACCATCTGAGTAGCCTGGGGGTGGACGAGGGGTATCGAACCCCCAGCCGTCGGAGCCACAGTCCGATGCTCTACCATTGAGCTACGTCCACCGGAACCCCTCTACGGGGAGTTGAACATATGCCGCGCGATCGGCCCAGTCGTCAAGTAAGGAGGCGCGCCGGGACGATTTTTTGCAGTTGACGAGCCGAGCATCTACCTCCGAACATAGGGCCCTCTTCAACCCCGTGAGGCAACATATGCATAGATACGCGACCTGTTTCTTGTTGTTAGCCACCCTGTTCATTCCGGCGCTTGCACGGGCCGGGGAGGCCGATGATCTGCAGCGCATCATCGAAGACAACCGGCAGACGGCGAATGACCTTGAGCGACTGGATGAGCAGAAGGCCGCAGGAACAGAACTGACCTTCCTGCGTACGTGGCTGGATCGAGCCTGGAATCTGCGTTCGCAGGAGAGATACGACGAGGTCCGTGTGATCACGGATCGCTGCAAGGCCCAAGCCGACATGATTCGCGAGAAGATCACAGCGGCCAAGCTTGGAGCGCAAGCCGACCAGAAGGAAGCCGAGGTGGCGCGCAAGCGCGCCACGCTCGATCGCACCAAGAAGGCGTTGGAGAGCGCCAAAGTCCAGAAGATCCGTCTGGGGGGCAAAGCGTGAGCAATCTGCACACAGGGAGTCCAGTTATGATCAAGATTACACGAGCACTGTCGATTCTGTCGCCCGCGGCAGCCCTTCTTTTGGGCCTGCTGGTCTCCCAGGGTTGTGCCCTGAAGCCCAAGCCGAGCGAACTGGAAGCCTTGGAGAAGCTGCGGGCCAGTCCATCGGCTGCGGCGGCTGCCAAGCGGGCGCCGGCGCTGGTGAAGAGTTCTGACGAGCTGCTCAAGCGATCACAAGACAAATGGCACAGCAGCGATTTGGACGAGTCGACCGATGCGGCGCTCATGGGGCAGGCCAAGCTGAAGCATGCCATCGCCCTGGCTGACCAGGATGCGGCCAAGGCTCGCGTCGCCAAGGCTGAGGACGATCTGGACGACGTAGCTGAAGAGCAGGCGAAGGTGCAGAAGGAATTGGACGCCGTGAACGAAACCATCGGTCTGCTCCATCAAACGGCCCAGGCGAAAGAGGAGCAGAAGTCGCTGGAGGCCCAGATGGAAGCCGACCGGAAGACGGCGACCGACAAGGCCGAAACCGCCGACAAGATCAGCGCAGCGGAGCTGGCGCTCAAAACGGCCGACACCGTGCAGGCATCCAGCTACGCCAAGGCCGAGTACACAGCCGCTGCCGACACCTTGGCGCGCGCGCAGGCAGAGCTCCAGCAGGGGAGCTTCCGGGCCGCGCAGATGAGCGCGGACATTGCCCGGAAGAAGGCCGAGGAGGCCGTGGCGACGGCGCAGCCGATCTATGCCGAGAAGACCAAGGCGGACGACAATCGGGCGCGCGCCGATACGCTGACCAGGGAGGCCAGCACCATCGCAGGTGTGGAGGTTCGTCGCGACGCGCGCGGTGCCTTGCAACGAATCGTGCTCACCATCCCGGCGGAGCAGCTCTTCACCAAGAAGCAGAGCGTGATCACCCCGGGCAGGGAGGCCATGCTCGACCCGATTGCGACCCTGATGAAGAAGAAGGAGTACCTGAACTACCCAGTGCAGATCGTAGGGTTTGCCGACCCGCACGGAAGCTCGAGCTCACTTCTGGCGCTGACCCTTGCCCGGGCCCAATCGGTGCAGACCGCGTTGATGTCACGCGGTGTCGACAGCAAGCGAGTCATGGCCACCGGCCAGGGTGGCGCGGAGCAGATTGCCAGCGGCAAGGACCGGAACCGCAACAACCGCATCGAGATCATCTTCCTGTACCAGTAGCCGCTCGGGAAGGACCGGGGCGGGTCGTCCCACCCCGGGACGGACGTGATAGTGCACTGGACTCCGGGCCAGCGCAGATCGGCCAGCGTGCGCGTGAGCGGTAGCGGTAGCGTGAGCGACCAGCGGCTAGCGGCCCGCGTGTGCGGCCTGGGTGAGCGTGAGCGGCCCGCGACCCGCTCTTCGTCTTCCCGCAAAACGCCCACGAACTCGCTCACGCCCACGCTCTCGCGACCCGCGACCCGCCATCCGCGGGCCGGCCCTGCGGGCGGCCCGGAATTACCCGACAAGCTCTAGCTACCCGGGACCCCAGGCTTCGTGGGCGAAGTACAGCCCCGCGAAGACCTTTGCTGCCAGCAGCGTGCCTTGATGCTCGCGCTCGGTCAGCCAAGCGCGGGCCTCGCGCAGCGCCACTTCATGCACGCGGATGTCTTCGGCGGGCGTGCCGCCGCCTTTGCCAATCTTGGTGAGATCGGAGGCCAGGACGAACCGGACCAGCTCGTTGGTCAGTCCTGGAGAGGTGGCGCTGGTGGAAACTAGGCTCAAGGTCGCGGCCTCGAAACCCGTCTCCTCCAGCAGCTCCCGCCGCGCAGCATCGATGAGAGCTTCCTTTTCGCGTCCAGCCTCGTCGCCGACCAGTCCGGCGGGAAACTCGATCACGTTGCGGCCCAGCGGCACCCGGTACTGCTCGACAAACAGGAGCCGTCGCTCTGCGGTCAACGGCACGATGACCACCACTGCGCGCGCGTTGGCGCGTTCCACGAAGGTCCAGCCATCGTCATCGACCAGTCGAAGATAACGGGTTTCGGCGAGTACTTTGCGGGTCATAGAGAAGTCCTCGGAATCAAAGCCTGCGGCGCACAGGGCGGAGAGGGAGATAGAGAAAGGATTGATGAGGAGCTAGCTTTCCTCATTTCCCCAGTTCTTCGTCAACCCAGTCGCTGATGCTTTCCATATCGTGGCGGCCACCGTACTTGCGACCGTTGATGTAGATGGCGGGCGTGGAGTTGATCCCAAGCGTGGTGCCGTCGGATTTGTCCTGGGCCACGGCAGCCTTGACCTCGTCCGAGTTCATGTCGCCCCGCCATCGGGCGACGTCGAGGCCGACATCCTTGGCGATTTTCTCCAGCACAGCCGGGGTGAGGTTGTCGGCGTTGGCCCACAGCTTGTCGTTGTAGGGCCAGAATTTGCCCTGCTTCTGCGCAGCCATGGCAGCCTCGGCGGCCAGGCGCGAGTTGGTGTGGAGGCTGAGGGGGAAGTGCTTGAAGCAGAGCCTGACCTGCCGCGGGTAGGTTTCCAGGACTTGCCGCATGAGCGACTGAGCCGAGCGGCAGTGCGGGCATTCGTAGTCCACGAATTCAACGACCGTAACCGGCGCTTCGGCCGGACCCTTGTTGGGCGCCCGACTGACATCGATGTCCTTGTGGACTGCGTCGCGGTACCGCTTCTGCAGCTCCTCGCTCACCTCCGAGTCGGTGTAGCCGGAGTTGACCAGCTTCACCACGTACTTGACCGCATAGGCTGAGCGCTTGCAGCCAGGGTCGTGCTTGACCGAGTAGATCAGGCTGTGGCCCTTGCCGCAGCTGGATGGCTCCCGGTTGACGACGCGAAAGAAGACCTTGCGTTCGTACTCGTCCAGCTTGCTGAGGTCGACGCCAGGCGGGGGCGAGGTGTCAAGCTCACCGGATCCCTTGTCTTCGGCCGGTTTCTGCTCGGCGGGCGCGGCCAGGGCTGGCCGAACCAGCAGCGCCGGCTTGCCCCACGCCCATAGGGCGCCGAACAGGACTGCGGACACAAGGTTCCAACGATACAGCAAGGGGTGCATCGGGCGAAGATTAGAAACCACACCGGCGCAAGTCAAACGTCACGGAGGCCCCGGCCCCGTTCTCCGAATTCCAGAGGCCCTCCCCGATTGACGAAGGACGCAGTCCCGGCCAGTATTACCCCGCCGCCAGTCCTGGGCTGGGCGACACCACCATGGGGTCGGACTACACAGCAGCCGCACTTGCGATCCTAGCCGGGGTCGGGATGGCTGTTGCCTTCAGCGCGCTGGCCCGATTCGTGGGCGAGCGTCGCGTAACCCGGGCCAAACAGATCCCCTACGAGGCCGGCTCGGACCCCGTGGGCAGCCCGCGGGTGCGCATGCCGGTGCGTTTCTACCCGGTCGCGATCCTGTTCCTGGTGTTCGACATCGAGGTTGCGTTCCTCTACCCCTGGGCCATCAACTACGCGTCCCTGTCGTGTGCGGGACCGCTGGTGAAAGGCACATGCCCGGTCGGCGTGTCGTGGCTGGGCTTGGGCGCCGTCGTGTTCTTCATGGCGGTGTTGCTGGTCGGCCTGGCTTACGTGTGGCGCAAACGCGCCATTGGATGGGACTAGGAAGTGCCCTTTAGCGTCTACACCTCGAAACTCGCCCAGGCGGTGAACTGGGCCCGCAAGTTCTCGCTCTTTGAGTATCCTTTCGTCACCGCCTGCTGTGGCATGGAGTTCATGGCGTCCTGGGCGCCCAAGTACGACATCGGGCGCTTCGGGGCCGAGGTCCCGCGCTTCTCTCCCCGCCAGGCCGACCTGCTCATCGTGGTGGGGACCATCACCGAGCGCCTGGGGCCGGTGCTTCGCCGGATCTACGACCAGATGTGCGAGCCCAAGTGGGTGATCGCGTTCGGTGTGTGTGCGTCGACCGGCGGCTTCTACCAGAACTACTCGGCCATGCCGGGCGCTGATCAGGTCATCCCGGTAGACGTATACATTCCCGGCTGCCCCCCGCGGCCCGAGCAGATGCTGGATGCGCTGCTGATTCTGCAGGAACGCATCCAGAAGGGCGAGGGGCACAGCCAGGTGGTGCTCAGGGCCGAGCGGGGCTATGTGGCGCCCGACGCGGTCATCCGGCCGGATCGCGGCGAAAAAGGGGGGACGGGCCGCTAGGCCCGCCGCAGGCCATGGCCAAGATCGTCCTCGACCGCCTCGCCGAGCAGTTCGTCGCGGGCGAAATCACCGAGACCGGATCGCAGCACGGCAACGAGTGGGCGCGTGTGAATCCCGCCCATTGGCGAGGGGTGGCCCAGTTTCTACGCGACGATCCCGTCACCGCGCTCAACATGTTCATCGACTTGACCTGCGTGGATCGGTTGGGCCGCACGCCGCGTTTTGACGTGGTCCTGCACCTCTATTCGGTCGACAAGAAGCACCGGGTGCGCCTGTTGGCCGGGCTTCCCGAGGACGATCCCAGCGTCGATTCCGTGGTGGGGCTGTGGCCGGGCGCTAACTGGTTCGAACGCGAAGCCTTTGACCTGTACGGCGTGCGCTTTCTGGACCACCCCGATCTGCGCCGGATCCTCATGTACCCCGAGTTTGTGGGTCATCCCCTGCGCAAGGATTTTCCCAAGGAAGGGCGCCAGCCGCTACTGCGCCGGTTCCCCGGCAGCGTGGACGAGGAGCCAGCGCCATGAATGACCACGCCCCATCGCCGACTTCCCGCCGCGTGGTGATGGGGTTTGGCGATGCCGCCAATCTCCCCGAGGATGATGAGCTGCCCACGGAATCCATGCCGCTCAACATGGGGCCCTCCCACCCAGCCATGCACGGGACCGTGCGCATGGTTCTCGAAGTCGAGGGCGAGAAGGTCCGCACCGTCGATGTTCAGATCGGTTTTCTGCACCGGTGCTTCGAGAAGGAAGCCGAGAACGCGACCTGGACACAGATCTTCCCCTACACCGACCGCCTCAACTACGTGTCGCCCATGCTGTGCAACGTAGGCTACGCTCTGGCGGTGGAGAAGCTGCTCGACATCGACGACAAGATTCCCGAGCGCGCGCAGTTCATCCGGGTGATCGTCGGCGAGATCTCGCGCCTCACCGATCATCTGACCTGCCTGGCGGCCAGCGCCATGGAGCTGGCCGCGTTCACCGTGTTCTTCTACCTGATGAAGGCACGCGAATGGCTGTGGGAGCTGCTGGAAGAAGTCTCGGGCGCGCGCCTCACCCACAGTTACGTGCGTATCGGCGGCGTGGTCGCTGACTTGACCGATGACTTCTGCCCCAAGCTGCGCGACATCTTGGGCCGCTGCCGTGCCGCCATTGCCGACGTCGACAAGATGCTGACCAGCAACCGCATCTTCCGTGACCGCATGGATGGCATTGGCATCATCACGCGTGACGATGCCATCGGGTGGGGACTGACTGGGCCGGTGGGCCGCTCGGCCGGATTGGCCTACGACGTGCGCAAGGACCATCCCTACCTGGTCTACGATCGTTTCGACTTCGACGTGCCCGTGGGCTCAGTGGGCGACAATTTCGATCGCTACGCGGTTCGCCTGGAAGAGATGCGGCAGTCGATGCGCATCCTGGAACAGGCCATGGACCGCCTGCCGGCCGGCCCGATCCTCCTCGACGATGCGCGGGTTGCGCTGCCGCCCAAGCGCGAAGTCTACAACACCATCGAGTCCATGATCGCGCACTTCAAGTTGATCATGGACGGCATCGTGGTGCCGCCGGGGGAGATCTACTCGTTCACCGAGGGTGGCAACGGCGAGCTGGGCTTCTACATCGTGTCCGACGGCACCGGTCGGCCGTGGAAGTGCCGCGTGCGGCCGCCCTGCTTCGCCAACACCGCCGTGCTCAACAAAATCCTGCCCGGGCTTTTCATCGCCGACATTGTCCCGACTTTCGGGATGATCAACATGATCGGCGGGGAGTGCGATCGCTGATGGCGGGCGAAAAACAAGCCGCGTCGGGACCGCGGGCCAAGGTGAAGATTGTCATCGACGGGCGATCTCACGAGTTCCCCGCGGGCTTGACCATTCTGGAGGCCTGCCAGCGGGTGGGGATCAAGGTGCCGTTCTTCTGCTGGCACCCCGGGTTGTCGGCGCCGGCCGTCTGTCGCCAGTGTCTCGTCGAGATCAGGGGCTTCCCCAAGCCGATTCCATCCTGCTACACGCCGGTGGCTGACAAGATGGAGGTCATCACCAATTCGCCCAAGGTGCTGGATGTGCGGCGGCAGATGCTCGAGTTCACCCTGCTCAACCACCCCATCGACTGCCCCATCTGCGACAAGGCGGGCGAGTGCCTGCTGCAGAAGCACTACTTCGACTGGGATGTGCGCCTGGCCCGCAACGACGGCAGCAAGGTGCGCAAGGCCAAGGTGGTCGACCTGGGCCGACACATCGTGCTCGACCAGGAGCGCTGCATCCTCTGCACACGCTGCATCCGCGTGTGCAACGAGGTGGCGCGCCAGCCGGATCTGGTCATGGCCTTTCGCGGGGATCGCCAGCTTCTGACCACCGCGCCCGGCCAGCGGCTCGACAATCCCTATTCGCTCAACACCGTCGACGTTTGCCCGGTGGGCGCGCTGACGGCGAAGGATTTTCGTTTCTCCATGCGGGCCTGGGAGTTGTGGGCCACGCCCTCCGTGTGCCCCGGGTGCGCCACCGGCTGCAACATCGAGATCCACGCGGCCCACGACGTGATCCGGCGCCTCATTCCTCGGCCCAACCCGGCCGTCAACAAGTACTGGATGTGCGACGAAGGGCGCTTGACCTACAAGCGGGTCCATCAAGATCGGCTGGTCGCGCCTCTCGTGGCGGGGGCGCCAGCGAGATGGGCCGCCGCCCTGGCCGAGGTGGCTCGTCTCATGGCGTGGGCGCGCGACAAGTCGCCTTCGAGTCTGGGGGTGGTCCTGTCGGCCCAGACCAGCAATGAGGATCTCTTCGCTTTCTCACGCCTGGCCAGCGAGCACCTGCGCACCGATCGCGTCTACCTGGCGGGAGCGAGGGAGGGCTGGTGCGATGAAATCCTGGTCAGCGCCGACAAAAATCCCAACACCACCGGCGCCAAGCTGATCGGGGGGCCAACCGTGCGCACGGCCGCCGATCTGAAGCAAGACCTGAAGATTGGAGTTCTGAAGGCGCTGCTGGTGCTCGGTGAAGCCGACGCCGTCAGTCCGCTCGACTCGCTGCAAACTTTGGTGGTGCTTGCCTCGCATCAGGGCCCGCTGGTTACGGCGGCTTCTGTGGCGTTGCCTCTGGCCATGTGGGCCGAGACCGACGGCACGTTCACCAACCGTCAGGGCAAGGTGCAGCGCCTGCACGCGGCCATCGCACCGGCTGGGCAGTCGCGGCCCGGCTGGGAGATCGCGGCCCGGCTGGCGCGGGCGATGGGGGCCGCATGGACGTATGCGAACGCGAAGCAGGTGTTCAGTGAGGCGCGTGACAAGGTCATGTTGATGAGTGGGGCCGACTGGGGCAGGCCCGAGAGCCCGGTCCAACTTCGCTTCGCCAACTCAAGGGGCTAGCGGCAATGTCAGGCGCGCAACTCTTCTGGTACGGTCAGCCCGGCTTCGGCATCGCGGCGGCCCTCATCAAGATCTTGGTGCTTGTGGTCTTCTTCGCCATGGGCCTGGCCAGCCTGCTGACCTGGTTGGAGCGGCGCCAGTCGGCCATGATGCAGGACCGGCTGGGCCCCAATCGTGCCAACATCGGGCGCTGGCGCGCCTGGGGGATCCTTCACTTCGTCGCCGACGCGCTGAAGATGGTGTTCAAGGAGGACTTCATTCCGCCCAAGGCGCACCGGTTCCTGTTTGCGCTGGCGCCCATTCTGGCCCTTGCGCCTCCGCTCATTGTGCTGGCCATCATTCCCTTCGGCGCGCCGCTTTGTTGGGGACAGATGCGTGAGGCAGTCCCGCTCGGCACCTGCGTGCAACCGGTGGACCTACAGATCGCACGGCTCGATGCGGGCGTGCTCTTCTACTTTGCGTTCGCCTCGTTGTCGGTGTACGGCGCCACCCTGGCGGGCTGGGCCTCGTACAACAAGTGGGCGTTGATGGGCGGGATGCGGGCCGCCTCGCAGATGATCTCGTACGAAGTCACCATGGGGATGGCGGTGCTGGCCATGTTTCTCTCCTACGGGACGCTGGAACCGGGCGCGATGGTGGCGCAGCAGGGGCCGGCACCCTGGCAGTGGGGGATTGTGCGAGGTGTTCCGCACTTCATCGCGTTTTTCCTGTTTCTCACCGCGGCGTTCGCGGAGACGAAGCGCACGCCCTTTGATGTGCCCGAGGGCGAATCCGAGATCGTGGGCTACTTCGTCGAGTATTCGGGCTTGCGCTTCGGCATGTTCTATCTCGGCGAGTTTCTCGAGGTCATCGGCTCGTCCGCGCTTATGGTGACCATCTTCCTGGGCGGCTGGCAGATCTGGGGCGCCAGCGTGCTGCCCAACTGGGCCCATGTTCTTCTGTCGATGCTGGGGTGGGGGGGGAAGGTCTTCCTCTTCTGCATGTTCCAGTTGCTGGTGCGTTGGACGTTGCCCCGCTTTCGGGCGGATCAGCTCATGCGACTGGGATGGCAGCGGCTTCTGCCCATCTCTATCGCCAATGTTGTGCTGGCTGCGTGCTGGCAGATGTGGATTCACTAGTCGATGGCAGCGACGGTCAGAATTGCGTATCGGCCCGCGGGATGGAGGCGGCGAAGTTACCTGTGGGGCACGATGCAAGGGCTGGCCGTGACCTTCCGGCACCTCTTGCGCAACTGGCCGCGCAATCTTTTCGGTCGGCGCGCCCAGTCCGACATCGTGACCCTGGCCTATCCCGAGGAGAAACGGCCCTACCCACCGCGCAACCGGGGCCTGCACCGCCTGATGAAACGGGCCGACGGGCACGTTCGCTGCGTGGCTTGCATGATGTGTCCCACCGCTTGCCCCGCCCACTGCATCAGCATCGTTTCCGAGGAATCGGAGGACCCGCGCATCGAGAAGCGGCCCCGCATTTTTCAGATCGACGAGCTCCGCTGCGTGGTGTGTGGGCTGTGCGTGGAGGCCTGCCCCTGCGACGCCATCCGAATGGACACCGGGATCCACGCCTGGCCAACCACCCGTCGCGCCGATGCGATTTTGGACAAGGAAGAGCTGCTCTCGCGCGGCGAGCTTTCCACGGCCGTGCAAGCGGGCGAAGGCCTGTTTTGGCGGGAGAAGACATAGCCGAATTCATTCTTGACCGTCATCGGGCAGGGGCTCATGATCATCGGTGAACCCTCTGTGCGGTTCGACACCCGGACGAGATTTTTTTCCCTACAAATTGAATTCTGGGAGCCGCCTCTGGCCGTTGGAATGTGCACGCCCGCTAGAGTCGGGAAGCCCGATGCGGCTATTCTGTGGCTCCCCCCTTACGACAGTAGGGGCTAGGAACTCATCCGGAACGGCCGAGGCGGAGGGTTCACTATTTTTCTCCCTGCTGCGCCGAGCTGGCCGGGTTGCGTCGGTCTTGCGCCCGGGCCATCCCGAAGCGCCGATGTCGGCGCGGCGTTGTCGCGTCGGGATCGAAGGCGAGTCCGCAGTCAGGTGGTTTGGGCACGGCATTCGCATGGTTCACCGCCCATGCAACCTCGTGTCCGAGATGGCAGCCAGGGCGCAACCATCATTCCTCTCGTCGAAATGGGAACCCTGGGAGGGTTCCCAAACCCTCCCGCGATGTTGCGCGGCCGGCAAAGCCGGCCGGCTCCCCACGCGACCCGACCGAACCCTGGACAGCCTGCCGAGATACCGGCCGATCCACCGCACCTTCTCGATCGAGTCCGAGAAGGCCTGCGTGCCCGTCACTACAGCGCGCGCACCGAGAAGGCATACGTCGCATGGATTCGCCGGTTCATCCTGTTCCATGGCAAGCGCCATCCTGAATCCATGGCCGAGGTCGAGATCGGCGCCTACTTGTCCAGTCTGGCCGAGGCAAAGGTCAGCTCGTCGACCCAGAACCAGGCCCTGGCCGCGCTGCTTTTCCTCTATCAGCAGGTGCTGGGGCGCGAACTGGAATGGCTGGGCAATCTGGTCCACGCCAAGCGGCCGAAGCATGTCCCCGTCGTGCTCGGACGCAACGAAGTGCGCCTGGTGCTGGCCCAGTTCGATGGCAGCCCGTGGCTGGTGAGCGCGTTGCTCTACGGCGGTGGTCTGCGGCTGCTCGAAGCGCTGCGGCTGCGCGTGAAGGATCTCGACTTGGACCGTCGCGAAATTGTCATTCGCAGAGGCAAAGGCCAGAAGGACCGCCGGACCGTGCTGCCGAACGTACTGGTCGAACGGCTGCGCTCCCATCTTCTGACCGTCAAGGAACAGCATGACCGCGACATCAGCCGGGGCGCGGGCGGCGTGGCTCTGCCGGATGCCTTGGACCGCAAGTACCCGAACGCCTCGCGGGAGTGGATCTGGCAGTGGGTCTTCCCCGCGACCCGAACCTATGTCGACCCGGCCAGTCAGGAAGTCCGCCGTCACCATCTGCACGAGACCGTCATTCAGCGCGCCGTCCGTGCAGCCGCGCGAGCTGCAGGGATCTCGAAGCCCGTGAGTCCGCACACGCTACGCCATTCTTTTGCGACACACATGCTGGAAGATGGCTACGACATCCGCACCATCCAGGAACTGCTGGGCCACCGGGACGTGAGCACCACCATGATCTACACCCACGTCCTGAACCGCGGGGCCTGCGGCGTTCGCAGCCCTCTCGACCGCTGAAATGCAGCGGCCTTGCAGTGTTTGCTTATCGTCTTATCAAGCAGCCCCGTAGGCTGATCCGAGGCGCCAGGAGCCGGCCGCCAGGAACCCCTCAAGTCCAACACCGCGAAATCACAGGAAGTGGTCCCTCTCGTCCGCACCCATCAGCTTGCGCAACTCTCGCAGGGATATTGGGGTATCCTCTGCAGGCTAAGAGATCGTT